>Ga0213862_10000251_pt1 | contig 23500 bp, 9 predicted proteins | sample PICome_7_FD_160092 | JGI IMG/M metagenome (GOLD analysis project Ga0213862, IMG submission 160092) | Coastal seawater microbial communities near Pivers Island, North Carolina, United States - PICO266 | ecosystem: Environmental > Aquatic > Marine > Coastal | place: USA: North Carolina | collected... | reverse complement strand
CCTTACCTGAGCCCGAAGGATTTCAGGTTTGCGGTGAGCGACCTCGTGAAGCAGCTGCGGCCGGGCTCGGATGATAAGTTGAGGGTGTCCGCCGCCGCGGTTCAGAAGGTGGCGAACGCGGCGGACATCAACGGCGACGGTGTGATCCAGTGGGCGGAGTATTACTTCGCGGCGAAGGAGTTGTACGATCTATTCGGGGTCAAGACTCCGTGATTAAGGTATTCAATGAATTCTTGAACTAATTTTACTCGTCGTTTCTCTTTTCGTCGTCGACGATGTGGACAAGCTCCTTCTCGATCGCGGCGGGCGGCGGCGCGCTGGTCGCGGGGATCGAAGGTGCGTCTGCGTAGACAGGCGGTGTAATTGGAGGAGTAGGAGGAGTGGGAGCCGGAGGTGGAGCCGGAGGGGCAGGTTCCGAGGGAGGTTGAGCCGGGGGCTCTTTCTCCTTCTTCTCCTTCTTCTCCTTCTTGCGGAGTAACCCCCAGACCTTCGCCAGCCGCCTCTTCCTGTGCGGTAACCTGTGCGCGTGATCGTCCTCGATGTGAGCCGCGGGCACGCCGCCGGGTATCATCCCGTCGTTGGGCGGAACGTTCGGCTTCTGCGTGTGCTCCAGCGACTTCAACCTCTTGGTCACCGCGGCGCCGACCCTGTCAACCTCCTTTCGCATCTTCTCCATAGCCTCGCGCGTCTCAGCCTTGCGCACCCTGGCGCCCAGCGCGATGACAACCACGCCGGTCGCGATCGCCTGTGCGCGACGCTTCGGTTCCCGCATCGCCTCCTTGACGCTGTCCCTCATCGCGCAAAGTTTCGCCTTGGCCGTTCCGGGCGCGGCTTTGACGAATTCACGAAATTTGTTTCCGGATTCCGCCAGATCCTCCAGAGTCTCCATCGGGGTCTCCCAGTTGAAGAAGCCGTGGTGTTTTTCGTGGTGAGTCCGGTCCCACCACGCCTTGCCCTCCTCCACGACGACTGGGACCTGCCGGTGGACCTTGAGCCACCGCGCGCGCGCCGCCTTGGACGCGGAGGCTCGTTTATTTCGAAGCTGCCGCCTGCGCAAACCCGCGAAGACGCCGTACGTCTTCGCCTCTTCGCTGTCCGCCCTGGCCGCAGCCTGCTTCACGACGTCCACGTAGATACCGCTGGAGTATTCCTTGCGCATCTTCTTGGTGTTTCGCTGGAACCAAGGGTCGTCGAGACGCCTGCGAAGGACGTCTAGAAGGCCGGAGAGCGCGACGGAGACTCGCATCAGGCGGACCCTCGCGGCTAAAACTTCCCGGCCCTCGCTCGCCGTGAGCTGCCGCTGCCTGCGCGCCTGGAGGCTGCCGTACCTGTGCATCTGCAGGTGCAGGGGTACCATCCAGCGCACCCACGGGTCGTTGGTGTCCTCATCCTTGGCGAGCGCGGCTTCCAGCTTCAGCACGTACTCGGTGTAGAGAAGCTCGCCGCTCCCGCTCGACCCCAACGTATCGAATACATCGCCGTTACCACCCGCCTTGCCATCCTGGAGCTGGCTGGATGTCCTCGCGAGGTCCGCGCCGCCCCTGCGGTGTCGCCTGCGATCGTCAAACACTTCCGCGATGGCCACCTGCGTGTCCTTGAACAGTCGGAGAGGGTATCGACCGATCCTCAGCCCGGGCTCGTCAGACGCGTGCCTGGCATCCTCCTCCGTCTCGGCGACGTGCGCGATCTTCTCCCTGAGCTCCTCGACGACGTGCGAGATGGAGTTGGCGCGTCGTAGCCCCGCCGCGGACTTGAACTTGTCGATGGCCTCCCTGTTGGGGCTATCGCGACCGTTCACGTGCCCGTCGGATTCAACCCCCGTTTTGGATTCACCCCCATTCGTCTTCTTCCTCGCGCCCGGTGACTTTGGGGACTTGGCGAACGCGTCCATCGCGGCTTTCTTTGACCCTTGCCGGTAGAGCCCCTTGGGCGCGGGGCTCGGTTGGGACCCTGGTTCGGGGCTACCACCGTGTGCGTCTGTCGAGTCGAGGTCGTCGATCTTTGCGAATCTTCTCGCCAACGCCTCCGCGGCGTCCTCCGCGTCCAGGAGCTCCTTGTTGCCCACGGCGCGTTTCCTGGCGGCGTCGATGACCTCGTACAGTCGCTCGCGTGGCTTGGTGGCGTCCACGGCTCGGTCGGTGGACGCGAGCGCCTCGCGCACCCGTTCCAGCTGCACGTCCACGGCGATCTGCCAGGTGTCGTCGAGGGTGACCTCGCCGGTGTGGATGCCGCGCTCGAGCTGCTCGACCCAGAAGAGGTATCGGCAGAGGCGGTAGAGCGTGGTGTTGATTGACTCATCCGGGTCCTCGAGGTAGTGGCTGGCGAAGTACCCTCCGCGCTGGTTGCCTCTGTCGTCCTTCGGTGGCGGGGGCTGCAAGATTTCGCGGATACGAGAGTCCAAATCGCGAGCCGCCGCTCGAAGGGGACCCGCGAGCTTCCGGCGCATCAGTGCGAGCCGCTCCTTCCGCTCCATCTGCTGACGCTGCACCTCCTTGCGGGACTCCGCCAGCACGCTCTCTCGGCTGCTGATGACCTTGTACATGGTCAGCAGCACGAGGACGCCGGAAACCCCGCCCGTAATCGCCGTCTTGGCGCGTTCAGTCAATTGCTCCATCATCTTCTTTTGCATACCCTTCATGCCGGCGAAGCCGCCCTTCTTCACGGGCTTGACCTCCTTCTCCCATGGCAGCCGGAACTTCTTCTTGGGCTCCTCCTTCTCCCCCTCGAACAGCGCCTTGATCCTGTCCATCGTGTCCTCGAGAGGAGCCCACGAGGAGTGATTATGGTGCGGTTGTAAAACGTGTGTTTCGTAGCGCTGAGCTGGCACATTTCGTGATTGGGCCTTGACGCAAATGTGCAAATGTGCAAATCCAAATAAACTAACACCGTCTCACAGCCCCAGCGCGCATCGAATCGCGCCGCGCACCTCCTCGCTCGCATCCTCCGGCACCAACCCCATCACGATCTTCCTCTCAGCCTCCGACAGCTGCTGCTCCAGACCGAACGCCACCAGGTCGAGGTACTCACCAGCCGACGCCTTGAACGTCGCGAGCGTCCGAGCCAATCTTATCAGATCCGCCCGGGCTCCGTCGGCGTCGCCTGAACGAACAAACGCACCCGCCTGAAGCAACCCGGCCGCGCTCTTCCTCGCCGTCGCGTTGGCCACCAGCGTCCCCGCACGTTCAGGTCTCACGCCGAGGTCCCTAGCCAAATCTGACAGAAAAACCGCGGGTTCATACCCGCCCAGAGACGACCAATTTGATTTGGACCCCTCGGATTCGATCGCCGACGTCGCCGCGGACACCCCAGCCCTGAACGCGGTGTCCTTCTTGCCCCCGATGAGCCGGTCGCTGCCGCGGATGGATGCGTTCCCGTGCGCCGCGCATGATTTTCTGAGCGCGACGACGTGATGGCCCTGGACACCCGCGGACGATACCCGGGCTCGGTCGACTTCGAGCAGAGCCTCTCGCGGCGTCGGCACAGCCGCGGGCTCTTCGTCTCCGGCTTTGGTCTCCGAGGGCGGTTGCCACCACGCGGGCTCGTCGTTGGCCGCGATGGTGGCTGTGTCCTCCTCGACGGTCGGTGCATCTTCTGAGGATGCCGGGGCGTCGTCGGGTGTGAGCCGCAGCATCCGCTCCAGCGACGTTATTTCCAAAGCGGCAAACTCCTTCTCGAGGGAGTCGCCCGCGAATCTCTCCGCGACCGAATCTGACGCGTCGTCCTTTCCCATCGACGCGGGGCGTGAGCTGACGGGCGCCGTGCTGAACTCCTGGAACGATGCTCTCTCCGTGGGTGTGAGAGTGTCGGCGGCGAGTGCCTGAGCGGCATCCACGGGCTCATCGTCGGTCGCGTGCTCCATGACGATGATCGCGGTTTCCAACTTGCTCGCGAGCTCGGCGAGAACCTCAGCCCTCGCCGTGGTGAGATCCAAGGTATCCTTCACCTTCTTACGCTCGACGAGCAGCCCGCGCGCCTCCTCCTCCTTGTTCATCTCGTTGCCGAGCATCACCCGCTCCGCCGCAGCCTTGAGCTGGACGCCCCTCTCGACCAGGCGGTCTCCTTTCGCCAGCAATCGTCGACTGCGCGTCCTCACACCGTCGAGTTCTTCGCGAAGAGCCTTGGCCTTCTCCATGCGCATGTTCCGCGCGAAATCTGGGCCTTCATCCGCCGCGCGGAACACCACATGACGACGGGAAGAAGATGCACCCCGCCTCGTTTTTACGAGGCGGGGTTGGAACGCCGTGGCGTTCAGCCTACTCGCGAGCGACATCAGTGAGCTGTGACGAAGGCAACCGAAGATCAAATCTTCTCGGCTGACAGGATGAAATGAAATTTATCGGCGCCAGTTGTCGGTTGAACTCCGAGACGGGTAACGGGGGGCGAGGCGAGGACGCCGTGTTGATGCACATGTGTTGTATGTATAATGCTAAGGCATGTTTAAGGTTGCACGGCTCCAATGTGTAGCGCCGGCGACTCTCACTTTGCATGCGCGCGTTTAATATCCGCCGTACTGCATCCCGCCGTTCATGCCGGGCGCCATGCCTGGTTGCGCGTACATCCCCGGATTATTCATTCCTCCGGTGGTCTCCATACCGGGCGCGGGGAGCGCCGCGGGGAGCAGCTGCGCGTACATGTTCTGGTTCATCTGCTGCTCCACCGCCTCCTTCTCCTGCGCCGCCTTCTCGTGGTTGCGGTCCTTCTTGTCCTCCACCAGCACGTCAACCTTGTTGGTGTAGTCCTTCATGACCTGGATCATGTAGGGCATCGTGTACTCCATGAGGCCCTTCATCCACGCAATCTCGAGCACCTCGTCGGGCTTGAGCAGGTCGTAGCAGTTGTACAGCATCGCGGCGAAGCACTCCTTGTTCTCCTGCTCGATGAAGAACTGCAGCAGCTCACCGGCGATGTCCTTGTCGCCGGACATGGAGGCGGCTTCCATGGCATCCTTGAAGAGGCCATCCTTCTTGGACAGCTCCACGGATTTGGTCCACTTGTGGTTCTTCTGGTAGAGGAAGCCGGCGATGCGGCGGAACTCGAGGAGCTCGTGCTTCTCGCACTTGTTCGCGAGCGACATCTGGTCAAAGTTGTCGTAGGTGTCGATGGAGGTGCGGAGCGAGTCGAAGTCCTCCTCCTCGAGGCACAGCTCGTTCACGGCGTCGTTGACGGCGACCAGGTTGGTGTTCTGCACAGCCTGCAGGTAGGGCTTGATGAGGGGCAGGTGGTTGGCCTGGCGCATGAGCGCGACGACCCGCGAGTGGTCGATGCGCGGGGTGAGCACCGTGAGCAGGTCGTTGAGCTGCGTGGGGTGGTCCTCGAGGTAGAAATCGAGCGCCTTGTAGTAAATCTCCAGGTTGGCAACCTTGACGCAGACGTCCTTGAAGCCCATGTGCTCCCACGCGTCGGGGTGCGCCATCATCACCCCCGCGGCGTTGTCGTACTCGTCGTACGCGATGTAGAGGAAGGAGAGCTCCTTCCAGGCCTGCATCTCCTCGCAAGCGCGGATGAGCTTGGGGATGTTGATGCGGGTGCTGAAGAGCTTGAGGTGCTCCATGAGCTTCTCGGGCTTGAACTTGGCGTAGAGGATGCCGAGCTCGGTGAAGATGCCCATGTGCGCCTTCTCCAAGCCGACGCCAGCCTCCATCAGCGACAGGAGCTCCTCGTACCTGCCCCGCACCTGGTAGTACTCCGAAACCTCCTCCAGCTCGTCCGCGTTGACGATGATGTTCAACGCGCACAGCTGTGCCAGCCTGAACTCGCCCTCCTCCACGCACGCGAAGCAAATCTCCTTCCAGGTGCGCGTGTGGTTCGCCTTGCGAGCCGCGTCGACAGCCTCGGAGTACTTGTGCAGCTTGACCAGGGTGCTCGCCAGCTTGCCCCAGTTGGAACACGTGCTGAACAGAACTTTGGCAGCCTCGTACAGGCCCTCGTCGAAGCACCGGTCGCCGACGCCGTCCAGCTTTGCGGCGTTGGGCTGGGTGATGAACTCCTCTAGTTCCGCCAGCGCGTTTGTCTTTGCGTACGCGTAGCACAGCTCAGAGTCAACCTTGGCCTCCTTGACCTTCTTGCGCACCATCACCAGGTACTTGACCATGCTGTCGAAATCGTTCGCCTTGTTCGCCACGTCGATCACCGCGAGGTGGTCGGAGGTATCCTGAGCCTTGATATAGGCGGCAACCGCGGCGGAGACCATGTCCTGGGACAGGTACGCCTTGGCGAGCTGGGACCAAACCTCGGGGAGGTCAACCTTGTTGGCGTACTCCTCTCCGCGCTCGAGGTTCTCCAGGTTCTCCAGTAACACCTTCATGGCGTCGACGTGGAGGTCGAACTTCTTGAAGATGGCGAAGGCTTCCTCGTAGAGCTCGTTGCCGACGGCGATCTCGCCAACCTCGGGGCCGTTGAAGGCGTCGAGGCGGTTGATGTAGTCCATCACGCGGGTGGTGTCCGCCTTGATCGCGGTGAGGATGAGCAGGTTCTGGAGGTTGGGGTTGTTGCTGAAGGCGCTGTTCTGGATGACGATCTTCTCCAGGAGTTCGATGAGCTCCTGGGGCATCTCCGCGGTCATAAACGCCTTGACGGTGACGGACACCTGCTCCGGGTTCTTGGACTCGGGCAGCGCCGTGGACACAACCTGGTCGATGAGCTGCCTGCGGTTGGGGTTATCTTCCGCGAGCACGTGCTCCCACAGGTCCGCGTCCATGCGCTCGACGACGTACCTGGACTGGAGCTTGAACAGGGAGTTCTTGTTGGTGACCTCGACGAGCTCGAGGTCGCAGTTGCCGCGCTTGTAAGCGACGCACGCGAGGTTGGGGTCCCTCTTCTCGCAGTACTTGCCGACAACCTTGGAGTCGTAGTACTCGTTGGTGGTGAGGAAGTGCTCGGGGTTGGTGTTGGAGTCGATGAGGATCATGCCGAGGGCGTTGTGCACGTCCGAATTGGTGGATCCCTCGGCGACGAGGTTCTCGAGGAAAGGGGTGAGCATCTTGAGCCTGTTGCGCTTGGACACCTCCTCGACGAGCGGGCCGATGGGGAGGAGCGAGCGCACGGAGAGGATGAGGTTCTGCACGAAGTCATCGTCGCACTCGAGGTCCAGGAGGGCGCCGACGACCTGGGGGGAGTTGGACGGGTTCACCTTCTGCACGTATCCCTCAATGTACCGAAGCATCTTGTTCTGGTACAGGAAGGTGGTGAGGTCGCCCACCATGTCGAAGCGATCGCACACGTTGATCAGTGGGCGGGCGTCCGGGAGCTTGGCCTCCATGAGGAACACCTTGGCCTTCTCCGGGTCGTAGTGCTCGGATTCGCGGGTGATGCGCTCAACCTCCTTGATCTGGCCCGTCTTGGCGGCTGCCTCGATGTACTTCTGGTGGTGGTCGGGCTCGGTGCTGGTGGCGACGAGCGCGCCGAGGTAGAAGAACATACCCTCGGAGGAGTTGTGATCCTCGAGGAGCTTGAGGATGGAGTCGGCACCGATCTGCTCGGTGTACTCCTTGCACACGTTGACGATGATCTGGAGGTTCTGCCGCGGGTTGGACACGAGCAGCTCCTTGATGCAATCGAGCGCCCACTCCCTACTGAGGGTGCCGAACCACTCGAGGAGCGCCTGGGGGTCGATGGAGTGCGTGTTGACGCAGCATCGCTTCAGGTCGGACACATCGGTGTAGTGCTCGAGCGCGCGCATGTACAGGCCAGCCTTCTCGCAGAGCTGCGCGATGCGGGGCCTGTCGTAGTGGGTGAGCTTGCCTTGGCCGAGGATGGCGTCGGCGACGTTGGGAAAGGTGACGAGGTTGATCTCGAGCACCTTGGTCTGCATCGCCGCCTGGTCCTCCCTGTCCTCCTTGAGCACGTCGAGGAGGAAGCTGGTGGCCTCCCTGATCATGTTGCGCTGGAGGAAGAGATCCGCGACGGTGTTGAAATCCAGCGGGGGCGGCTCCATCTTGCTCACCTGCAGCGCGATGGTCACCGCGCCCTGAGGGTTGGACATGAGCGTGGACTGGAGGAGGTAGGAGTAGTCGGGCTTGTAATCCGCCATCTCGCAGTACTTGCCCATCTTCTCGAACTCCCCGCGCGCGGCGAGCGCGGCGACAACCTTGGTGTTGGCCTTCGCCTTGATGTACACGCGGAGCGCCATGTCGGCGTCGACGGATTGGAGAAGGTCGCCGAGCTCCTCGGAGCACTCGATCTTGTCCTCGGCCATCCACGTGTCGAGAAGCTGCTTCTTGTTCTGCGCGAGCACCAGTCTGGCGAGCTCGACGCCCTCCACCTTGTTGAGGACGCCGCGCTGCAGGCAGATGCCGAAATACTGCAGGAGCGGCGGCGCGGCTCCCGGCTGCTGGGGGATCGCCTTGAACCTCGCGATCGTCTCGGGGTTACGGAGGATACCCTTGGGGGAGTCAGCGGCGCACTCAGCGGCACCCTTGATGTCCCCGGCGGCGAAGAGCTGCTCAAACTTGGGCTTGACGAGGGACTCGGCGCCTGGGAGGCCGCCGCGGACCGCCACCTGGAGCGCGAGGCTCACGTTGTTGAGCTGCCCGGAGATGAACGGCACGACCGCGGGCTCGTTGAGGTTCAGCAGCAGCACCTGACCGCGGCGGTTCACCGCGTAGACACCGCCCGTGGACGGGGAGTCGCACGCGAGGAAGACCGGGTCGTTGCTCACCTTGTTGCGGTAGATGGCCGTCGCCGTCTCCAAGTCGTAGACGAAGAGGAGGCCCATCTTGGTGACGACGTAGATGACGCCGTACTTCTCCGAGATGGACATGTTCACCGGGAAGTCATCGATGAACTCCGGGGGGAAGAACAGCTCCGCCTGGCGCTTCTGGAACGGCGTCTGGCCAGCCTGGGCGCCGAGCTCGATGACGTGGAGCTTGGACGCGACGCTCCCGTCGGGCATCACCGTCTTCTGCGCAAAGGCAATCACCTGGGACTTGGCGGCGTTGCCCGTCACCTGGTGCGTGCTGAACGCACAGGCGTGCGCGTCGAGCTCCTGGGACCTGCCGAGCTCCTTGGAGTACAGCTGCATCTTGCCCTTGACCAGACCCGGGCGGGAGGGATCGCCCGCCGCGATGCCGACGACGCTGAACCACTTACCGTCCTGGCTGGCGCGGTAGGCGATGATCTGGCAGCCGTTGAGGTTACCCGTCCTGTCGAACATCTTCGTGGGCTCGGAATCGCCCTGTACAGGTGGGAAGATGGTGGGATCGGGACGGACGGGAGGTCAGCGGTCGGGTCGCGTCGGAGTCGAAATGTTAAAATGGGCATGCGAGGGTACGAAAATCGTGAGGGCGGCCGGGATTAATCGTCGGGAGGCGGGAGGTGATGGGGCGCGACGGCGGCGGATCCGGCGGAGAATCGGGCGGATTCCGCGCCCGAATGCCTTGTACGTCGTCTCCGACGTGTTCGTCGCGCGCCTCGCTCGCGCCCGCCGACTGCACAACGCGGGAGTCTCTAGATTGTACCCACCTCCATGCTCCAGTGGTAGACAGCCGTGTTTGTCACGATGCCCATCAGGGATGGGGAGATCCACCTCCAGTACACGACGCTCTCGGGCATCTGGTGCGACTTCATCTTGGACTTTGTGTCGATGTTGAAGATCTGAAGGTGATCCTGCGTGGTTCCCGCCACGGTAGCCTTGAGCGCGATCACCTTCGCGGCCGGGTTCATGAGCGCCGAGTCCGCGGTGATGGGCCGCTTCATGGGCGTCATTGGCTGGGCCATGTCGACGATGACGACGGAGTTCGCCGCACCGGTCGCGCGCACGCAGATGAACTTCTCCGACTCCATCGTGAGGTTGGTGAAGGAGATGTTTTGCGGATTGATGCCGGAGGAGGTGAGCTGTTCGTGGGGGAAAGGGGGGGCGAAGACGGGTCAGGATCGAGCGGACGAGGAAGATCTAGGACTGGGAATCCTGCCAAGCGACGCGCGACGTCTGATGCCGGCGCGGTACTCACCGAGACCACCTCCTTCACGGTGACGGGCGGAGCCGCCATGGTGCGCGTGTCTGGGAGAACCTAAACGTGAAGTTTCTCCTGTCCTCGCAGTCTATGCACCCTCGCGGCCTTCCCGCTCGGTGCGCGCGTTCACTTTGGATCCTGACCCAGTTTTGAGACAGCCTCAAAGGAATCGCCGCACCTAAATGAATCCGGTCTCTGACTGTTTACCTGTGCTCGGATGGTATACGGGCGTTGGGAACCCCAAAACGAGGGTTTATGCCGTTGGCGTGTGCCCATTTTTGAAATCGAGATCTCAAACTCCAGCTGTCCGTCGTTGAGAGGTGCAGGCGGGCACGAGTGAGATCTGGTCCGTCACACACAACGATGGCGCAACCTCAACCCCCGCCCCTGATCTTGTTCTTGGCCGGCGCAGCGGCTGGCGCGCTGATCGCCGCGAACGGCGTGCTCAGCGCCGTCCGCAAGCGCACGGCCAGGTCCAGGTCGCGCGATGACGGCAGGCGCGTTCGAGTCGGCCTGGAGGTTGCGAGGGACGACAACTGGAAAATCTTCAGAGGCAAGAAGGTGGGCGTCGTGAGCAACCCCACCGGCGTGCTCCCGTCCACGCTGGAGCACGCGGTGGACGTCATGCACGCATCGAACGGCGCCGTGGACATCCGGGCCGTCTTCGGCCCCGAGCAGGGCTTCAGGGGCGTCGGCCAGAACTCAAACCCGTACGGCAGCTACGACTCCGACAAGGAGAACGGATCCGACGGCGTCTTCACCGACCAGCGCACGGGCCTCCCCGTCTACGACACGTACCTCAAGAAGGGACCCGAGCTCACAGCCGTGCTCGAGCGCTCAGGCGTGGACGTCGTCGCCTTCGACATCCAGGACGTGGGCGCCAGGTACTACGCCTACGTGTGGACCCTCTACGACGTGATGGTCGCCGCCGCCGCCGCGAAACGGCCGATATCCGTCGTGGTCCTCGACCGACCCAACCCGCTGGGCGGTGAGGTCCTGGAGGGACCGGTGGACATCGAGCCCGGGTGCGACAGCCTCGTGGGACGCAAGCCACTGCCGGTGCGGCACGGCATGACGGTGGGAGAGCTGGCGTGGTTCCTCAACAAAAAATACGTCGCCACCGACCCCGACAACCGCTCCAACAAGTCCGTCAAGCTGAGCGTCGTGGCCATGCGAGGATACAGGCGACGCATGACATGGGAGGATACCGGCCTGCCGTGGGTGCCGCCCTCGGCCAACATGCCGACGCCGCGAACGGCGCTGGCGTACATCGGGGGAGCGCTGCTCGAGGGGACCAACGCCTGCGAGGGGAAAGGGACCACGGCGCCGTTCGAGATGGTGGGCGCGACGTGGGCGGACGGGCGACTCGCGGATGCTCTCATGCGACGTACCAAGCCGCCACCGGAGTCCTCGAAGCCGGAGTCTCCGAACGAGTCCCCGCCGCCGGTCCGGTCCGAGGACGAACGGGAACGGGAGGGGTCCAAGCGGGGCGGGAGCTCGGCGAAGCGGGGGCTGAACTACAGGCCCAACTACGCCGAGTCCTCCCCGGGGAACAGCCCGAAGAAGGCCGTACGGCCCTCGCCCGGAACCCCGCGCGGCGGTGTGAGCAAGAAATCCAGAGGCGGCAGCCGCACCAAGGGGAAAGGGGGGAGGAAGGGGACTCATAAGAGCAGGCTCAGCCGGCCGGCGTCCAAGCAAACGTTGCCGATCCGCGAGGGCGCCCCCGACGACGGACCCGCGGCTAAGTACCGCGAGGCGTACTTCACTCCATCCTCGGGTGCGCTGCAGGGGCGCATCGTATCCGGCGTGCAGGTGTACCCGCGCGGGATCGAGCACGCGTTGTTCGGAGAGGGTGTGCGAATTCTGTCGGCGCTTCGGAAGACTTACCCGAATGATTTCGCGTGGCGGGAGCAAAGTCAGCCGACGGCTCGGACCCGGGTTGAGAACGCGAGATGGCGCGCCGAACACTCGGCGGTGTTGCGCTCACCCGCCAAGTCCACGTACTCCAACTACTCCAGGAAGGGTGTGGGCGGGTACGGCGGTACGTACGGCGGGCGTTGGTCCGACGAAGGGGATAGCTCGGAGGATGAGCGTGGATGGCGGGGCGACGACGGCGAGGTGCCGTGGTCACCGGAGAGCCGCGGCGGCGGGCGAAGGTCTTCGTTCCCCCCGCGCTCGCCGCTACCCCCGGCGTCCCCGGCGCCCGTGGCGTGGATCCCGATGAAGACGCCGTTCATCGATATGCTCACCGGCGGCTCCGCGTTGAGGGAGGCTGTGGACGCGGGGGATGACGAGAAGGTCGAAAGCGTTCTCGCGGAGTGGGAGTGCCAGCTGGAGCGATTCGCGGATATCAGGCGCGGGTTCCTGCTTTACGATTGAGGCGGAGGGTGGTGACGTGAGTGCGCGCGAGAGAGAGCGCGCGATATTAATTGGAAAGACTTATTACGATCGTGACAACATGTACGCGTCTAAGAGTAGCTAGCCTCCAAAGTTTTCACCGTAGTCTCCAAAAGCGATCCACGGTGGTCCCGATAATATTCCACGATTGTTAAGGTTAACGGAGCTCTGGTCGCGACTCGCCCACTTCACCGGGCGTCGCGGCGGCGAGGACGTATCGGCGTCGCGCCCCGTGACTCTCAACTAACCGATTCGCATGGACCGCGCCGCCGCGTGAAGGTGGCCCCTCGCCTTTGGCATCGCGAAGCGACGAAAGCCCCCGTGTGCCGAACGAAAACTAACCTCGTCGCTTAATTTTCGGCGGCGGGCGCGATGTCGGGCCGGCAGGTCCAGCTGAACCAGGAGCTGGCCCGCAAGACCCTCGCCGCCGATGTCCTCGCGATCGTGAGGGACTCCGTGGACGAGTTCAACCTCGTGAACTGCGGCACCGCGCTCCAGAGGCTCGCCAAGTGCCCCGACACCCACCGCCATCTATCACCCACAGCATCCACCCTACCCGGCGTTCCGAGGGTTCTCCAGGAACAGTTCGCGCGATTACTCGACGCCGCCGCCGCGCTCGTCCGCAAAGACCCGCGGCACGTGGAGTCCAGGCAGCTGGCGAGCATGCTGTGGGCGTGCGGCAAGCTCGAGCTCGGCAACCGCGCCGCCGACCTCGTCAAGGGCATCGAAGCGGCGGCCGTGATGCACGCGTCCAAGTTCAACCCGCAAGAACTCGCCAACGCCGTCTGGGGCGCCGCGAAGCTCGGGCTGGACCCGTCGCGATCCGAGCTCGTCCACGCCATCGCCGACGCCATCGCGGTGTCCTTGCCCAAAGCCCCGGCGGCGCCCAGCGGCCCGGCGCGTGATCCCAAGGGGGGGGGACCGGGCGGCTGGCGCGGCGTTAGGGTAGAGTGGACGTCGCAAGGGGTCAGCAACGTCGCCATGTCCCTCGCCAAGCTCGACGCGGACGTCACGCACGGCGAGGGCGTGTCCACCACGGGCGACGGGTTCAAATACGGGAAGGTGTTTGGTGAGGTGTGCTCAGCCGTGACGTCGCGAGCCGACGACTTCAACCCCCAGGAGGTGGCTAACATTCTCCACGCGCTCGCTAAGCTCACCGCGGGCGACGGCGAAGGGGACGGCGGCGGCGGGCGGACGGTGCCCGGGCCCGTCGAGAGGACCGCGCGAGAAGCTGCGGAAGCGCTGGCGTCGAGAATAACGATTCGTTGGATCGAGGCGCAACGGCTCGAGCCCCAACACGTGGCTAACATGTCGTGGGCGTGCGCCAAGATGGGCGCCGCGGGGGGCGACGACCTGGCGGGCGCGCTCGCCAAGGCGGCCGCGAACCTGGCGCCGCGCATGAACACGCAGGAGCTGTCCATGGTGGCGTGGTCCGCGGCGGCGTTCGGGAGCGGGCGTTGGCCCGCGGACTGCGCGGAGACAGTCGCGAGAGCCTTTGGCGATCGGGCGACCGACGCCACGCCGCGACAGCTGGCGAAGGCTTCGATGGCGTACGCGAAGCTCGGGACGCTCCACCCGAAACTCATGGACGCGGTCGCCGACGCGGTGCTCGCGCTCGAGCAGCCCTTCGCGGCGTCGCTCAACCCCCAGGATGTCGCCAACCTCGCGTGGTCGTTTTCAAAGCTGGGGTGTAAGAAGAAGCGGCTCTTCGACGCGCTCTCCGCCGCGTTCGTCGCCCACCTGCGCGATGACGACGACAGCTTTTCCTCGCAACAGCTCACCATGATCGTGTGCGCCTTTGGTTTGCTGGGATTTAAAGACGAGAGCATGCTGAACGCGGCGATGGGCGCCATGAGTAAAGAGCGGGTGGCGGAGTTTAACCCGCGAGATTTGACAAACACGGCTTGGGCGTTGGCGGCGTTGGGCGTGAACGCCGAGGCTAAGCCCAAACTCGTGGAGCGGATAGGCCGGACCGCGCGGAAACGCCTGGATGACTTCAACTCGCAGGAGCTGCTCAAGTTTCTCGGCGCGTTCGAGAGGCTCGGAGGGAGCGACGTGAGGCTCGCGCGGGCGGTGTCGAAGCAGAGGATTCTCTCTTACGAATTCCCCGCGTTGTCGACTCACGTTCCCTCGAGTTCGTCCGTGAAGCTCAGCTCCAAGACCCCGACGAGTTACCAGGGCACCGATCGCGTGCGCGTGGACGACAGCTGCGGGGGCTGGGGCCGGGGTAACACGGGAGTGGCGCTGTGGGAAGGCAGCTTTGTGCTGGCGGAGTGGCTGTCCCGGCAGGGCACGCCGACGGGATCACCCGAGATGGCCGAGGTCATGAGCGGCGCGTGGGGACCGAACGAGAGCGGGGGATGGAGAGGTATGACCGGCGTGGAGCTCGGAGCGGGGCTCGGGCTTCCCTCGATTGTCGCCTCTAAGCTCGGGCTGGAGATGGTGGCCACGGACGGTGCGTTTTATTTCCCTCGCTTTGCTCCGCTCTCGGTTTTTTCTCGCGGTTCCTGCTTTTTGGATGTCGCCCTTCGTTAATCCCTCTACTGGACCGTCGATGTCCTTGGAGTTTCAAATAGGGCGTACATGAGATCTTGGAAGTTTCGCTGACAACAATCGCCGTTCTTGGGCCATGATTGCTCTCTGATAGTAGCTTCCAGACACTACCCCGTCCGCTTTCTTCTCGACTAAAATCTGACGCGCGCGATCATTCATCTCCCTTTTCCCGACAGGCGACGACGAAGTCCTCGAGCTCCTCTCACAGAACATAGAAAATAACACTTCCCCTGATACCGGCGCGAGGGTATCCCGTTTAGTGTGGGGTTGCGACGAGCCCCTGGAACACCTCGGCCTCTCCGAGCCGCCGAAGCTCATCCTCGCGTCCGACGTCGTCTACGGAAACGACCCAAAGAAATGGAAGCTGCTGGTCAAGACCATGTGCGACCTGAGCGGACCGTCCACGCTGGTCGTCATAGGCAACGTGCAGAGGTATCCGGTGCATCATCCGATGGCGGAGACCAAGTTTTTCAGCGAGGCGACGGCGGTGGACTTTGAACGGACGGAGGTGCCGGTGACGAGTTTGCACCCGGACTTTAGGCGAACCGGCGGCGGCGCTTGCGTCGTTCATCTCTTCAGACGACGGCCGGAGTCGCTGAAGCGCGCGCGGTCGGAAAGCGACCTCGGCGAACGGAAGTTTAAGAAGGACAAGAAGGAGAAGAAAGCGAAGAAGGCCAAGAAGAAGGATTCAAAGAAGGACTCGCGTAGCTAGAGCACTAGGATAAAATAGCAAATCCAAAACTAGTCTATGAGATACGAAACGCGTCTGACCTGGTGCGGCGGACTCTCTCCACCGCTCGGGTGCGCATACATCGGCGGGGCGTCGATGGGAAACATCGGGATGTCGCCGTCGTCCTCGGCGACGACGCTCGGCATGAACGCCGCTCCCGTCAAGATGGCGGCGATCGCGTCCCTCTCCGCCCGCTCCGCCGCTTCCAGCGCTGCGACCCTTTGGTCCTCTTCCCGTATCTCCTCCTCCCGGACCGCGCACAGGAACGCGCGCCAACCTTCCTGCGCGAGATCGCGGTGAGATGACTCGCACACGTTCGATGATTCACACACGTTCGATGATTCGCACGCCCCCGCACACGCGCACACGTCCCGATCTTCTTCGGCGCCGACACCGACCAACACCCCGGGTCGCGAAGTCGAGGTGGACATCCCGAGCGAGCCGGCGAGATCCGCCAGCGCGCCGGCCGATACGCCCGCGCACTCGGAGAGATCCAGCAGCTCCACGTCGCGGCCGAGCGTCTTGAGGTGCACGAGCCCGGCGTCGCTCACGCGCGTGCGCCTCAAACGAAGATCCGTCGCGGTGCACCCGTCGTCTAAGCCCGAGGGAGTCTCGACACCTCCGCGCTCGCGTCGCCACATCGTCAGTCTGCCCCGGTACGTCAGGTAGTCTAAGATCAGGTTACCGACGCCGCAGCCCGAGAGTTTTAGCGATCGCAGCGATCGTGGGAGACGCGCGAGGTGCGGGCCCGCGGCGTCGTCGACCGCGGCGCAATCCGAGAGGTTCAGCGCGACGAGCCTCGGGGGATCATTGTAACCTTTGCGTCCTCCTTTGTTTCCTCCCCGTCGACCCCGGCCGCCGCGTCTTCGTCCCGTGTGCGCATCGTCATGGGCATCGTCCTCGCACGGACACGCCAACGCCGCCAATGATTCGGACCTCAGCCCTGTGCACCCGCGCAGCGATAGGCATCGCAGTTGTGGAAGCTCATGAACAAAGTCCAGATTGTCGAGCCACCCGCATCCGTTGATGTCCAGGTGGACGAGCGAGTGCGACGCGAGGTTGAGGTAGAGAAACGCCCCGCGCGACAGGGTCATCGCCGCGTCGGAGAGGAGCAGCGACGTGGGCGACAGCGCGTCGGACTCGGCGAGCGCCCTCAGCGCGGGGATGTGGTTCGATGAGGTGGGGAGCGGAAGCGCGTTCTTTCTCGTTTCACCCTCATTTTTTTGTGTGAGCTTAAACTTGAAGTAGGAAAGGGCGACGAGCTCGACGAGCTCGCGAGGGAGATCGCCGACGTCGGCGACGACGTGTGAATCGCCACGAGCGAGCGCCGCCGCGCAGGCATCCGCGCTCACCTGCAAGAGCGTGCCCATCGCGCCCCCTCCACTGGGCCCCGCACCGCTCGTTTTCAGATGTCGCCTCACCCAGTCACAGTCAGCACGAGTCAAGTCAGCACGTGCGAGAGGCCGACTCTTTTTGATTTTGGAGCGCATAACCCTAGGACGCGACCACCGGGTCGCGACCTTAACATGGCGGGTAATCGAGGCGGACGCGGCCGAGGCGGCCGAGGAGGTGGTGGCGGCGGCGGCCGAGGCTACAACAACAACTACGGCGGCGGCGGTAACTCCTACGGCGCGCTCAACAACAACCAAGGGGGCTACGGCGGGAACCAAGGCGGCGGGTTCGGAGGAGGCGGAGGAGGCTGGGGTAACCAGGGCGGCGGCGGCTACAATAACAATCAGGGCTTCGGAGGCGGTAGAGGAGGAGGAAGGCAAACCGCCGGGCGCGGCGGAGGCCGCGGCGGGCGGGCCGTCGATACCAAGAACCCGAAGGATGTGCTACGGGAAGATCTCATGACCGATCGGCCCGGAATGTGGCCGCTCTCTTGCTACGGCAAGGGCGACGAGCCGTGCCTGCTGGGCGGCGACACGTGCTTCGAGGAGCTACGGTGGGTCACGGGCGCGGCGGCGTCCCGGGGTATCGATCCCAACCAGGTCTTCGCCAAGACCCACGAGTTCATCCAAGGCAAGGAGACCGACATAAGGGCAATCTTAAACTTCCCGATGCAACAGCTGAAGCAGGTGCTGGACAACGCGCGGGAGGGGCGGATGGCGCCCGCGGGTGCCGCGCGGATCATCGATCACGCCATGCTGAGCGGTGTGCCCCAGCAGCCCATGGGGCAGCAGCCGGGCATGCCGGGACAGCAACCGGGTATGCCGGGACAGCAACCGGGCATGCCGGGAATGATGGGGCAGCAGCAGCCCGGGTCTCCGTACGGAGCAGCGCTCTCTCCGCAGCAACCCCAAGGAGCGTTCGGCGGCGGACTGGGCGGCGCGCAGCAGAACCCTTACGGCCAGCCGCAGCAGCAGCAGCAGCAGCAGGCTGGGTTCGGGGGTGGCGCCTTTGGAGGCGCGCCCGCGGGCCAAGCCGGCTTTGGAGGCATGGGCGCGGCGGGGGGAGCGTTCGGCGGTGCGCCCGCGGCGGTGGCCCAGCAGCCGAACATCTACGGCGGCGCCCCGACGCAGGCCCAGCCCGGTCAGCCCGGGATGGATCCGAATCAAATATGGCAACAACAGCAGTGGCAGATGGGGCAGATACCCGATAACCCTCCACCGCAGCACTTCGTTCAGCGTTGATGAGAGCTTATTATAAGTGTTACGAACATAGCTGCACTACATAGCTGAAACTCAGCCTTTTTCCTAATACTACATAGCGGTTTGGTCTCGTTTCACCACCTCGCTGCTCGCCCTCGGTCGTGCAAACGCCGCCGAGTCCGCCACGACGCCGCCGCCCGCCTCGCTTTTCTCCCTATCCGCCCTCGCCTGCAGACGCTGCGCCTTCACGAGCGCCCGTCTGCGCTCGAGCAACGCCTTGGAGAACTCGGCGCTGAGCCTGTAGTCGTCCGCGACCGCCCAGCCCATGTCCTCCCTGTTGAAAACCAGCGCCCGAACCTCCGTCTTGGCCACGACGGTGAGCGTATTTCGCGGCGGCGCCTTGCCGTCTTTATCGGCAATCTCGCCCACCAAGTTCCCCTTCCGCCTCGCCCCGATGCGCCTATCACCCCTGGCCAACGCGCCGACGGGTGCGCCGAACGCGTCGCACTCCCCCGCCGTGATCACGAACACCTCATCGCTCGTCTTGCCCCGCACGCAGAGCCGTTGGCCGGGCTTGAAACGTCGCTCGGGGTGCTGCCTGCTCGAACCCACCAGAGCGTCGAGCCTCGCGTGGACGTGATGCAGCCGCTCGCTCGTGTTGTTCCGTTGGCCGGTGAACCACGCGTGCTCCAGCGCCTGCGCCGCCCCGAGCCTTCGCTTCGGGTTCGGTTCCAACAGACCGCGGAGTAGGTCCTTGGCCTGGGACGATATGCACTCCCATTCCTCGCCGCAGTCGAAATTCAAGTCGCACTCGACGATTTGGTCGATGAGTTCGTCCTCGTCGTCGTCGTCGAAGGGCCACGCGCCGGTTAGCAGCACGTGCATGGCGACTCCCAGCGCCCACACGTCCACGCCCTGGCCGTACACGCCGGCGACGAGCGCCTCGGGCGCCACGTACGCGAGGGTCCCGCAGACGTTCTCCTCCTTTTCCCGCGCGGTGAGCGCCTTGGCGAGGCCAAAGTCGAGTAGCGTGACCGAGTCGAGGTCATCCGGCTTTGCCAGGCACAGGTTCTCGAGCTTGAGATCCCTGTGCACCACGCCCCTCGCGTGCATGAAGGCGATGGCGTCTAGCATGTTGGACATGACCACCTGCGATTGGCCCTCGTCGTACGCGCCGACGTCGGTGATGGCGTCGACGAGCTCCTGGCCCTCGAGGAGTTCCATCACCACGTGAACGATGCCGTCCTCCTCGAGGAGTTCGGCGCCGAGCGCGGGGGTCGGCGCGATGCGGTCGTAGTCGGCGCCGCCCTCGGTGAAGAACTCCTTGATGGTGATGATCGCGGGGTGCTCCGAGAGCTGCTGCATCATGATCAGCTCGTTCATGACCTCGTTCAGGGACATAGACGCCAGCTTGCGGGGCTTCGACTCGCCGTCGGAATCCGAGTCGGAATCCGAGTCCGAGTCCGAGTCCGAGTCCGAGTCCGAGTCATCATCAGAAGACGAACCGTCCCCACCGCCGCCCCCGGGCTTCACCCGCAAGGTCTTGACCGCGTAGGTCACGCCAGTCGCCCTGTGCACAGCCTTGCGCACCACCGCGAAACCCCCGGTGCCGATGGCGTCGCCGAGGTCGTACTCCTCCTCAAACGGCCTGTGCTTGTGTACGTACCCGATTGCCGCGATGTGCTCGCTGTTGTCCAGGTGGAGCAACCCGCCGGGCATGGACCGGACCCGCCGTAAACTCCGGATCTTTCGCAAGCTCGCGTCGGATTTGAAGGACCCGCACTGCTCGCCGAGCACGCGGAGCGGCGCGGGTTGGAACTTGGCGCGCCAAGCGCTCTTTCCCACGGCGGGAGCCCGAGCGTGGGCCATGGCGTAGGCTAAACCGTGTTGCGAGTTTTTCTTATCCGGGGCGATCGAGCTTCCAGGCCTGTCGCCGCCGCCGCCGCCTTGCCCGAGTAACGAGGGGAGCCTGCTCCGGTGTCTGCGGCGCCACGCGGCGTCGGAGTCGGAGCCGCTATCGGTTCCCCGGCGGAGGCGAGCCGCGCGGGGCGCTCGAAGGCCGGACCAACCCAGGTTGACCTGCGAGGCGCTCTTCTTCATCTGCTTCACCGGGGATTTATCCATGAGTGACGCCGCGCTGTCCTTCATCTGCTTCACCGGGGATTGTACCCGCACCGGGCTGTTCTGACCGCCGTCGTCGTCGACGGCGCCGAGCCGCGTTTTTCTGTCATCCGTCGCGGGAAGCTTCCCCCACGGACCGTCCTTCGTGTTCCGTGCCGCCGCGTTGGCGGTGAGCCGCGGCTGCGCGATCGCGGGTTGTTTGTTCTTGTGTTCGGACATTGACTCCGCGAGCTTGATGAGGTCGGGCGCGGAGTCCAGGCGGAGGAGGTGCCCGCGCAGTCCGCCGTTGCGCCTCATACCCAGGCCGGCGCCTCCGCGCGTTCCGCCGCTCTCCCCGCCCTCCCACGGCAACGAACTCGCCGCGCTCAAGTGCGAGCCAGCGCTCCCCGCGCCCCGTATACTGGCCCACGCGCTGAGACCCTTGGGGAGTAGCCCGCGTTCCCGGGCGGCGGTCACGAGCCCCTCGAACTGCTCCTGCGCGTCCGGCACGTCCAACGAAATTTCCCTGAGCTCCGTGGCGATTCTCGCGAAACCCTTCGCAAACTGCGTCCCGTTGACCAACCCTGTATCCCCGAGGTACCCGAGCAGTTGCATGACCCGCCGCGGTACCTGCGGGCTCACGTGGCTCTGATCCATGGACATCGCGAGCGCCCGCCTCACAAACTCGTGGTGGTAAAACGGCACCGCCAGATCCTGCAGCCGCCGGCTCGCCTCCCTCGCGTCCCTGCTGTTGACGTACTCCTCGAGCAAATCGCTCATCTCCCGCCGCGATGACGCCGCGGTGGTCCCCTCGGGCCCGCCCCAGTGCCGCGCGACGTGTTTCGCTCCACCCGGTGAACGAAGCGCGCCCCTGGCCTGCACCGCGCATCGCCGCGGAATCTCGTCCAGCCCCGAAGCCTCGGCGCACTCGTCGAGGAACTCTTTGGACACCACGCCGTCGACGACCGCGCGCGCGAGGAAGACGCCGATCTCGTCGGGGGCGTTCGGCACGTCGATGGCGAGGGACTCCGCGTCCTGGAGGATGAGATCGAAGCCCTCTTCGCACTGATGCGTCGTGAGGATCTCTTTGGACGCGAGCGAGCGGATGAGCTGGGCGACCATCTCGCGTTCGCGCGGCCCGCGGTCCAGGGCTGCGGCGACCGCGCGCTTGACCACGGTGGGTTTGAGCGCGTTCGAGCCGATGAGGTTCATGGCGGGTAGGTGGCGCTTCGGCGGGGACTTGGCGGTCGTCGCCTGGGAGAGCGACGGCCAGCTGGTGGTCTCCACCGCGGGGGACTCGTCGATCGCGCCGAGCCGGGTCGGGGCCGCGTGGACGGGGCGGACCAGGAGCTCCCGTAAGGAGTCCTCGACGTCATCGAGGACACCGTGCGTGAAGAACTCGCGGATGAGGCCCTCGCAGTCGCGCTTGAAGTCGCCCTTTGTGAACCCGAACCCGAACGCGGAGGCCATGGAGCAACAACGATCTCGAACCTGCAGGAAATATCTTCTCGGATACGGCGGATGCCTTCGCGTACGTCCGGTGACCGGTGCGCGGGCGTGTGTGGTCCAGAAGAGTTGTGTTTATCAGCACGCGCGACCCTTCAGCGCGCGTTTTAGACCGCCATCTTGTCTCCGGTCGCTCCGCGCGTCGAAGACTGAAAGCGCCAGATGCCAGCTGTGTGTCAAAAAGGGCAGGCGCTGAGTCACCGTCGAGGAGCTCTCGCGAGAATCATCAAATCACTTCGCTCGACGCCTGTCGGCGACGCAGCGATGGGCATCTTCGACGATGTATTCGGGAAGAAGATCGAGGGCGATGGCAACGGCCTGTTCAGCTCAAAGTACAAGGCTGAACACGACGTCCTTCACGATCCCTTACCCGCCACCGCGTACGCCGACACCCTGAAGAAGGAGCGCGAGATCATGGAGCAAGCCGTGAAGACCGGCAAGGGCCACTGGGCGAGGGAGGAGGAGAGCGACCACGACAACGAATCCGACGGGTATTCGGACAAGGACTCCGACTCGGACAGCGACTCCGACAGCGAGCGCAAGTCGAAGAAGCCGAAGAGGCAGGAACGGAGCAAGTTCGAGGAGATGGACGACGCATTCGCCGAGGCGAACGCGGTGATGGCCGAGGGCGCTCCCGACAGGAAGCGCAAGAAATCGGCGGCGGCGGCGGCGGAGGACACGAGCGACGACGACTCCGGCTCCGACGACGACTCCGGTTCCGATTCCGATGACGACGCGGACAAAGACTCCGATGACGACGCGGGCGCGGACTCCGACAGCGATTCCCTCACCGACGTCGAGGCTGAGCGCGCCGCGCGGAAGGCGGCCAAGGAGGAGGCCAAGGCGAAAAAGTCCGCCGCGAAGCAAACCAAAAAAGACGCGGCGGCGCCCGGAGAGGAGCACAGGCCAAAGGATGAAAACTTACCCAGAACCGTCTTCGTGGGTAACCTCCCGCTGACGATCAAGCCCAAGCAGCTCAAGACGCTGTTCACAGAGTTTGGCACCGTGGACAGCGTGAGGCTGCGCAACGTCCCGGTTGATCCCGAGGGTAAGATGCCGCGGGGCGGCAAGGTGATCACCGGTAAGTTCGTCGAGAACCGCAAATCCACCAACGCCTACGTCGTGTTCAAAGAGGAAAAGGCGGTGGACGCCGCGTGCAAGGGCATGAACATGCGGGAGGTGGACGGTCGCCACGTCCGCGTCGACCGCGCCGCGCCGCCATCCGCCAAAGCCAACGAGGCGGTTGCGAAGGAAAAAGGAGCCAACGCGGGGGGCGAGGTGGCGTACGACCACACGCGCTCGCTCTTCCTCGGTAACCTCCCGTACGACGTCGACGAGGAGGACGTCATACGGCTGTTCCACAGGAGTAAGGAATACCCCGAGCTCAACGGCTCGGTGGAGGCTGTGCGCGTGGTGCGGGACCGGAAAACGAACCTCGGCAAGGGTATCGCGTTTGTGCTCTTTCGCAAGGGTTCAGACGCGAGGACCGGGTTGCTGTTGGACGGGGTCAAGATGGGTGACGGGCGGGAGGTGCGCGTGACCCGCGCGTCGAAGAACAGGGAGGCGCTCAAGGCCCAGGCGGAGAAGAACAAGAAGAAAAGGGAGGAGAAGGAGGCCAAGAAGGAGCCAATCGGCGCCGCGCGAAGGCTCGGGCTGGAGAAGACGCCGGGGGC
>Ga0213862_10000249_pt1 | contig 23580 bp, 14 predicted proteins | sample PICome_7_FD_160092 | JGI IMG/M metagenome (GOLD analysis project Ga0213862, IMG submission 160092) | Coastal seawater microbial communities near Pivers Island, North Carolina, United States - PICO266 | ecosystem: Environmental > Aquatic > Marine > Coastal | place: USA: North Carolina... | reverse complement strand
CCACCGCAGAAACAGACGCTAGTTCTTTGCTGTTCTTGTCCACCTCGTCTCGATCAAAGACGATGGAAAATGTCAAAGTCGAATCATCGACTTCAGAAAACGTAACGCCGCCCAAAGAATTAAAAAAATCTTTTTCTCTCTCTTCTCCTCCTCCGTCTTCTTCTTCTTCTTCTTCTTCAATCGCCGTCGCTTTGCGTTTCTTCGACGCCGCCGGTGTCGCTTTTTTCTTCTTTTGAGGACTCTTCTTTGGCGTTGACGTCTCTTTCTGTTTGGAGTTGACTAAAAAGTCTCTGATGGATGTTAACGTCGAAACTGTCGCGGTTTTGCTCGCGAGATCGAGAGCATTGAGCAGTGAAATCGTACCGTTGTCAAAATCAATCGGTTCTCTCGTATCTTCGAATGTCTTGAGTGTCGCGGATGGTAGCGTCGCCTTCTCCGCCGATTCGTCCTTCTTATTTTCCTTTTCTTTTTCTTTTTGAACGCTGACGACGGAAGCTGTGATTTTGCGCTTATCGACTTCAAACTTCACGTCCAACCGTTTCCTCGCGTTCCAAAGCGTTATCGCGCAACCTGTCACGTCGCCTTTATGTTTCACGATTTCTGCGACCACTTTGCCCCTTTTTGTCCACTCGATTGCGCTACTGCTGCCGCTTTCGTCGCTTTTATCGCTCTTCGCCTCTGCTAAATCTCTCAACATACCCGCTTGCGCGAGCGTTTTTGCGCAAACCAGCCGCGTCACCGCGTCCATCATAGCTTCGTGCGCGCCAAGTATCCCTCTCGCTGGATGTTGTTCCGTCCCGTCGCCTTTTGCGCGCATGGTGGCGTTGAACGTCAAACTTTGAATTTCCTCCTTCGTCGCTTGATAGCTAATGCGTTTCCTCTTTCCATCGTCGTCACTCACCATCATCGATTCCTCACCGCACAAAATTTCCACTCCAGTACACGTCCACAGAACTTCTTTCTCCGTCGGCGCGTCGTCTAAAACTAGCGTCATCTCGTACATGTTCTCTACCCCGCACCGCACCTCTCCCGAGACGACGTCGAAAATGGTAAACTTCATCTTGCCGTCCTCGTCTCCTTCCATGGAAGGAAACCTCTTCAACGCGTGTTTCTCCACAATCAACGCGTGTTTCGCATCCAACGTTTTCCTCCTCGCTAAATCTATTTCCTCCTCTTTGTCTTCTTCTTCCTTCTTCTTCTCTTCTTCTTTCTCCTCCGCGCCGCCGTCCCCGCTCGTATTTTCGCCTTTCTTTGTCTTCTTCATCATAATCTCCTTTTCGCGTTCCTCCTTCCACTTCTGCATCGTCGCGACTTTCCGTATCCCTTCCACGCGATCTAAACAATCAAACCCGCCTCTGCACAAAACGTCAAAACTCGCCGAAACGTCAAACATCGGCGCTCGCGCCCAGAGCAACCTCTGGTGCATTCCGTGCAACGCATCCGCTGCGGTTCGAAACTGTTCCACGTGCTCGTCTAGCGCGTTGCACGCGTTCTCCGCCACCAGCGTCGCTTTCGCGTTCTTCGGTGCCCAGGCTATTAAGGCGTGCGCGCGTACGAGGCGTTGCTTCAGCGCGTTTAAGTGATGCACGAGCGCTCGTTTCTTTTCGATCGGTGCGATCGATTTCCCGTCGTTCCTCGATAACGCGTCGAGGACCAGTTCGAATTCGCGATGGGAGGTTTGGCATATGCGTTCGATGAGTTCTCTGATCGTGATCGTCGGTGCCGTTTGAGGTAAGGATTCCATTTTACTACTTGTGGTTGTTTTGGACTGCGTGAGACTTCCAGAAGACTTTTCGCTCTCTGTCTGCGTGTCTGTCGCTTCCCTTTGCGCGCGCGAGAGAGAAGGTTTCGTTCTTCTGGGGAGTTTTCCCCAACTTTTGCGGCATAAATTCGCATCACGTCTGAGACACTTTTGTCTCTCTCTCTCACGGTTTCCTCGTCGTGGTGTAGAAAAGTTTTGCTTTTTTGGGGTTTAAAGAGAAAGAGAGTGAAGAGAGAGAGAGGAAAGAGAAAGATACACGCGGAAGAAGAACACGCGCAAAACACTGCGAGTGCACACATAGATGCAGAATTCGAGAATTTCATCGTCGAAAGAAATACTCGAGCAAGACTCGGTGGAACTTCTGGAGATTGCACGCGATCGCTTCACCAACGCGGTGGAAAAGTTAGAGGAAAGCAATCGATATTTAGAGAGAGAAAGTTTACGACGAAACGACGAAGGGGAAGAAGGCGTTGTTTCGGAGGAAGATTTGGCGACGTACAGAAGCGCGATAAAAGAAAACAAAAAGTTGGTACCGGAGTACCAATCGAAGATTTTGGAGATTAGCGCGAGACTAAAAGAGTTGCAACCTGAGCATCATCAACAGCATCGCAGCAAAGAGCATCATTCCGAGGAGGCGAACGACGAGAAAGAGGAGGAAAATAAGGAGGAAAAAGACGGGAGCAAGTGGTTGTGATCGTCAGTCGGCGAGATGGAAGGGCGGTCGTTCGAGTTGAGCGAGGACGAAAGCAGCGTCGACGGCGGCGAGGAAAACGAGGATGGTCACGGCGACCAACTTTCCGCGCTGAGAAGAGAACCGAGCGTGACTTTTCCCAGAGGCTTCAGCTCTAAGGAGGATTTGGAGATTGGGACGCCAAAGTTAGGGGGGTTGATGTCGAGCGGCGGCGTTTTCGCCAACGCAGACGACGCGACAAACGACGTTGGCGAGGAGGATTTGGAGGACGAATGCGCGAGGCGAAGGTCGATGGATGAGTTTCGCAGACCAGCATCGATATCGTCACCGCGACGTGGTGGATTATCATCGGCATTTAGCGCGATTGATTTGGCATCGAGCACGGAAAAACCGCCGCGAGCGCCAAACGCGCATCGCGTTTCGCAAGAATTTGAAGAGGAGATTGATAGACTGCGAGATAAATTCGACGTGAACGATACGAGCGCATTTTCACCCGCTTTCCATTTTAAAACCGGGGAAGTGATTAACGCAGGAGCGGATTCTCCGCCGGTGGCGTTCTATGCGTACGCTCAATCTCCCGCGTCCACGAGTAGTAAACACGCGGCGTCTGTTTCGCCTCGAGTGCGAGAAGGCACATTTTTAGGCAGCTCACCGAGAAGTTTAGGTACTTCTCCCGGAAGCTTCACTCGAGGTGGCATCATGGGAAGAAGTGGTCCGAAACCGTTACCAACCTCTTCTTCTCCAAACTTTCACGAACCGCTCCGAAGAGAAATCGGGTTCGATGGAGCCGGATTCAAAAACGCTCGCGAGCGCTATTTCGAACAAGTCACGAAATTCCTCTCCGAACGGTTCCAACACGAAGACGATTACGAGAACACCTGGATTAGTTTACGCTCGAAATCCGAACCGAGTTTATTCAAGTTGTGCAAAAAACCTTTGACGATGGGTGAATCCTACCAAGAATTCTTTGTAGACCACGCGGACGTGTTCGAACTCTCCGAGGACGAACGGCACGTTCGCTTGATAAGATAGTTTTAGAAATAGATATTTTTTATTCATTTAAAACCGATATTCCTGTCTGTTTTATTCCTGTCTGTTTTACGTAAGTGCTCTTACGCGCGTGGTGATGGCGGTGGTGGTGGTGGCTGTAGTAGTCGTAGTTGCTATATTCGCTATGTGTGAGTTTCCCCTTAAATGATGCCCACCCTTTCCTCTCGTCAATCCTCGCGAAATCACTCCGCGCAAAACTCGTTCATTTTCTCCACAAACGTCTCCAGCGTTTCCGCAAACATCTTCTCTAACACCGGCCTCGTGAACCACGTCTTCACGATCGCCTTCGCCTCTTCCTCGCCACCAGTCGTCTTCGTCGTCCACTCGTACTCCTCCGCTTCGTTCAAGCTGGAAAACTCCTTCAACGAAATCTCGCCCTTCACCGCGCACGCTTTCGTTTCCTCTTCTTCTTTTTCCTCTTCCTCCTCTTCTCCGTCTAATCCGTCCACGTTTTCCTCTTCTTTTTTCTTCTTCTTCTTCGTCTTCACCATGCACTCCACCTCCACCTCGTACTGCATCGTCACTTTCAAATCGAACACGCCAAACTTTTTCCCTTTTTTCCTCGTCGAGACTGAACACTCGCCCTCGACGGATGCGTTCGAGATCGAGAACTTTCGGACGACAACATTCGATTTGTTCCCGAACGTTTCCGAAACCAATCGAAACCATTTCTCCCCGAACGACACGTTCTGTTCAGTATTCAACTGCGATTCGAAATAGTCTTTGCAAAAAGTCATCTTATTCGTCTCTTCCCAGTGCCAACCGTTGATGTTGGTGCCATCAGGGCGGTCGGACACGATCCATCGCGGGTCCTCTTCGCCCAGCTTTGCCATTTCCTCTGGTGTTTTTTTTTCTCTTTTTCTTTGAGGAAACGAAGCGTCGTCGTCTGAATCGTTTGATACTTATAAAGGAGTTTTTAGTATACGCGTTACAACAAAAGTATCGAATGTGCATCTCTCTCTCTCTTTCTCTCTAAAAACTAATACGCTAAAGCGTCTCGACTGCCCCACATCATGGACCCTCGTCTTTTTTCGCGAGCGTTGCGGTGTCGTCTTCCCGTGGCGAGGCCCATTAAATTGTTGTAGCTGCCTTTTTCGCGCTTCTCTTTTTCGCGCTGGCGACGGTGGTCGTCGTCTTCTCGCTCCGCGCGACGGTGGACTTCACTCATGATCATTTCTTTTTGGTCCGGGGAGATGATGGCGTTTGAATTTGCCCACTCTAAGGCGTCGTGCATTTGTAGGATGGACGCGCCTCGACTGTCGACCGTTCGGCGGAGCATGGTGGATTTGTTTTTTAAGCGAATGTCCATTTGGCAAGCGGGTTGTTCCCACGGTTCGCCGTCGATGTGCATGGGGAGTTTTCGCAGACACTCGATGCGAACTTCTCTCGCTTGACAAATGCGGACGGGTTTGTCCACGCCCCAGTTGAGTTGACCCAAGTGTAACGCGCCGTGGACGGTGACGATGTCGATCAAGCCGTCTTGCATGGAGGAGGCGCCAAAATCGCCATCTTTTTCCCACATGCGTACGCCGCCGGCGAAGGAGTTAATGTTCAGGAGGACAATACCTTCGGCTTCTTGCGGGATATCTTGGAGAACACCGTCGGCATAGATTAAGCAATCGCGGTGCAAACCAGCCATGGAATGTTCCAGGAAATCTTTCGCTCCAAAGACGCCGTAGAGGATTTTGTTCGTCGCTTGACTGAAGAAAAGGTTGGGTTTGGAATTTCGAGTTTGGTGGAACCGTAAGGCGGCTTGCGCGTCCACGCCGATACCGAGGTAATTTTGGAAGACAATCTCGGATTGGCCGTTCGGGCCCATGACGAGAGAACCGGTGGATTTGCCATCCGACGCGTGTTCGTCGATGGATTTCGGGACTTGCGGGGAGTTTGGCGGGAGAGATGTTTTGGTTTTGCCGTCCTTATTGTCTCCAGTCGATAATCCTCCCATGGACCCAAACCTCGGCGTCGTCGGTGATCCGGGAGTTTTGTCGCCGCCGCTCTTTTCTCCGTCGCTCTTTCCGCCTCCTCCCGGAGTCGTCGTTCCACTCACGTTTTTCGGCGTTTGCGGATTGGAAAGCTCCTTCTTCGGTAAGGGCGTCAAAGTCGCCGTCCATCGGTCCAACAACGTCGGGTGCGCTTCCATCACTTGCAACAAAATCTCCGAGATGATTTCCTGGAAACCAAACCCACCACCCCAACCTAACACTCTCGCTAAATCGTTCCCGGTACCCAACGGCAAAATCGCAACCGGCGGTTTTCTAAACGCGGTCGATAATCCTCCTCCTCCACCGCCTAAACTATTATTATTATTGTTGTTGTTGTTGTTATTAGTATTTGAAGCAGACGCGTCGGTGTTTCCATTCATGCTACTGTGGTTACTGCCTCCCGAGGCGTTCATCACGGCATCGCTCGCGTGCGCCATTTTCGCGTCTAAATCCTCTTGCGCCAAATCATCCAAAGCTTGCAAAATCCACCCGACCGTCCCGTCTCCGCCGCACACTAAAATCCTCACGTTCGGTACGCTCGCGAATAATTTCAACGCTGGCGCGGGACCAGTCTTGTGCAAATCTACCACTTGCAGCGGGTTCAAGTTCTGTCGCATCGCTTCTAACAGATGCCTCCCCGTCTGCCCTCCAGACCGCGAGTTCACAAACACCAGCAACGGCATCGCGTCTTCCGGCAACAAGTCCACGTCTACGCTTAAAATCGGCGAATACGCGTCCTGGTCGTCCATAAAATACTGCTGAATACCTCCGTTACTCATCCCGCCGTTCTTCCCGCTTTTCTTTCCTTTCTTCTTTATGTACTTTTTAATCTTCCTCGTCACCCGTTTCAGCGGGCTCCGCATCGGCGCTTCCGTCACGCACTCGGGAGGTAATATCAACCGCACGTGCCTCGATTTCTTCAGGAAATGCCACCACCCTTCTCGCTCTCTTCTGTGCTGCGCGAACTGCGCGAGAAACCACCTCCCGCTAATCACCAAGACGAGAATCGACACGAGAATTTGCCACACCTGCTCTTTCGTTTTCGGCGCGTATTGCGAAAACGGAACTCGTTCTACCAGAGACGTGACGTTTAACACCCAACCCGAGAGCAACGGGTCACCTCCGGGTGGTATGTTTTTCTTCAAATCGATCAAAATCGGTCCAGAACTACTGCTTGCTTTCGCGAACACTTTTCGACGCAATCGGTCCATTTCGCTCCTCCGTTCGTTTCGAATTCAAACGGAGAACGCGAAGAACAAATCCCCTACGTCACGCTTTCTCCCGTCGCTTTTGTGCTACCACCACCCGATTGAACGACTCTGTTTAAAAGATCTTTTGTTCTACGCGCCTCTCTCTTTTGCGTTCACAGTGGTGCGATGCTATTATTCGCTTTGAGTCGTCGTCGTCGTTTCGAGAGCGTTCGGTGTTTGTTGTGTGGAGTTTTTTCTCGCTTTTTTTACGTTCGCGTCTTTTCCGAGGATGCGTCACAAGGATGCGTTCGTCTCGCGCGCGCTTCCGAAATTGAACACGACAGAGATCGATATTTCTTCGAAAAAGAACGCTGACTTACGAAGAAGAAGAAGAAGAAGAATAATGGGAGGGAAAAAGATATCCGGCGCGCGGAAGAGGAAGAAGAGGAAGGAGAAAGAAGAGGCCGCGAAGGAGGCTGTTGCGGAAATGGAGCGGTTGAAGCTTGGACCGACCAAGATATGGACGGGATTGGTGGTGCATCATAAGGATGTTTTTGTATCGCACGTGCTTCCGAAATTGAATACGACGGATCGATATTTCTTTCAGAAGGTGAATAGAGAGAGTTTGGATGTGCTTGCGTACGCAGGGGTAAACGTATCGGAATTAGGTTGGCGTGTTTGGGAATGTACATCCATTTCGACGTTGGAATGGGCGTGGAATAACATGGATTGGGGAGAGAAAGATAGAGATGGAAGAGTGCTAGATCAAGCCTGGTTTTGCTGGCAAGTTGCTGAAACGAACGAACTCGAGTTCCTCAAGTGGGCGAGAGAAGTGAAACAGTGCGAGTGGGATGAAATTACGATTACTGTGGCAGCAGCTAGAGGTATTCTCGAGATGTTAAAGTACTGCTTCTCTAACGATTGCCCGTGTGATGAAGTACAGGCGTGTGGACTAGCTGCGATTGGAGGACACCTCGACTGTCTTCGATTTCTTTACGACAAAGTAAAACCTTCGCGAGAGACGGAGAAAAAGATAGCATTACGGGCAGTATACCATGGTCACATGCACATCTTGAGATATTTCGTCGAAGAAAGAAAGATATCCGATGTAGCAAAGTTCGCCTGCGTGGGACAAGCTGCGTGGCATGGCCAACTCGATTGTATCAAATACTTAGTCGAAGAGGCGAAAGTGCCTCTTAACAACTTGGAAGACATCGCTTCCGCTCGTTACAAAGAGTACCACGAGTGCGTAAACTACTTGCGAGAAAAAGGTTCTCCTGAGCCGACGGATGAACAATACGCTGAATTCGCCGAATTGGTCGAGAATCAGTAACGAGATTCCGAGGAAGAGAACAGCGACTGAGAAGAAATAGATAGACTATATAGAGAGAGAGATAAAAAAAAACACGCATGCAGTCACGCACGCAATAGATGCACAGATATATAAATAGCGAGAAGTCAAAAGCTCCCGACACACTACTATTTTTATCACAAAGCACAACACAGGATGTCCTCAGAAAAAAAAGCAAATCATCGAATTCTTTTTTCTCTCGCTTACACAACCATTATAACTCTAATTCAGAGACTACGAAGAACCGTAGCACTCACGACGACGACGACGACGAGGATAGCAGCGATGCCATTCCAACGATGCGCTTCTTCTTCGGCGACGAGCTGTTCGTTTACGTCGTCGTCCTCGTCTGCTTTTTCGGGAAACACAAGAGCGCAATTACAACAGAAATTGTACCGGCGGCTGCCACAAAAGCGGTATTATTCTGCGAGCGTATCCTCCGAACAGCAGCAGCAACAACAACAACAAAAGCAAACGTCGTCGTTTGCAGATTTGGGCGTCCCGAAGCAAATCGTAGATTTACTGCGCAACGCGGGCATCGAGAAGCCGTCGGTGGCGCAATTAGCGGCTTTGCCAGAATTGATTGATTTGAGGAAGCTCGGGGGAGAGGGCGAAGAGGATGCTAAAGCGTGGAGTGTATCTATGCCATCGATTGCGATGCAATCGCATACCGGGTCCGGTAAAACGCTGGCGTATTTGATACCGATATTCTGCGACATCTTGAGAGAAGAAGAGGCGATGGAGAAGATGGATCGAAATCAAAAGAGGCACGTGAACGATGTTCGAGCGATGATTGTGGCGCCGTCGCAAGAGTTGGCGATGCAAATCGTGAGAACAATAGAAACCGTGCTAGGACCGTACGGGAAAGATATTACGCAACAGTTGATTGGAGGCGCAAATGCGAGGCGGCAAGAGGAAGGTTTGAGGAAGAAAAGACCGTTTATTGTCGTTGGAACGCCCGGAAGAATTGCAGAAATGTCTCGCATGGGAGTGTTGAAAACGCACGGCGTGAGCACGCTCGTCATCGACGAGGCGGACGATTTGTTGGCGAGTAACTTTCGACGAGACATGGCAAGGATTAACGAACACTGCGGCAAAGGCGCGAAAGGCGGGAGGAGGACCATCATATGTTCAGCTACTCTGAAGAAAGAGACGATGGATGCGTACGCGTACGTGGCACCTGATTTGAAACTCGTCTTGGCAGATTACGAGATGAATAAACCGGTTGAATCAGCCGACGATGATGATATAAATAAAACAAAAGACGACGGAAAAGAAGGAACAAAAGAAGAAAACATTAACGATGGAAAAGAAGAAGGAGAAGAAGAAGATATCGTCGAAAAAGCTCGAAGAGAAGCGCAAATGAAGAAACAAGTCATGATCAACGCCGAAGAGCAACAAGTGATGAATCGCGGTGCGGTCGCGTTACCACCACACCTTCAACATTTGTTCATCCAGGCCGATCTAAATCGTAAAGTAGACGTGTTGAGAAGAGCCGTTCACGCGATGGACGTGCAGAGATGTCTCATTTTCGTCAACTTTGGACGACGTTCGAAAGATGTCGAAGGCAAATTGTCCGCGCGAGGCATGCCCGTAGCTTCCTTACACGGCGACATGGACAAAATACAACGCGAAAGAGTGCTGAAAAAGTTCAAGTCTGGTGAGGTTCGCGCGTTATTAGTTTCCGATTTAGCGGCGAGAGGTTTAGATATACCAAATTGCGATTGCGTCTTCAACCTGGAGTTACCCACCGACGAAGTCCATTACGTCCACCGCGCCGGACGCACCGGTCGCATGGGCGCTCCAGGTGTGGTCGTTTCCATCAGCGAGCAAAAAGAAAACTTCGTCTTGGATAAATTTGCGCAAAAACTAGGCATTGAAATCGTGAAAGCGTCCCCTGAGCGCGGTCGAATGAACGTCAAAGGTGACAAGGCGACGTTTTGATTGTTTGAAGAAAAGCTTATTGTATATGTGTACCTAGGTAGTTTTAAACTTAATATTATATAATGAGTATAGTAATAATCTGCCGCGTGTCATGTTCTTTGAATGTGTGTGTGTGTGTGTGCGTGTGTTATATCTTACCCACTTCACGATTAATAGTAAACTTGAAACGAATCGTTCGCCGCGTTGAGTCTCTCCTTCATCTTATCCCACCTTCTCTCCGAACTCCCCGTTGTCAACGTGAAAAACTTCCCCTGCGTAATCGTCACCGTCGTCAACGCGTGCCTCTCGTAACTCTTCGTCTTCGAAACAAACTCAAACGAATAATACAAATGACCGTCCTTATCTGTTCTTTCCTTCGCGCTCAACAACTTCCCCAACGCCCCCGGCGCCGACAACGCTTGCTTCACCAGCGTCTCCGCGACTTCTTGCGCGGTGCCAATATCCTTCAACGATTCTCTCTCAGTCGGGTAAATGTTTAACGAAATAGACTCTAACGGTTCAATAATATCTTTAAACACCTTCGCCTGCCCATCGACGGAGATTTCTTGCCATCCGACCGGGTAGATGAACTGATATCCGTCTCTCGTTTCTTTGACGACGTTGAAACCGGACAAGGCGTAGGACGGGTTGACGTTTTGGGTCAACGCAAACGCGCCGGCGGCGGTAGATAAAACCGCTTGGCGACGCGAAAAATCAGTGTTGTCCTCTTCGGATGTCGTCGTCGATGATGATGAAGCGCTACTACATTTGATGGAGGATTTTCTCGTTCGTTTGATGGATTGGACCTGATTGGAAAAGACACGTTTTGGTGAGTCAGTTTTTGGCGATGATGATGATGATGATGATGATGTTAAAAAGAACGAGTTGAAGACGCGCGGCGGGTGTTCTTTCTCGAGCACTAAAACCGGCGACCAAAAAGCGTTCGATGTCGCATTGTTGCATCATCGAACGCGCGACGACGACAGACGGACAGAATCTCGAAAACTAAAAAGGATATAATTTCTCTCGATCCCGCACGCAGACGACGACAGATGATGATGATGAAAATGATGATGATAAACAATCGCGAAACGCGAACAACAAACACGAAAGAAGCAAAATCCCAGCATCCACCGGACACCCGCGACGAAGTAGACGACCGAAACCGAAACTCGAAACGACTGATGTGAAAGCGCGTACCTTCTTTGGTGGCGAAACGACCACTTGCGCGCGAGAAGAAGCAAACATTCTCGATGATGTTTGCGTGCTTTGTCTGTGATGTGTCGTTTTTTTTTATCTCTCTGATGTAGCGCTGGTTTTGAAGTTTAGGGTTTAACACCCTAAGCTTGACCGACCAGAGAATAATTCTAATTCTCTGCACCCCCTGATCGATCGATCGATTCCCCGCTTTTCACAAAAGAACACACTCCGCGCAAAACGGGAATAACACGCATCACCTCCTGAGAAGAAGAAGAAGAAAAAATGACGATCACGAAAGAGGAAGGCGAAAAATGGGCGAAAGATTTCTTCGCCGCGTTCCAACTCGGTTTCGCGGGGAACAATCACGGGGAAACCTTGAAACCGTTTCTTCACGAAAAAATGAGCTGGGATTGGAGCGATGGATTCTCGGGAACCGACGAGCCGAGCTCGACGTTGACGGATAAATTCGCACAAACGTGGGGGTTTATGGTTGAGAAAGTTATCGCCCATCCGATCGTTTTGGTGTCCACGACGGACGACCGCATCGAAATGTTCTCGCCGACGTTTGTCATCCAAATTAACGGTGGGCTCCCAGTCTCTTACCCAGTCGGCCAACCGGTCTCGTTCACGATGACGGTCAAGGACGGCAAAGCCACCAATTGGGTCGGACTATGGGATCAGGGAGACGCGGAGATGAACGACGCGATCGCGAAAGTCACCGCGGCTTTGGAAGCCGCAAAGACATCCGATGCTTAGATCAAACACCTGTGCACATTCATGACCTTGGGCACGTTAAAACTCTGTTGTAAATAAATATTTTATCAATACTGGATGATATCCATGCTGTTGTATACCTACCCCGGCGCGCACCGTGTACGGTTTGGTCCGGGTAAAACCTTTTGCGGTATATATATATATATAGGCGTAATAGACACCTTCCAGACAACTTTTTTAGTGAGACAATTTGACTTCCAATGGACATGTAATTTGTATCGGAAAACAAACAAAAGAAGAGGTGACTTCTCGGTCTTGTTTTTTTCGCGAGATCTCTTTCGCGTGACTCTTCTCTTTTCGACTGCACTTTTTAAAAAACGTCTTCAAAGTTGGCGCACGCGAGACACCAACAACAAGAGAGGAAAAGAGACTGAGTTTAAGAGAGATGCCTCCAAAGCGTTCAAAAAAGACGTCGTCGTCGAATAACGACGACACGAACAACAACACCAGCATGAACAACAACAAGAAGAAGAAGAGAAAGCTTTTGGACGACGTACGCGAGAAGAAGGAGGACGGTGATGATGATGATGATGATGATGCCGAGAATCACATCGTGTCACCATCGCGAAAAGGAGGAGATTCGGAACCGGCGTCGATGTTCGACGTGGACGCGGACCGCGAAAAGTTTAAAAAAGGGACGCTGAAACGAGAGGCGTACGAGATGCTCGAAAAGCACTGGCCGGAAATGAAAGATACGAACGAGTTGTGGGAGCAAGGCTTGAGGGAAAAGAGAAGTCTCGGGAAGTCTAAGGCGGTTTTAGCGTCTGGTTTGTCGCACGACGCGGTGTTCGTGAGAGTGCCAGGAGGAGCGAGCGGTTCGACTGCCACGGGGAAGTGGGCGTTGAGATGTTTCGTCGGACAGTCGAGTAAGAAAATGGCGGCGGTAGCGGCCTCGGGGGGAAGCGGTCAAGCGGCGGCGGCGGCGGAAAAGAAGAAGGCGGATGATTCTTCGGATAAACCGAAAGCTTCGGGGACGATCCGATCGGTCGCGCTGAAAGGACCGTCGAGCGGCGAGTTGTTGAGTAAAGTGCAGGTTTTGGTAGCCGGGAACGCGAAGAAGACGCAAAAAGAAGGAAAAGAAGAAGAAGAAGAAGAGGGTGAACCAAACGATGACGACGACGATAGAAAAAAATCCTCCTTGAAACTTGCCTTGAAATCGAACGTCGCGCGTCTCTCTCGAGCGACCAAGGACATCGGCAAAGCAAAAGAACGCGTGGAGCGGTACCAGCAAACGTTTAAACAACTCCAGAAGAAAGAATCGGATTATAACAACCCGGCGAAACGACCAAAAATTGAAAAATTGAAAACGCCCGCGCAGTTCAAGAAAGAAGCTGAATGTCCCAGTTTACCGAAAGAGTTTCTAAAGTTCACCGGAAATAAGAACGACCGACAAGCGTTAACGAAATGGAACAAAGGGAAAGAAAAAGCGGAAGAAGCGATGAAAAGTGCCGTCGACGCGTACGTGGAGAAACGGAGGAAAGAGATGCGCGACCAACAGGCGCTTTTGAAAGTGGATCCGAAAAAGATGAAATCACAAATTAACGCCGCGACGCTACTAGTTGATCGGGCGAAATTGCACCTTCAAGCGTGCGAAGACGTAATCAAAGCGTTGCAAGTCAGGAAACAAATTATTTTAGAGTCGAATATCGACGATTGGGAATATACGAACAAACTGGCTGAGTTCGAGCGACTGTTTTTACACATCGAAAAAACGAAATCAGAAAGCTTGGAAGCGGTTCCGGATCGAGAAAAAATGAGACTACTCGCGAGAGCGGAAGCGGAGGAAGAAAGAGTTCGCCTGAACGAGGAAAAAGTGCGCATAAAGAAAATAAAAGCGGAAGAGTCGGCGCAGGAGAGGGAGAAAGCGAAAGCCGATCGAGAAGCGGCGAAAGAGGAAGAGAAGAGGAAAAGAATTCACGAAGCAAGGTACCCAATCGACGACGACGACTTGAGAGAAGAATTAATAGAAGAATCGAAAGAGAAGGGCATCGAGTTATCCGCATTGCTGCGGCCGTTACCAAAACCGGTGCCGGTGGAGAATGGGCAAGTGTTAGCGGACGAAGGCGCGTTGGCGGAATTTCTGGCCATTTTTAGCGAAGCGTTGACAGCGCCGCCGTTGCGAACATATCTGATGGTTCGCGAGTGTTTAGAAAACGAGAACAAACAACAGCTTTATGTGCTTTATCGCGCGCTATTAAAAGGCGCGTTACACGAAGACGCGACGGGTGTTGGACGAGGGGTGACTCGATTACGCTCCGTCAACGATAATATCGTCTGGGCGCAAGTGATTGTAAAGCTTTTACAGTTGGAAGGCGAACGCGCGCACGGGAAAGCCGCGATGGAGATTGTCCAATCCTTATCGAATGACAGTGCACGCATTGATAAGCTCACGCTTCAACAACACTTGACGCTTTTGCGAGCATTAGCCGATTTAGCACTCGATAGCAGACCGTGTCATGAAGAGTTGGAAGCGCGCGTTCAACAAGCGGACATTTATCGCGCTGAACGCTTCGAAGAGAGAGCGAAACGAAGTAAACAACAAAAAATTCGAGAAGAGAAAGAGAAAGAGAAAAGACGATTGAAACGAGAAGCTGACGCGATGGCAAAGAAGGAGTTACTCGAGAAGCAACGGTTGGCGCGGGAGGCGGGAGAACCGATCCCGGTGAGTCTCGAGGAAGAGGAAGAAGAGGAGGATTTAGACGCCAAATTTGCCTTACAGGAAGAGTTTCAAAAATACACAGGCAGCGAGCTGGATCGATCTGCGTTTGTAAAATGGAAAAAGAATCGCGAAGAAGCTCTGCGCGTCCTCGCCGAACAACGCAGACTGTACGAAGCGGAAAAGTTGAAACAAGAACGCGAACGTAAACGCATCGAAAAAGCGGAGCTAATGAGAGGCGCGGACGGCGACGCCATGCGCGAACGGAAATGGCAGGCGACTTTGGAACGATACCAAGCGGAAGATGACATGGTTCGCGTTCGTGTCCGGGCGCTCGGCCGAGATCGAAGCATGTCCACGTACTGGTTCGGCGTTGGCGGTCGCACGGACGCGGTATACGTCCAATCTTTCGACGGAAAATGGGGCAAATACGACAACCTAGATCAAATCGATGCGTTGAACGTAGCCTTAAACGTGAAAGGTGAGCGCGAAGCCGCGTTGAAACATAGTTTGGCGAAACGCGCGGATATGATTGAGGACGCGTTCGAGCGAATTCGAAAAGTGCGCCTACACGAAGAGAAAGAGAAAGATCGATTACTCGCTTTGCAATTGGAACAAGAGGAAAGAGAAAAATCGGGCGCGCGTCCGATGCGTCAAAAAATCCCAGCACCCTCCGAGGTTGACGAAGCGCCAAAAGAGCTCATTCTCTCGCCTGGCTCACAGCGCATGGTTAAAGCGTCCAAAGTAAAAGCGAAGCTGAGCGCGAAAGCCTTAGCTGCACAAAAAGAGTTTTTGGACGCGTACCTCGCGTTTGACGATTACAGCGCCGTTCGACACGCGAGACAGGTCATCAGACGAATTTTTGATCAGGTTGCGGAACTTCCAGTGGAATCGATCGCCAACGAAACCATGGAATCGATAACATCCAAGCAGAAAGAGCTTGTAGGTAGCGGGGGCGCTAGGCGCTACATGGACGAATCACACCTCTCCGAGAAGCTCTTGGATATCGAACAAAAATTGTACGAATTCCAAAACGAGCAATTCGCGCTCGCCGAGGAAGAATCCGATCTCCTCTCGCCTGCACCGCCTGAACTTACGAAGCACAGATTGGAACAATTAGTATTAAAACATACCGACCGTGACATGAGATCCTGGAAAATGGCACGCTCGAAACTCGCTGCTATGCTTCCACAAGAAGTCTTGGACGAAGCCGTCGAAGCTCGACGCCGAGAAATGATTGAAGAACACATGAAAGAAAACGCGGAAGAAAATGAAGACGAAGATGCCGTGCGCGCAAAAATGTTCGAGGATTTTGAAAACGATCGTTTAGAAGAAGATGTAGACGATGCGAGCATCTGGAAACACCCGGGTTATGACAAACGTCGGGACGCCTGGCGCAAAACGCTTCTCGGCGAGAGCGGAACGCCGCTCACCCCAGCCGTCCTCGCGTATTGCGCGAAAGTTTTCAACGATACCATCCAAACCTTCCTCGGCGAAATGCACGAACGCCTAGAACTCCGCGCCGCGCAAGATGAGGGAAACGCGCTCGCAGATCAGAAATGGGCAGAAATGAAATGGAACAAGCGAGCGCGATGTTCAGCCATCACCAAGAGCGGCGTGCAGTGCAAACTCCCCGCCATGGAAGGTAAAAGCACGTGCATCAATCACTCCGGCGCCGCGAACTTTGTCGCCCGGGCCGTCGAAGGCGCGAGAGAAGAAGAAGAAGAAGAAGAAGAAGAAGAAGAAGAAGAAGAAGAAGAAGAAGGACGAGAAGAACAGGAGCGCAACGACGACGACGACGACGACGAGCGAGTGCCCGTGCGAATGGATACCGATGCGAATGAAATACAGATGATGTAAATAGGCCGGCACATTTTTTTTATAAGAACTAACAACAGTCAAAAGAGTAAAAAAGTCAACTCTCGTTAAATTAAAAATAGAACACGACTCGCCAAAAAAATATCTCACGCGTCACTTTTAAAACACAATGAAGCTGGAAACCGCGCGAGGATTCAACGGCAAATGCCTCGACGGCGTCAACGTGTTGTCGCTACCGCCACGCGAGGACGACGATCGCGAGCGTCTTTTACTGGTGCATCCTTTGGGTGGGTCGGTGTGCGTTCGGGAACTTTTTCTCGAAGGTGGTGGAAAAAGTGCAAAAAATACGAACACGACGGTCGCGACGACGCGCAAAGAAAGGGACGGAGAAGAAGAAGAAACGATTCCCCCGATGTTTTTCTGCGACGATTCCGACGTCCGCGACCAGACGCGCGTCACGTGCGCGACGACGTCGCCGTGCGGGAAATATATTGCCGCCGGTTCGAGAGTGAACGTCGCGACCAACGTGGCGGTTGTGCGGTTGTGGGAAGTCGCCGGCGAAGGGAGGAGGAGGATTAAGAAGCAAAGCGAGAGTTTAGTAAAGCTGAGCTTACATAAAGGAGAGGTGACGAGTTTGGCGTTTTCACCGTGCTCGAAATTCATCGCGAGTCTAGGAGGTGCGAGCGATAACTATCAGCTCGTGTTGTGGCGATTGGCAGACGGGAAGGCGATGTGCGGACGGAACACGTTCGGAGCAACGACGGTGGCGTTTGTGAACCGAGCGAGTATTAATCCGAGTCTCGTGACCGCGGGCGCGGACGAGAGCGGAGTGGTAATGTGGCAGTTTGATAGCGCGAAGAGGTCGTTTTCGAGCGAGAAGTGCCGATTAGGGCAGATTAGAAGGGACGTGGTGAAGGTCGTGGTGAGTGAAAACGACGACTTTGCATATCTCGGGACGAAAACCGGCGACGTGTTGAAAGTGTCCTTAGAAGGGGATCGGTTGTTTAAGAGGAAGAGCGACTATAAAGTGAGCGGCGGGGTGACGAGTTTGGCGCTAGTGAAAGGCACCGGGAGAACCTTACTTTTAGTAGGCGGTGGTGATGGAAGCGTGAACGTGTTGGACGCGCAGACGCTGGATGAACATCATTTGAAAGGGAGCAAAGGGAACGGGAAGGTGTTTGCAAATGGAAGGATTACTTCGATCGTCGTGCGCGTATCAGAGGAAGAGGAAGAGGAAGAGCTTCTCGACGAAGTAGTTAAGAGTGGCGCTGTTGTTCTAACTGAAGAAGTAAATAAACAGTACCATCGTCGTTCACCCGCGACGGTTCTAAAAGTGCCACCATCAAACGCGACCATCAAACGACGTCAACGCGCGGCGAGAGAAAACGCCGACGCCATCGTAACAACGCATACGGTTTTGGTAGGAACGTCAAAATGCGACGTGGAGTTGTTTCATTTAACCAGAGATGATAACGACATTATGTATGGAACGGGAAAAATCGTGCCTAAAGCGGAAAAACCGTTATCGATCGTTTCAGCTGCTGCTGCTAATACAGAGTCAAACGATGGAAAAGTTTTGATATGCGGCAGCCACGACGCTCCGGTGAACGATATCGCGTTTCCTCGAAACTTCGAGGGACTCTTTGCTACCTGCGCTGGGACGGAAATTCGACTGTGGAAAACGGAAAACTGCGAAGAGTTATCGCGAATTTCCGCCTCTGGAGTTTCATCGACGTGCGAAAACGTCGTCTTTGCTCCAGACGGATTCTCGATCATCTCTGCGTGGAGTGATGGGAACATTCGATTTTACTCGCCAAAGTCGGGAACATTACTTGCCACCATAGAGGATTGCCATCCTGCAGGTGTATCCGCCTTAGAAATCTCCAGGGATGGTTCGACTCTCATCTCCGGAGGCACAGATGGTGCCGTGAGAGTGTGGACGCTCCCAGATGGCGGATACACCACCGTTGCGCTGAAAGCGTCGATGAAAGAGCACCGCGCAAAAATAAATAGCGTCAACTTTTCAAACGACGAAAGTATTGCTGCGAGCGCATCCGACGACGGGGCGTGCATTCTTTGGGACATGTCTAAGTGCTCCCGTTTGCGCATGTTGAAATGCTTTAACAACGCGTTCGTCAAGTCTGCCTTATTCCATCCAGCCGACGATTCGATTTTAGTCACCGCGTCTTCAGACAGAAAAATTATTTTTTGGGACGTTCAAACTGGCGAACCTACGCGCGAAGTCGAAGCGAACGAAACGAGCGAAGTGACTTCTTTATCGCTGCACTCCTCAGATGCAACCAACAGTGGTTCAAAAACCCTCCTGTTAGCCATTTCCGGCGGCAGCGCCGACCCGGTCGTAAAAATATTTCGAGACGAAAGAAAAGAAGAAAAAGAAGAAGAAGAAAAAGAAGAACAAGCCGACGAAACCGTCTCGCTTCTCGCTATCGGTCGCGTGCACTCCACGCGCGTCAACAGAGTCAAATTCAGTCGCGACGGCAAGAGAATCGTGAGTTGCGGTCAAGAAGGTGTCTTCGTCTGGCGGATTTGATGTATAGCATCCACCGCGCTTTCGCGCACTTTGATAATAATAAAACGTTTTCCTCCTTAATTTATACATAAACATCGTCAAATCGCGTTTTGGGAGAGAGGCAAAAAATTGGCTGTTGCTTCGGCCGGTTTTGCGTTTCTTTCGCGTCTGTTCCTTCCCTCTGACACGTGGGCTTGAAAATCAGACTTCCGACCATCTCAACAAGACAAAAAGAAAAAAAGAGAGAGGCTGCGCAGCCAAAAAAAGCCGCACAAAATTTAGCGTCACACACATATAAAAGACACGCACGAACGTTTAAAATGCAGTCGCTTACGTTTACTAGTCGCACGGTACGTCACTTTTCACGCAATTCTAGTCTCGAAACGTGATGTTCGCGTTCGCGTCGTCTCGCTTTGCGCGTGCAATCGCGCAAATGTAGCTTTTTCGGATTGCTTCTTTTTTTCCGGGTGCCTTGAAATTTGCCCGGCGGCTGGTAAACGGATCGAGTTTTCGGTTTCGCGAAGGATTCAGAGAACACTGAGCGACGTTTTCGCAAACAAACGATATCGGAGGATGCTTTTCTGTCTCTCTTTGGATGGTTGGGGGAGCACGCGTGCTCTTCGCGCGGAAATGGATTTTATCTAAAATTGACGCTCTCCGGGGAGTAAAACCTTAACCTGAGAAGAAAAGAAGGATGTTTCGAAAACAAATCCCCCCGCGTTTTTCTCTTCTTAGAAGCGACGACGATGCTTTTGTCTGTCCTTTCGTGATTTGGTTTACATCGAGCGATCGTAACGCTGACCTCTTTCTCTCTTATATCAACGCGTATGTATTGCATCATCAAACAACAACAACAGGCTTTAGCTGGTTCGACTCGAATGGCTTCGACGTCTTCGCAGACCAAAAAGGTTGTCCGCGGTAGAGGTCAACTTTCGGTCACGAACATGGCCGCGAAAGATTTATACTTCAACGCGCAAGATGGGTTGGCGTTGAAAAAGATGCAAAAAGGGGTCGATAAGCTCTCCCACGTCGTCGGCGTCACCTTAGGTCCGAAAGGGAGAAACGTCGTGTTGGAATCCAAGTTTGGTTCGCCGAAGATTGTCAACGACGGGGTGACCGTGGCGAAGGAAGTTGAATTAGAAGATCCGGTGGAAAACATTGGCGCGAAGTTGGTGAGACAAGCGTCGCAAAAAACGAACGACCAAGCTGGTGACGGTACGACTTCTGCGACTGTATTGTCTGCGGCGATGATTACGGAAGGTATGAAGATTGTCATGGCGGGAACGAACCCGGTCCAATTGACGAGAGGTATGGAAAAGACCGTAACGAGGTTGATTGTTAAATTGAAGGAGTTGTCAAAGGAAGTTGCGGACGAGGAATTGGCGAGCGTTGCTGCGGTTTCTGCTGGGGGTAACTTGGAAGTTGGTGAGATGATTGCCGCGGCAATGGCGAGAGTTGGTCGCAAGGGCGTGATTACGCTCGAAGAAGCGAGATCGGTCGATAACAACCTGATCGTCGTCGAAGGTATGCAATTTGAAAGAGGTTTCATTTCTCCGTACTTCGTCACCGACCAAGAAAGAATGATCTGCGACTACGAGCAATGCAAATTGCTTTTAGTGGACAAGAAAATCTCCTCGGCGAGAGATATGATTAACATTCTCGAAGCGGCGATCAAAGACTCCTTTCCGCTTTTGATCATCGCGGAAGACATTGAACAAGAAGCCATGGCGACCTTGGTCGTGAACAAATTGAGAGGTGCGTTGAAAGTGTGCGCGTTGAAAGCCCCGGGCTTCGGCGAGAGAAAATCGCAGTACTTGGAAGATATTGCCATTTTGACTGGCGGTACTGTTGTCAAGGAAGAGCTCGGCTTATCTTTGGACAAGGTTGGCACGGAAGTTTTGGGTAATGCGGCGAGAGTGACGCTCGGCAAAGAGTCGTGCACAATCGTTGGTGATGGGTCCACAGATTTGGAAGTCAAAGCGAGAGTGAAACAAATTAACCGCTTGATTGAAGTCCAAGAAGCAGAATATGAAAAAGAGAAATTGAGTGAACGTGCGGCGAGACTTTCCGGCGGCGTCGCCATCATCCAGGTTGGCGCGCAAACTGAAACTGAACTCAAGGAGAAAAAGTTGAGAGTTGAAGATGCTTTGAACGCGACGAAAGCCGCGGTCGAGGAAGGCATTGTCATTGGTGGGGGTACAACCTTCTTGAAGCTTGGTGAGTTCGTCGACGGTATCAAGGATGAATTGGACAACGACGAACAGCGATTGGGCGCGGACATCATCAAGAGAGCGTTGTCTTATCCGATGCGATTAGTCGCGTACAACTCTGGCGTCAACGGTTCCGTCACGGTCCAAAAAGTCTTGAGCGAAAATAACCCGGATTACGGTTTCAACGCCGCCACCGGTAAGTTTGAAGACTTGATGAAGTCTGGCATCATCGACCCGACTAAGGTTATCCGATGCTGCTTAGAAAACTCTGTTTCCGTCGCGAAAATCTTCTTGACGTCCGATGTTGTCGTCTGCGAGATTCCGGAAGGCGAAGAAGCGCAGACTGCCGGTGCCGGTGCTCTCGACAACTCCGGTTACGGCATGTAATTCGTTCTCTCCAAGAAAATTCTAGTGAATAAGAGAGAACACGCAGTAGAAAGAGAAAGAGAGAGAGAGAAGATAAAAAACATGACTAGCAGATTTAAATAACTAATAATATCAACTAAATGACTAAATGAAACTAAACAACCTACACATTATCTACCTACCACATCTAGCTAACGCAATCTATCTATTTCGGCTAAAAACGAAGCACTTAAAGGTGCTTCCAACTTTAACATTTTTGAAGCGTCGCTCGGATGCGGCAGCTCGAGCGAACGCGCGTGAAGGTAAAAGGAGGACGATTTTGGTTTCACTACTGTTGAATTCTCGTCTGATTTTCGTATCTTCTTCGGCGTGTATAATGCGTCGTTCACGAGTGGATGTCCGATTGATGACAAATGCACTCTAATCTGGTGCTTCCTTCCCGTTCTCGGCATGACTTCCACGAAACTTGACTCGCCTCTTTCCAATCGTTCTAACACTGCGTATTTTGAATACGCCTCGCGGTTATCCACCGGGAAGTCTATTTCTCCCTCGTCGTCTTCAAAAATCCCACTCGCAATCGCGTTGTACACTTTTTTCGTTTTCCTTCTGTAAAACGCGCTCACTAACTCGCAATGCGTCACATCATTTTTCGCTAAGAGCATCACTCCGCTCGTTAATTTATCCAATCGATGCACCACGCCTCTCGCATCCGCGCCGTTCATCTCGCTCAAAGAAAACGACGGGTCGTCCTTCTTCATCGACATCAAAAAATCCGACACCGACGGCGTCGAGGGATCGCTCGTCGACGGAATCCCGCTCGTTTTACACACAGCAATAACATCCTCGTCTTCGTACACCACGCCCATGGGAAGCAACCCGTCTCGCTCGTATTTATTCGCGTTGATCTTCTTCCTCGCGACTTTCTTGTTCGGGCGTTTGATCAGGTGCCGAGATTTCTGTTCAAAAACGAACCGCTCGACGTCTCCGATATCCTTCCTAGTTTGACGTAACGCCGAAGCGACTAAAGACACCGACACTACATCCACGTCCACGCGCGGAAACTCCTCTCGCCAAATCGAAAACATCTTTTCAACTTCCTCGAATCTTCCGTTTTCCACGAGTGCGGAGAGCGCGATGTTGAACGAACTCTTAGCTTTTCCCATGTTGCGCAGTTTCGGTTCGTTCTTCATCTTCCTCCCGAGCGCGTCCGGGTTGTGTCTCGCGATGAGGTTTGCAAAGTCTCGCGCGGAGAGTGTTTTCGCGCACGCGAAAAGGCGAACGTCGTCGTCGTCGGAGACGAACGTTTGCGCAAAGACGCGCTCTTCGAGAGAAGCATCGTCGTCAGAAGAAGACGCTTTGTGCATCATCATTCGCTTCATAAAGAAGCATCCTCCATCGCGGTAGGCGTGCTTCGAGAAGACGCGGAGAGAACGCGAGCAAAGCGCTCCGTGCGTCAACATTTGCGCGTCGAAAGTCTGACGTTATTTTGGTAAGTTCGTTACAAAAAATGTTTCATTCAACTAAAAACTAATACTCTTGACTGTTCAATCCGTGCTTCTCCCAGGTGATGTCTCTCCCGATGACATTGGTTTGATGCCCGACTCTTTCTCTGAGCGCGTTCGCTTCGTACGGTCCTACGGAACCGTACGGGTACGGGTACGGTTTCATTCCACCGGCGTCGATGTATTTCAGAAGCGGCGTGAAAATGGTCCAAGCGGCGACGAGTTCGTCTCTTCGGACGAAATGTTGCTGGTCGCCGTTGATGCAGTCTAAAATCAAGCGCTCGTACGCCTCTGGGATGGCGACGCGTTGGTAACGCGTGGTGTATAAGAGTTCCAACTCGCTTTGCGCTAAATTCATATCTAATCCGGGTTCTTTAACGGTCATTTTCATAAAAATAGTCGGGTCCGGCTGTAAACGAACGACGAATTCGTTCCGGGCTTGTTTGCCTTGGACGCGTCGGCTTTCGAATAAATCGCCCGGGACGTCTTTGAATTGCACGCGAATTTCACATTTTGCTTCGTTCAACGCCTTACCTGCTTTAATAATAAACGGAACGCCATCCCAACGTTCA
>Ga0213862_10000246_pt1 | contig 23738 bp, 35 predicted proteins | sample PICome_7_FD_160092 | JGI IMG/M metagenome (GOLD analysis project Ga0213862, IMG submission 160092) | Coastal seawater microbial communities near Pivers Island, North Carolina, United States - PICO266 | ecosystem: Environmental > Aquatic > Marine > Coastal | place: USA: North Carolina... | reverse complement strand
TTAGATATTTCCATGTTAAAGTCTTCTCTATTCAATTTTAAATCCTCGGAAGTAGATAAAAGTGTCTTAATACCATTTTTATCGACGTAATATAAGTATATTTTGATACCTGATATATCATCCGAGGATTTAAACGCGTAACCATTTAGTAATTCAACGTTAGGTGTATCCGTAAAATTTTTGAAAAAATCCGTATCATCTTTTACAATGTTTTTCGTTTCTAATGGTGCATACCCATCTTTCTTAACAACGATTACCCATTTCTCAACAGTTTCGTTTACGCCGTTAGTATTATTCCATTTAAAATTGATTTTGTCTATTTTATAAATACCACTACTATCATCGCCATCTATTGTAATGTCGTGATCGCTACTATGTGTTCGACCGTTAAGTTTAACGGTATATTTTTTAGTACCTGGTGAATTTTCCTTCCAATATAAACTAAAAGTTTCTCCTATACTTTCATTAAGTGTATACGAAATAATCTCGTTACCAGTGGTTTTGTCGTGTATAGATACAGTATATTTAGAACTAGGATTTATAACGTTCGTAAAACTTGCGGTAACATCTAAATTAGTGTTAGATATACTAGTATCAAAAGTTGGTGGGTCTATAGGTACATACAAATCATTCAATGGAACTTGAAAAATTAATTCTACTTCACCCCAATAAAATACACGTGAAAAATTTAGTATTGGGTTTTCTACATCACCGGTTTCCTCTAATATATAATTGAAATAAACCGATTCATACGTATACTCATAACTAGGAACTTGTTTACTTTTACCCGTTTTACCATCCAATATATTTTTATATTTTACAGTAAAAATAGATTCCTTTGAGATAAGTGTAGTATCCTTAACGTAGTCTTGTGAAGAACCTTGGTAAAGATCCCAAGTCTGGTTAGCAGGATTAAACCTTAAATGGTACGTTTTAAACAAAACTTCACCGCTCGGACCTGCAATATATTCAACATCTAGAGTTTCTACCGGTTTAACTTGAATATCATACGAGTCTGTACCTAATTCATATTTTTCGTAATTATTAGTATACCATCGAAGTAAAATGAATAATAGAATGATAAGAACCACGAGTATCATTTTATATACCAGGAGATAAAATATTTGATAAATATAAATGAACGTTCGTCCTGTTACTACAGTTCTCATGGAAGCGCTTTTTATCGGTTTGATGTTACAACTTTTGGTCATGGGTCTTATGAAATTTGTGTATAAAGGTACAGGCGTGTTAATTATTGCGGGTGCGTTAATACATTTATTGTTTGAATACTCGCCTTTCGGTAATATAAATGAAAAATGGTGTAAAATTATATTTAAATAGTTTAGTCTACGTTAGAATTCATCTCTTCTAAAAGATTATCTTTGTCTCTAAGAAGTTCAAATAAATCGTCGTTTAAATCTTGTAGTTTATGTTCAATTTCCTCGTTATATTGAGCAAGGTAGGATTTGTAAAATTCTCTTTCATTCCCTACGTTGTGTCCTTTATCTAACAGATTTCCGATCGTGTATCTTGGTAATCGTATACCAAGTTCTTCAGCGCGTTTTTTAACAGCTTCTTTACGGACGTTTACAGTAATTCTCTGTTTTGGTTTTGTGTTACGTATAGTTCTCTGTGTCTTCGTTATTCTTTCGTCCAATCTCCGTAATTCAGCTTCGTCGAATTCACGGTTTATACTTCGTCTTCTATCCATTTCATTAATCATTCTAGGTACGTTTATAGGCGGTATTATTAGAGAGTTAACATAATTTAACAATTCTTCTCTTTCATCCGGTTCGGGTGCGAAAACGTTATCATCGTCGTCGTCACTTTCCTCGTAATATCTATAACGATGTGGTCTACGTTCAGTAGAAAATGGTACGGGCGGTACAAGAGTATTATCGGTCATTATTTCTCTCATAATAAAATCTTCTTCAGATTCAGAATCGCAATTTGAATTCGGATTCGAAAGGCTTTCGTGTACCTTTTTTATCGAGTTGCACATTTCGAGATAATTTCCCTCAGGTATTATCTCGGAATTCAAGTCAATAAGACGCATTAAATTTGTAAGTTCATCCATTTTTAATATCTTAAAAAAAATAATAAAAAACTCAACTAAGGTTTGGTATATTCACATTTATATCATAAAATGCATCTATAATTCTATTATTTGCATTCATAAAATTACAAATGTTTTCCATTTCGAGTTCGATATTGTCTAATTCTACAATATAACCATTCTGTAAACCTCTTGTGTGTTCATTAATTATACGCATATAATCTGTGAAAAACTCTTTACTATTAGAAGCGTGACCAATACTCTGTAATTCTTCTATAGTAACACATAAAGGTAAATTTAAGGCGCTACAATACGCAGTAAGTGCTTCTATCTTGAAGCGAGAAGTTATACGGTGTCTTAATTTTGTTTGTTTGAATAATTTTTTAATTTCTTTTCTTTTTCTAACGAGTACCATACACCTTTCGTATATAGTATCGTACGGATCATTTTGTAAGCTTCGAGGTAATACACGGTTACGATTATACGTATTTGTTTGTTCATTTTTATACACCTCGCTTAATTTATTACACATGTCTAAATAATCACCTTCAGATATACTATCCGAATGTTCATCTATAAATGTCATTATTTTATGAAGTGTATTAACACTCGACATTATTACTAAGTATTATATTTTATTTTTTAATTACCGATTTTGAAAGTAAAAGTAAAGCTTCTATAGCTTCACCGATTTCTTTATGTTTTAAACAAAAACCATTTTTACCGGCTCTACAATAACATTTTTCGTAAGGACAATTTGGACGCATTTTTTCGTTTTTATTTATTTTTTTATTTTATTTTAACTTAAGCTTCGTATTCACTCAAAATTTCACCTTCTTCGATATCTTCATCCGTTTCTTCTTCTTCGCTATCGATTTCTTCTTCTTCATCTTCACTCTCGAAATCGTGAATGGTATCGTCATCGATATTTTCAGGTAAAATGGAATAAAGTTCTTCCCATTTAACATACCCTTGGATTTCATAATCATCGATTAAGTTGTCTAAATCGATTTTATCTAAAATACCCCAGTCGTTTTCAAATAACCATTTCCAATAACCAAGTTTATTCCGAGTTATCTTATACGGAAAAAGTTCAACGTTAGAATCGTTATCATCTTCAAACAATTCTTCCGTTTTTTCATCCATATAAATATTATACATGTAATTTACAACGTCAATTTCTTTTTCAGATCTATAGTCTTTAGGTTCGTGAAAAAATGTGACGAAGTGTGCTTCACCGTAAGAAGTTTTTACTTTTTTTTTGTGAATACCAATGTATGCAATGTAATTTTTATTGTTTTTTGAAATTAAATGTTCCGGGTACCCAAATTCCGCTCTTAGACCATAAACTTCTGTATTATAGCCACAAAGATCGGAACATAGATCTCCTAAATGGTTAAGTTTAATGAGGGACGTACAGTTTTTTAATAATTCTTGTGTGAGATAAGGCATTGTGTTTGTGTTTGTATATATAATATTAAAAGTCTAATTGTTTAAGTATGATTACATTTTATTAAACCATGGTGTTTTGTGAGTCTTCGTTCACAGTTTCATCGGGCTTAGAAGGTAAAGTTTTTGTAAGCTCGTTCCAATGTAAATCTTTGTGAGATAATTTATTTTTCATAATAAATTTTTCACCCGATTTAATATCGGTAAAGTATTTACTCAAATATTTAGTCCAGAAATCAATCTTATTGCTACGAACAACGCGAGGAATAAGAATCGTATCTTTTTTATTTGTAGATAACTTTTTCGAAACCATATCGATAAATGGTTCAATAATACCACTGCATCCTTTGTTTTCGTGAATAAACTCAATGAAACGAATATCGTCACGGTCTTCGATTTTACTCAAACCAATATAACCAATGTAATTGAATTTCTTAGGGTTACACTCAATAGGGAAATCTTCATTGGGTTTAAGACCCCAAATTTCCATATCCAGTTTCCCATCACTTGCGATAGTAGAGAAAAGTTCATCCATTTCCACGACCTGTTCAGGATCAGTGGTATTTTTTAACAATTGATAAAAAACAGACATTTTTATATTTTACATGTTATCTATGTCACTTAGGTCTTCGTTAGCTATTAATATTTCCTCTGCGACTATTTGATAAAAGGCCATTTTATACGCTAAGAATCCAAAAAGTGTCGCACCCATGTTAAAATCAAAAGGTAAACTCGAGGAATTCCATACCGATTCTCCTAAAGCAAGAAATGTAGGTACTAATAACCTTTTATTTAAACCTGGTGTTTTTCCAATATTATCGACGTAAGATGAAAGCGAATCTACGTATATACACGATGCTATTGTACCTAAACTTGCAGATATACCATCAACAGGTGTATGAAAAATAAAATGGTACGTCGAGATCGCAGCTCCGTATCTCAGAGTCGTTTTTTTAATTTTAGTCTTTATTTGTTCATATTCTGCTATACCTTCTTTTCTTTTAACTGGACACGATATTCTAAGTGTTTTTTGTACAGGGTTTATTATATTTAACATTAATTACTATACATTACAATTTATTCGTTTAAGTATCTAATACATGATATCGATATTAATATTTTCATCGTTAAAATATTTTTTTTTAAATTCGCGTTCTTTATTGAGAAATTCTTCACATCTGTTAACTGATTCGTATATACGAACTTGAATTTCAGTTAATCTATCTTCGTGTGTAAAATTATCTTGTTTTCTAGACATTTTTCTCCATTTTTCGCCGAAAAGGTTTATGTATTTCAAATTACGTCTTTCGTATTCTAGTTCATTCAACAATGTTCTGTATAAAACCAATGAATACGAATCATATTCTTCACGTTTAAAATCGTCGTAACAAAACTCTTCATATGCCAGTGTTTTCATACGTTGGTAAAGTTGGCTCACCCCATTTTTCTTTCCATTTTCTGACCAAAGTTTCGAGTCTTTCTTTTGAGAATCGTGTATTTCGTGATTGTTTTTCCGGGGCTCCTGGACACACAAGGTTTTCGTATTCGTATTTTTGAGATTTTTCCCATATAATCCTTTGAACGTCTTCACAGAGTTCATTTGTCGCTTGACAGAAAGCAATTTTGTAGTCGTGTGTGTGTAAGTGTATGTAGTCCATTTCATTTGTTTATTATTGTTTTTATTTCTTTATTTATATTTGAAATACTTAGGTCTATAATGAACAAATTCCTTATCATGTTTCGAATATTCTAAAATAACAATCTCACCGGTATCATTTTTTGATACAATCTTGTTCGTAGAAAAATTTGGTGATAACATCATATCAGAGTATATATTTTCTTTATTCATAACATCTGGGTGGAATGATACATGAGATTCTGTTGGTTTTAATGTTTGTGTATTTGAACCCAATAAGCGAGATATACTAGAGTAAAACGAAAACATGCTATTATTTATGTTTATTTTTTTATATACTAAATACAAGATGGTTTCACTCCAGGACTTACCTAAAAAGGTTCAGTATATAATTATAGATTCGAAATATGTAAACGGTTCGAATAATACGTTTAGTATCGATCTTACACTCGAATCAAATTTACATCTAGAAGATATGGCGCAAGTGTGTGGCCTAAAACCGGTCGATTTTTACGTGACACAGGTTGGGCAGGAAACCCCAAATTCCGATACTCACGTGAGTAGTGTCGCAAAGTATGTCGATATAATATGTGAAGATATACCTAAACGTGCTCAAATACTCGATGAGCGTCATGGACAAATTTTAGCACGTGTACCACTCGAAAGACATTTTAATCATGGTTCACATACTATAGTTAGAGATAAGCAGTGGAAAGCATTCCCAAGACAAACAAACTTATTTAATCCCATATCTATACAAAAACTTCATTTTAAGTTATATGAATATCAAGAAGACACAGATTACGTTACTTTACAACCGGATGCAGATTGGTATATGGTTCTCGAAGTTACAACTATAGACGTTAAAGAAAAACCTATAAATAGAGAGGTTCAAATGCTTGAGGCGTTACATAAACTTATCGGGAAGATAGAGGATCTTAACGTAAACGTTAAAAAACTTCCAGATAAGGAGGATATTGAAAAAATGGAGAAGGAAAAAAAGAAAAAATATCCACTTTATTACCTTCTTATAGTAATTCTAATATTTGGAAGTGGATTTTATCTATTAAAACGTAAAAATGTAACTACACCTATGCAGGTACCAATGTCTGTACAACAAAGGTTTTAAATTTATTCAGCTTTTTTAACTGGAGATTTTTTAGCTGGGGCTTTTTTAGTTGGTGAAACAATTTTCTTTACTGCTGGTTTAGAGGCTGGTTTAGAGGTTGGTACTGGTGCTGGTGCTGGTTTAGCGACTGGTGCTGGTGCTGGTTTAGCGACTGGTGCTGGCGCTGGTTTAGCGACTGGTGCTGGCGCTGGTGCTGGTTTAGCGACTGGCGCTGGTGCTGGTGGTTCGATGTGATCGATAATTTGTTGAAGTATACCATAAATGGCATCTGGTCGAACTTTCCCTTTTTGAATTTCTGTATCAATTTGTTTTCTGATGAACTCCATCGCGTAATATATATAAAAGAAATATTATCTTTATACTAAATGTTATTCATTGGTCCAACTCTCCTGAGTGGAATTGGGCAACATTGTAAAAAATATATGGATATTTTCCCCGAAGTTGGGTACACTAAATATATTGAAATAAATCAGGAAATACCCGAATCCGATAGTGCTTTTATATTCGCACTTCCTGTAAAATATTGGTTGGATAAAATACCTGAAATTAAAAGAAAAATAAAAAATGTTACGTGTATGACCGTCTGTGAGACCGAGACGGTTCATGAAGATTATGGTAAGCTTTTTGATTTATTTGATAAAATTGCCGTACCAAGTGAATATTGTAAAAAAGTATTTACACGACAGTTCCCGTCTAAACATTTTTACGTATTGCATGCACATATACCTGATAAGAGACCTTATACATTTTATCATATAGGTAACGTATACGATCCGCGTAAGAATTTTAATAAAATATTAGAATGTTTTATACGATTAAATAAACCTGATACTCGATTAATTGTTAAAGCAACGTGTAAATACCCGTTTAAAGTTAATATACCAAATGTTACTATTATTAATGATCTTTTACCAGATGAATATATGGAAGATATACACAATAAATCCGATTGTTATATAAGTTTTTCATCATCGGAAGGTGTGGGTATGGGTGCAGTAGAAGCGGCGGTAAGAAATAAACCAGTTATTATAACAGATTATGGAGGTGCATCAGAATATATAGAAACGCCTTATACGATAAACTGTGAACTTCAGAAATTACCTAAAGATGATTTTTTATACAAAGCTGGCATGGAATGGGGCAAACCCAATGTAGATCAGCTAATAAAATTTATGGAGGATGCATATAACAAGAAATTAAGGTATATGGACCATCCGAAAACTCGTATGTTGACTTGTAAAGAAAATGTATTACAAGAATTCGTCGTTAATGTAATTGGTAATAAGAATAATCATACCGGTCAAAATAGCTCCGGAAGTGAGTGATCCCCTTTGGGCTATAAGCATGGCGACAATGTCATCTATAAATTTAATATTAGTTGGTTTTTTTAAAATTTCTGGTACGATTTGAGAAATAGCGAGGTAAAGAGCCATTCCTATTATAACAGGTCTGAGTGTTTCCTGGTCTAACATTTACTATTACAATATATTTATTTTTTAGAAGAATGTTTTTTACAATATTTTCCACACGATGCTTTAAAGGTACATCTTTTTCCAGACAATGTTGTCGCACAGCATATGACAGTTTTCGTTCTATTGTGAATTATATTTTCCGGAACTACTTCTAAAAATTTTATTTTACTCTTTTCTCTCTTATCGTCATACTTTTTACGAGACTCTCTAAGTTTATGAATACTTCTCGCAAAACGTTCACACTTTTCTTCTTGGTTTTTGTATAAACCTCGAGCAATATCTAAATCTTTTTGTTCATACAACATGTTCATTTTGGGTTTGGATTTGATTCCTAATATATATTATATATTTCATAACTGAGGTTATAAAAATACATATAATTATAGAATTACAAATAACGTAATACCATAAATATTCATATATACCCAAAAATGTTGTTAACAGCATAGCAAACATAATATATACAGTGTACACGATAATACCGTACAGATTGTTATTTTGAACACTATGTAATGGTAATACACATGCAATACAATTAGATATAGATATCATGTTATCATATACGAGTGAATAATATGCACTACTTATAATAATAAACAAATTTAACCAACGTACAATTTTCGATTCGAATATTTGATAATCAGATTGTCGTACTTGTTGTTGAATTTCGGGGTTAGATAACACTTCCAATATAGAAGGTCTTTCTTCTTCATAATTTATACCTATGCAATGAGTTCCATCGGGTTGTATAATTTCATTATAATACATAAAAGAATAATAAATGTATCTTTTATGTACATTAATTGTAAAGGATTTTGTTTCAATTGTAACGCACCTTTGAAGCCTTATATTAAGTCGAATAATTATGAGGTTCGCGAACTTATTAGGAAATATAGACGTATTAACCCAATATGGTTATACAACAACGAAACGTATTATAAGTTTTACGGAAATGTATTGAAACGTGTATGTTTTTCCTGTTTTACAACCCTTAAAAAACCAAGTAAAAGACAATTGCTTTTAAGAGAGATAGGTAAAACTAAAAATATAACAGATAATTCTTTATCGTTAACAACAAAAGATATGTTATTTTGGTATCAAAGTTTGTACAGATATGTTTCCAAAAATTTTAAAAATAGACCAATGATCGTGTATAACTCCATTTAAAAAATTATATATAATAAGTAGTATGTGCGATACCAGTGGTCCAAATACAGGGTCTATAATATCACTGAATGCGATAGGTAAACAGGATACGTATTTGATAGAAAATGATCAGACTAAATCTTTTTTTACAAATAAAAGTAAAAGACATTCTAATTTTACAAAATTTCATAAAAGTACTGTTGTTAATAAACCATCTAATGCTTCGTCAAATTGGCCATTTAATCAAAATGTTAGCGTAACACTTAACCCGAGAAATATGGGTGATCTGTTATCAAATATGTACATTTCGTTTGATTTACCAGCGGTTTCTAATTCTAATTTTAACTTTTCTGACCAAATTGGTAGACATGTTATAAAATCTGTCACTATGCGTGTAGATGAACTCGTTATAGAAAAGTTTCATGCAGATTGGGGTATAATTCATGATGAACTTTATTTAGACGAATCAGAAAAAAGAACTTTAAGATACACTATCAACAGAAATTTAGCACAGGGTACTGCTATAGCGAATAAGAGTTTGGCGATACGAAATTCAAAAGTTTTTATTCCGATACCTTTATTTTTTTCAAGAAAATACGAAAATGATGAATATGAAACTAATAAACCAAATAGACCCTATTTTCCAACGTGTGCTATACATAAACAAAAAATACAATTTGATATTGAATTTTTCCCACAAAATTTCTTTACCGACGATACTTCTACTTTATCACTGAGTAGTTTTAACATTGTTACAGAGGAGATAACAATTGAAAGCGCAGAACGTATGTATTTGAAAAATGAAAAACAAACTTTTATTACAGATATAGTACAGAAACATCCTTCTCTCCTTATAAATTCGGGTGTTACTAATACAAAAATAGAACTTGTACCTAAAATACCGGTTAAATCAGTTAACTGGTTTTTTAGAAAAACTTTATTCGAAAACGAATCTATACCGAGAGGACCAGGTTTCACAAATTCAACTGATAATAATAAATACTACTTTCATAATAGGTATAATTTATCTACACAAAGTACGTATTCAATTGCTAACGAATTTTATAATCCTCCCATGTCGAGTGCTAAAATTTTTGTAAATGGAGAAGATGTTCCGGGGTTTCAAGATAGTGATCATAAATATTATAAATATACCACACCATTATTGTCTCGTTTATCAAGGCCTTTAAGAAATATATACACGTTTGCATTCTCGATGAATCCGGTAAATGTGGAACCATCGGGAAGCTTGGATTTTAGTCAGTTACAATCTAACAGAACTGTTTTAGATATTAAAATGGTAAATGGTCTATCTGAAGACTATAATTTACACATTTATTATGTAGGTTATCAAACCTATACGTTTGAGAATGGATATATTAAACGTGCTTATTAAATAATTTATTTTTATTGTTTTTTATATATTCGATTATATTATTCTTTATACACCATCTTATAAAATTTAACTGTGCAACTGTTGTATGAATTTCGTCGGATGTACCAGGTATTATGTAAGTAATCTTATCTGTTCTACAAAAAGGATCAAATAACTTTTTACTATAACCATCCAAGCTCGATTTATAGGCACAGTGAACACTGAAAATTTTTCCATCGTTAGTTTTGTATGTTAAATTATTTTTTTTAGAATAATTTGTTATGAACCATTCGAGGTTTCTCAAAGATATACCACCTGATTTGTTTAGTATCTGTTTTAATACATCTTTATTTTTAGATTCTTTATAAAAACCATCTATAGAAGTTAATAATATATCTGATTTATTCATCTTATATATTTTTATCAATTAAACTTTAAGTTTATTTAAAAACTGTTTTTGTAATAGGTAGTGGCGAAGATTCGTCATCGGATGAACTGCTGTTATTAACATTATATTGAACTTTACTCCAATTATAAATAATAGGTACGTTATCTATTTTTAAACTTTTTGCGTGACTTTTACAAAATTTATACGAACCCAACGTCCATTTAGCAGATTTCATACATATTTTACCACTATTTGATATTCCACAACACAGTTTGATACACCCGGAATCTCGTGTATGTGTGTCGGTTATATACTCTAAACAAGATGATATATTAATAAGTCCTTTTTTTTCTCGTGATAAACGTTCAATCGTATTACATTTTATAATATCGAGTCTTTCTATAGCTGTATTGTGAATAGCATTACTTAACCTGAATTCAATTCGTGCAGTTTCTCTTACATCTAACATTTTTGGAAACGATACATCTTCGTCTTTATAAACGTATTCACATTTTTTAATAAGTTCGTCAAAGGGTATTTTGTATTTTACAGAAATTTTACGATACATGTGAATGAGCTCGTATTTTATTAGATTTTTGATATTTTTTTCAAAAACCTCGATCGTTTGTGAAAAAGTTGTGATATCCATATTCTTATAATACATTATACTTTATTTTTTAAGTTTAAAAATGTCTGATATACGTTTCTGTTTAGGATCGTAATCACACAATTTACTCCGTTTTTCGGGTTTAGAACGTGTTATGAGTTCCCCAAATATTTCTTCCTTAGGATTGTCAAATAATGGTTCTATAAGATCACATATAGGGTTAATAAATTTATTAAGAAAATAATAAGGGTAATCTATATCCATTTTATTATCGACCGCGTATTTCGGATCTTCGGCCTTCTCATACGCTTTTGCTCTAGGATCCCAAGTTTTACATAAAATATAAGGAACTCTATCACCAGATTGTGGCTCAGAGCCAGGTTGTCTATCACGCATCTTATTGCGAACCTGTACGTGTGGTAGATTATCAGACTTATACGAATCACCCAATTGTTGCGAAAGTATAAGCTTTTCATTAGGTACGTCACCTTCTAATAACTCGACAGCCCGTTGTAAAGCTAACGCTTTAGGTGTACTCGTATCGTTACTTTCCAATATAACATCGAGTAACTCTTTGGAAACTTCGCGCATATAAGGAGTATTATCACGACGAACAAGTTGAAGACCTTTCACATCTATATAATCCATATTCATTTTACCATCTTTACCTTGTGTCCACAGTTTTGCCGCGTACCTTTTCTTTGAATACAAAAAATACGGATAATACACCTTTTCAAGTTCGAGATTATTTGGTTTCTTAAAAAGTTTTGTACACTCTTCCGCCGCGCGTTCTCCAAGTTCCCAACTATATTTAATAGCCTCCTCACCTTTACGTTCACCGACGTCAAATTCGACCATAACAGAATCAGTATCTCCATACCTTACCTTTGCACCAGGGTAATGTTTCTCGACGTAATTCTTCGTATCTTCGATCATCATACGCCCTTTCATAGTTGTTGAAGACGCTATGGGTACACATGGTAAAATACCTTTAGATGCACCAGTGAAACCATACACAGAATTCATTGAAATCTTATACGCCAATTGTTTACCGTTATACATTTCTTTTAATGATCCCGTCGAATTAGCCATATCTTTTTTCGCCTGTTTTCTAAACTGTTTAAGTTCTGTTAAGATATTTGGTATAAGACTCGGTACATTTTGTACGAATTTGTAATTTCCAAACGTCTCGATCTCTAAATCGGGGTATAAATTTTTGTTTTCGTACACGGGGTCCATTATCAAAGTAGAATAACACAAATTGTGTCCAACCATTATGGATGGATACAGTGCTTCAAAATCAAGGGCAGTTATCGGTGTGTAATACGCACCCTTTTGTGCCTCTAACACAGTCGCACCTTCGTATCCATCCACGAGTCCCTGTCCCCACTCTATAGTAGGAACAAGGTACCCCATTTCTCTCGCTTTTTTAGTTAACTGACTAAACACTTTAATCTGTTGTCCTCTCTCGACTAAATAACATAACGGAACCCAGGTCGCTTTTGCCATCTCGAGAAGATTTATAAGTGTACATAATTTAGAAAGTAATTTATGTGGAAGTAAAGTATCTTTTATACAATATTCCGCAACCTCGCGTAGTTTTACCGGATCTTCCTCTCTAAAACGAGCAAACATTTCTTTGGCAGGCATATCAATTTTTTGATCACCCAAATATAATTTAGAAACGTTATCGAGTTTATACGAATCGAGTTTATACCCTTTTTTAACCTCGTGAAACATGTCAAAAATGAAACGACCTGGTATAGGTAATAATTTAAGTTCATTGTCACCAAGTGCACTCGAAGACAATTTTTTCACTTTCATCTCACATGTGTGACCCTTAAGTTTACTCATTTCATAAAATTCAGGCGAACACCCTACCTTATTAGCTCGTGTCATTATATAATTCATATCAAACCCAAATATGTTCCAACCAGTTATTATATCTATATCCATTTTTACTACGTATTCACTAAACGCTTCTAACATCTTACGTTCAGATTCGTAACTTAGAATGGTACACCCTTCGAGTTCACTATCCGTTTGTTTATAACAAAAACAGGTTTTGTTATAAGGAACGTCAGTACCAAAAGAACATAGCGAAACTGCAATTTGAAAACAACAATCGCCTAATATCTCAGCATCCGGAAATTTACCAGTCGAACTATTACATTCAATATCCAGGGATGCAACTACAAAAGGCGCAGTTTCAGGTTTATCGACCGGTTTTAAATTTTTCCAATTACTACATGTTATATCAATATCAGTATTTGCGTAATTTGTATCAGTACAATCACTCCCAGAATCTAACCATCCAGTTGACTGAATACCAGTTATATGCATTAATCTAAGTACCGGATCCAAATTAGATTCATAAAGTTTCAATTTTACCTCTTCACCAGTAAATTTCCATCGTCGGAGTTCTTCATCGTTTACGATATCGAATGTCCATTCATAAATTTTCAAATGTCTTTTCAGTGTATACCCAACCTTACGACGATTCGCGAGTGTATCAAAATTAAGTTTCATAAAATAAAATTTTTTACTATTCTGAAATCCCCAAACATCCATAGAAGACTGTATATCGTAACTCATTTTTAAACCAGGGCACGCCTGTCTAATACTATCGTAATATATCTCAGCACGTCTATCGTAACCATCAGTAGGTAATTTAATAAAAAAATAAGGAGCAAAGTGTGTAGTAAGACATATAGATTTTCCACTCTGCGTCTTACCAAATATATGTACTAAATGTTGATCATCTTTGTCTTCGGTTTCCCAGGTAAGTGCCTGAAAGACGACCATTTTTCTTATTACGTTATCGCTCGATTTTTTTAATATACTATATTAGTAAAATATGTCAGCTGCTTTGATCGATCTAGTATCAGTAGGTGCACAAGATGTGTACATCACAGGCGACCCACAAGTCTCGTTCTTCAGACAAAACTATAAACGTCACACTAACTTCGCGATAAAACCAGAACGTATCGATTATATCGGTTCATTTAAGGCCGGTGCCGAAATCAAAATCCCAATCCGGTCAAAGGGTGATCTTTTAAGCTATGTTTGGCTCGAAGGTACTAATATTAACACCCACCATGAAGTAGCACCCACACAAAGTTTATTTAATTCTCAATCAAACCCGACCGAATTTTCTCTTTGGATAGGTGGTCAAGAAGTGTGTAAATTGGATGCTCTCTATATTGCGGGTGTTCATAACGTTCTCTATAACGAATCTCAGGCAAAGGCTTCCACTGCTACAAATACCAGGGGTGTAGAATTAAATTCTAGTCCGAATAGTTACGTCATACCATTCTTTTTCAGTGAAGACTGGACCAAATCCTTACCACTCGTCGCGCTTCAATACCATGAAGTTGAAATTAGAATCAAGTGTAGAACTGGTGGGAGTTCTGAACTCGGTGCGATAGCACCAAAGGCGTACGCCTCGTACGTGTATTTGGACACAGCCGAGCGTGAATTCTTTGCAAATAACGAACATGAACTCCTCATCACACAAACACAATACCAACCAATGAACAAAAATGATACATCGGTCGATCTTTCGTACTTTAACCACCCAGTTAAGGCCGTTCATATCGCCGCATCCACAGAAACTGATATTTGGTCATTTACCGAAGGTACCATGTATATAAACGGTACACCACTTTTCGAAAATATGACAAGTGAATACCATACAAAAGTTGTTCCAGGTAGACACTGTTCCGTTCTCCCAGACGCCCTAGACAGTGAACCAGTAGCCACGTGGCCATTCTGTCTTACGATGAATAAATCACAACCAACTGGTACGCTCAACTTTTCGCGTATAGATTCCGCGAAATTAGACTTAAAAGGTACCGCAAACGCTAATTCAGGTGTTGTAGGCGCTGTTCGTGCATACGGTGTCAACTATAACATTCTCAGGGTTAAGAATGGTATGGGTGGTGTCGCATTCGGTAACTAATAATTAATTATATAGCCCCAGTAGATCCGAAGCCTCGATTCGCGCGCATAGTTTTTTGTAACTCATTTACTTCCTGTATAAGAGGTGTCGAACACTTCTCTAAAATCAACTGAGCAATTCTTTCCCCTTGTTTAATTTCGAACGGAACTGATCCGAGATTAAATAAGCAGACCTTAAGTTCGCCCGTATAATCAGGGTCAATCACACCCGCCCCGACGTGAATTCCGTATTTTACCGTTAACCCTGATCTCGGTGCTATGCGTCCATAACACCCGAGTGGTATCGTTGCACACACACCCGTACTCACAATGTCTCTAGAATTTGGTTGAATAATCAAATCGTTTAAACTGTATAAATCGTATCCAACTGATCCCGGAGACGCGCGCGTCGGTAAAGTTGCATCTAGTGTTAGTCGTTTAATTTGAAGTGTTTCTGGCATTCTATTTTATCTATATACTCAAACTTTCTTTAATTTATTTAATTTTATTAGAGCGATCAATAAAATTATGAAAAGTATAACCATTTGAACAAAAAACATATCGCCAGTTGTTATATTATACCCAATAATAGGAACACGAATAATACCATAGTCTTTAGTGTGACATATCGTTTTTTCACCTCTGTTATAAACATATTTTGATAAATCTTCTAACATTTTAGGACAGTACCTTTTATACCTATTCGTACTTATTTCTCCACCCATTATGTTATCTTCATCCGTCCAAAATGAATTTTTATAATCAATCTTTTTATCTAAATTTTTAATACCATTCGTCTCCATATCAATGTGTGTTGAATGCTTATGGTTTATTATTTTCTGTGCACCTTCGCGTGTAATAAAATATGCAGCAGTTGATCCCGAATACTTTGTATTGACACCTTTTGTTTTAGGACAAATACCATCACAGTGTAAACTTAAATAATCCCAATCTATATTTTCAAGTTTCTTTTCCAAGTGAACAACGTTAGTGAATAAAGGAAATGCATCATCTTCCATTATTAAAGCAACGTCGTACGGATCATTTTCTAAAAAGTGTTTAAGCGCCTGTATATGACTATACGTACACCCAATAGCAGATCTAGATGCAAAACTATCCACCGTAAATATGAAACTAAAATGTTTTTTTATTTCACTTTTGTCAATGTTTTCAAATTTATATCCACTTATACGCGTAGGATAAATACCAACCTCGTTAAGTTTCTTTTCCTGAACCTCGTACCGTTTCTTTTGTGAATCTAGATTTATTACGTACGTATTAAAAGTCATATATGTTAGTATATCATGAGAATATATTTAAAAGTATAAGTTAAATACTAATTAATAATGAGTCTTAAAATCATAATGGGAAACATGTTTTCGGGTAAAACGTCCGAACTCGTTCGACGTCTAAAAAGGTATGAAGTTATAGGAAAAAGTATACTCGTCATAAACTCAAGTAAAGATACACGGTGTTTAGAACATGTTCTACGAACACATGATAACATGAAATTTGATTGTGTAAAAACAAATAATCTCGATGAACTGAATTACGATAAAGTAGACATTATAGCCATAGACGAAGCACAATTTTTTATAGGTCTAAGACAATTTGTAAAAAAAGCACTCGTACATGGTAAAACAGTTTTATTAACAGGTCTCGACGGTGATTATAAACAGGAGAAAATAGGTGAAATTTTAGATTGTGTACCACTCGCTGATAAAGTTTTCAAATTAACTGCTATGTGCATGGAATGTATGGATGGAACACACGGTCCTTTTACGAAACGTATAGTTAATAGCGATAAGATTGAACTCGTAGGTGGTAAAGAAATGTACATGGCCGTTTGTCGAAACCACCTTTAAAATCTATTTATATCTAGTATTAAAACCACGCGTTTTCCCTTATCAGTCTTATTTACGCTATGATATCGTGAATGATCAAACAAAATATAATCACTAGGCTCGTGTTTGTGAATGTCAATATCTGTAGTGATATTACTTGTTCCTTCTATTGTTAAATGGTACCGTAACTGTAAATTACTCTCGGCACGATGTGGCGGTATTGACATTGGTCCTTCCATAACCGCGATTATAGCATGTTCGATACATGGTACAGTTTTTAAGAACGTGTTTAATTCAGGAAAATCCTGTATTTTGTAGTAATAATAATTTTCATTATATTCAAACCATGGATCAAGATCGTGAAAATAGTATTTTTGTATATACTTGTGTAGTGTATCATATTCGTTTTTTATATCAATAAAATGATTTTGTACTGTACATAAACTCCTAAACTCGTACACAGAATAATGTGGTTTGTAAAAAAATAGATCGATGAGTGAATTACGTATACCAACAAGGGGGCGTAAAGGAGTTTGAAAATATAGTCTATCTATAGGTGTTTTGATATAATCGTTTAATATCAATAGTATTGGTATCATAAAAACCCACATTTTTTTGTGTGTGTATAATAAATGCCAGGATATCCTAAACTCGAAAAATACGCACCAGAACAAACAGAAAGTGTTGATACGTTAGAAAAACGTTTTGTTGGTTTGACCGATATACAAATATTTTTGTTCAGCATGCCAAGTGTGATAACTTTAACATTAGCATTGCTCGTATTGCTCGATAAACGTGCTAGACAAAACCCACTTGTGTACGTATCCCTATTCTTATCGGGTGTACACTTATACCACCACTACACACTCACAAGATTACAAAACAAGATAAAGCAATAAGTAATATATAATTAAAAATGTTTATGATCGAAGAACCTTACGGATTATCCGAATTTCAGTGTTGGTTAATATCACTCGTCCTCGGAATTGTTTTAATAAAAAGAAAAAGTCGTGGTGAAAATTATATTTGTGAATTATAAATGAACGCGTTACAGACAAAAGCACCTTTCATGAGTGCTGTATTCGCAAATCTTATTTTCCAGGGTCTCGTCACGTACCAGTCCGCAAAAACCGTCATAGATAGTCCATCGTATAGTGATTACATGGCAAGAAATACACTGTTTAATTTACTCCTTTTATTAGGTTTATTTTTAGTACTTGTATTTGCTAAATTAAGTTTACCGTTTAAGTTTGGTCTATTCACTATGATATCAATTCTTATGGGTGCTTACCTTTCACCACAAGCTAACATAAAAGAGGCACTGTTAGAGGTCGTTACTATATTCATAGGTATGTTTATACTAGGTCTTCTTAGTGTACAGTTTGGATTCGATCTAAGACCACTCGGTATACTTTTATTCTTTGGTCTCTTAGCACTCATACTCGCGCGTCTCTTTAGCCCTGGTGAAAAGAAATATGCAAAGATAGGGTCGTTACTATTTGCCTTATTCGTTGTTTTTGATACGAACAATATCTTAAAAAAGAATTATGGAGGTGATTTCATAGATGCATCGCTCGATTATTTCTTAGACATACTCAATTTACTCCAATATAGAATGGACGATTAACCTATTTTTCTGCTAGAATTTTCCTTTAGTATAAAAATATTAATAAATAATTTTATAAATGTATAATAAATGACCCGAGTTCGTTTAAAAAAGAGTCCAAGGTTTGATAAAAAGTTCAGAGTAACTTTTGAGAACGGTAAGATTGTTGATTTTGGCGCGAGAGGATATTCGGATTATACGATACATAAAAATCCTATACGAATGCGTTCTTATGTAACGAGACATGGTGGGTACGTTCCACATATGGTACAAAAACAAAATGACCCTAAACTCGTTCATGTAAATATGCTCGATGTTACTAAAAGTGATAAAGAAAACTGGAGTAAAACAGGTTTTTATACCGCGGGGTTTTGGTCGAGATGGCTTCTTTGGAGCCAACCCGATATGGTAAGTGCAAAAAAAATAATATCTAAGAAATTTGGTTTAGTTTTTCTTTAATACCACGTTTTTTAAGATTTGCTTTTAAAGCAGTCATTAAATTCGAACTAGGATCTCGTTTTATAACTCGGGTTGGAACTGGTGGTGGTGGTGGTGGTGGAACTGGTAAACGTTTAACTGGTGTTACCGTTTTATTCTTTGGTTTTGGTATTCCACCCATATTTTTAAATAGGGATCTACACGTACGTAAAAGTTTTTTTGTCTGTCTAACCTGTATTTCCAAAGCCGGCGCCTGTCGTCTTTGAATTTTCATATCGAGCTCTTTTTCAGTTAAGGGTACACGTTTACCCTTAATCTTTTTTGTTACACGTATACCAAGTCGCTTTGCTTCAGCTTTTAATGAATCGATCTTCATTTATATTAACCAATAAAATTATATTGACGTACTATAAAGATGGATCGTTTACAGAAAATTTTATTTTCTAAATATTAGTATTTAAAAAAAATTATCCGTTCTATACATTCTAGCCTGGAATGCACCCGTTTGTCCTAATACCGAAACGGATTCATTACCATAGAATTCTTGACACCCGATATCTTCCATACAATCACGCGCGTTGTGTGTTATAGGAAGTGGGTATTTCTGATCACCTGGTGTGACTGTATAATAATGATATCTGTCGCGTCTCCCACGAACCTCTTTACCGTATAAAGGTAAAGTTTCTTCATCCGTTCCTGTAAGTATTCCCATTTGTTGAACGTGTCCGGGTTTGTATTGTTTGATCGGTGGATCTCTATATTCCGTCTCAACTGGAACACGTATTGGTACTTGGACGGGTACTTGAACTTTTATAGGAACTTGTTCTCGTTTCTTAATAATTATGGGATTGTAAAATTGGTACACAATAGTTGCCGTGAGTAAAATTACAGTAGCAAATAAGATTTTTGTTTTATTCTTATTAGTAATCTTCATTTATATCTACGTATATTTTTTATTTGATTTAAACAATGGAGAAAAGTCGATTCGTTTTAATCTAAACTGTACAAGTAACCATAAAAAGAATAAAAGACTTTTTAGTAAATTATTCGCAGATGTATCGTCCATTTTGTATATAGGTCCGACAACGCGTCCAAAAAAAGTTTCTTCTTTTTTATTCCCTGTAACAGCCATTTCCATTTGTGTCAGAGCACATGAATCATCGTTCACAGACCAGTGAAAAAATATAAAAGGTACCAAAAGTGAATAAAATTCTAAGTTTTGTTTATTTTTCATAAATGGAACTACTAACATTGTTATGAACAAAAGTAAATGGATAAAAAATATAATGTTCATATCTATTAGTATGAGTGAAGAAAAGAAACTGCCTAAAATATGGCATCCACAACAAGAAAAAATACTTAAGGCTTGGGGTGAAGCCGCTGCTTGTTATAGATACATGCATTATCAGGCGTACTGTTCTTTTAAAAACCTAAGTATGAAATTTACAATACCATTGATTATTGTAAGTACTATTACAGGTACTGCTAACTTTGCACAAGAAACTTTTCCGCCCACAGTACAACCGTTTGTACCATCGGCCATTGGTGGACTTAATCTTATTACGGCAATCGCAACGACTATAATGCAATTTCTTAAAATTAATGAATTGATGGAAGGTCACCGCGTTGCTTCTGTACAATACGGTAAAGTTTCGAGAACAATTCGTCTTGAACTCACATTACCACTTTCGGAAAGAACGCAAAATGGTACAAATATGATAGAAAACATGCGTGCTGAGTATGATCGTTTAATAGAACAATCACCAAATGTACCCAAAAAAATGATAGACTCGTTTGAACGCGAGTTTCCAGATGATAACGCATTCTTCAAACCAGAGATTATGCATATACAACCTATCATACCATTCAAGGCTATAGCTGAAAATACAATTATTACTAAATTGAAAGATGCTGTAGGGGGTGCTGCAAAAAGAGAACTTAAAAAAGAACTCGAAGATATACGTGGTAATATTCAAACGGCTAAAAAAACAATAAAATCTGATATAGAAGGTAAGCAACAACGTATAAATGAAATTTCTGAACTAAAAGATAAAGGTATCGTTAGTTTGAAAGGCGATCTCATGAAAGAAATACGTCGAAGAACTGAACTTATGGAAGTTGTGACTGAAATACCCAAAGACGAAACTGATATTACAGAATCTTCGACAGACGATTCGAAAGATAAACAATCATAATAAACATGGTTAAGTTAAAGAAACCAATACAAAATATATAAGGAATAATTTTCTTTTTAAAGGGGTTTATTACACGATCTTGAAGAACGTTATTATCTAAAATAATATCCAAAGCCTGATTAGCGAGATCATCTCCTTCATCTGACATGGATTCCTTTGTTATAATAAAAAGAGAAAAAAAGAAAAATGTAGTAACGCTCCATGAACATGAAATTAAAAAACTTAAACAATATTTAAACGAAGATAAAAACGTTTTTTTATGCGGAAAATCCGGGTTTGGTAAAACTTTTATATTAAACGAAGTTTTAAATGAATCAAATAGTATAGAAATATGGGATGAGACTCTGAGAAAAAAAGATATATTTATGGATACGATAAAAAAATCAAATATGTATAGTTATATAGAAGATTACGAAAGTGATATACACGTTTATAAATCGATTATAGAGACCGTATGTAACGGTAATAAACTAACAAATAAACCTATAGTTGTAACATCAAAAAATGTTTATTTTATCGACAATTTCGTTACAATTATTATACCTAAAAAAAGTGAAGAAGAAATAATGTCCCTTAAACCATCACACCCTAATTGTAAACAAGCCGCTACAATGTGTCAAGGAAATATAAATAATTTTTTTTATTATTTAGATTTTCCATGCGAAAAAGATATTTTTAAAACACCGAAAGATATTATCAATGACGTTTTATGTAGTGATGAAACTATAAATATAACAGATTCTTTACACGAACATGGTCACGTTTGGTCGGCTATTCAAGAAAATTATATAGATGCGATAGACGATAACGCCGACAAAATAACACAAGCATTATCAGATGCAGATTTTTACGACGTAAATATGTATAAAGGTAATTGGGAAACCATGCCTTTTTTTGCATTAAACGCGATAAAAATACCTAAAATATATTTTACTAAAAAGTTATATCCGGAAGATATACGACCGGGGAAGTTTTGGACAAAGTTCGGTAATCAAAAAATGAGACAACAGAAACTTAGAAATATACAAGTACAGTCTTCTTCTAATTTTAAACACCAAGAGTTTATGTTATTTAGAATGTATGCACAAATGGGAGACGTTTCTAAATTTAAAGAGTATAAATTAACACCCCAAGATTTCGATGTAATGAATCATTTAGCGATACAAAATAAACTTAAACAACGCGAAGTTACAAAAATAAAAAAGTTGATTAAAGAAGAAATATCAAAATGAAAGTAAAAGAATGTCTACAACCATTAACACGGATGAGGATGAATTTAAAATCACGCGTGTTATCGGTAACGAAATATTATACTATGGTGAAATCACGAACGAGGATATTCTCGAATTTATAGAAGAGTTTAAGAAACTCGAAATTAAACTTCTTAAACAAAAGGCAGAACTTATGGGGTACGAACCCGTTATTCGGATACATATATGTAGCGGAGGTGGTGACTTATTCGCGGGTCTGAGTGCAATGAACATCCTCGAAAAATCGCGCGTTAAGGTTATCACGATCGCACAAGGCGAGTGCTGCTCGGCAGCAACGTTCCTTCTTTTGGGTGGACATGAACGTCTCATCGGTAAGAACGCACACGTTCTCATTCACCAAATATCCACGACCGGGTTTTGGGGGAAATACGAGGAAGTTAAGGATGAAATGAAAATGTGTGATAAACTCATGAACATGGTTAAGAAAACCTATACGGAGAAAACCAATATTCCTGATAAACAACTTAAGAAACTTATGAAACGTGACGTTTACCTCGACCCTAACGAGTGTATCAAATACGACGTCGTTCGCGATCTTGACTAATATCGACGTGGCGTTTATAAAGACCAATTATGGTCGCAATTATTAGAAACAAACAAAACGTATTTGCGTTTAGTGGTATAACTGTATTTTCTGGAGGTTTGAGTCGTTCCATTCTGCTATAGTCGACGACGGGTATTTTATCCGCCATACTCTACTATACCTGAATAAAAATTTCAATCGCAAAAAACACAGTTAGAGATTTTTTTATAGTATTATTTAAATGAAAAGAGTTGCTATTGATATCGACGAAGTTCTCGTCTCGTTCGTTAAACCTATGGCAAAGTTCCGTGGATACAAAATGCCGACCGCCCAAAAGTACCCGTACGTCTATAAAGATATGTTTAACATTACCGAACCCCAATCGCGTAACATGGTCCATGATTTTTACGAATCCGAAGAGTTCGCGAAACTTAAACCGATCCCGGGCGTGTGTAAACAAATGGGATATTTACGCGACTATGCCGATACTATGTATATCGTCACGGGTCGCCAAAGTTACGCGCGTGATCAAACCGAAAAATGGCTCGAGTACTGGTTCCCTAATACGTTCGATGATCTTATCATGACCAATAGTTATACGGACCACGAAATTGAGAAACACGAAATCTGTCGAAGTCTTGCCTTAGACTCGATCATTGACGAC
>Ga0213862_10000244_pt1 | contig 23802 bp, 9 predicted proteins | sample PICome_7_FD_160092 | JGI IMG/M metagenome (GOLD analysis project Ga0213862, IMG submission 160092) | Coastal seawater microbial communities near Pivers Island, North Carolina, United States - PICO266 | ecosystem: Environmental > Aquatic > Marine > Coastal | place: USA: North Carolina | collected... | reverse complement strand
ATTTTTAAATCATACTTCGCATAGCAAAAAACAATGCACAAGCAAGCTTGCTAGATTTTTTTGTTTTCCCTCTCTTACAATGGCGTTTGTTCGTTACCAATGGAGTGAAATTTAACTATTTCAGCGAGGTTTATTTCAATTCAAGCTTTTTTCAGTTGATTAAAAAAGAACTTCATCAATATGTTATTCATATCTATTTAATGTATTGGTTTTAAATCAAATGAATCATCTCGAACAAAGTTTAATCCATTTTTTACATATTTAGAATTTAATTATCACTAAAATTGTCTTGCGAAAAGTTTCTATTATTTAATTTTCTTTTTCTACCTATGTAGATTGTTTAGCTTAATTCACTGTGTAGGAGTTGCAATAGAATTAATTAAGGCACAAACATTTCCTATTGTACAATTCAAGCGAATAATAACATAGTAGACCAATATTTACTAATCATTAGTAAACTTTTTTAATAACTCAGCTAAAAAATATTTATGGGTATCATATCAAAATCCTTTTTGTTCTTATTTGTTGGATTATTTGTTAATAGTAAAACAATTTTAGAATCAAATAAAAATAACTCACCAAATTTTATAGTCATTTTGGTAGATGATCAGGGATGGAACGGAACATCAGTACAAATGTTAGATGTCTTACCCCTTTCCAAAAGCGACTATCATCAAACACCAAACCTTGAAAAACTTGCCGACAGAGGAATGCGTTTTTCATCTGCTTATGCGAGTGCCCCTGTGTGTTCACCATCTCGCTATACAATTCAATTTGGGCAAACACCCGCACGTCTTAGAATGATTCGTGTGGGCATGAATACCAATCACATTAATCATACTACGCCACTCACCATACCCAAACTGTTAAAAGAAATAAACTCAAAATATAAAACTGCGCACTTTGGAAAATGGGGTATTGATGTTGATCCGAGTGTTTTAGGATATGACGAAAGCGATGGTAAAACAGGAAATAAAGACGGTGGTTTTGATTACAAGAACTACAAAAAAACATGGAGTAATAATATTAGTGGAGATCCTAAGAAAATGTTTAGCACGACCACTAGAGCAATTGATTTTATTGAACGTCAAGTGAATAATAACTCACCTTTTTTTTTACAGATTTCCCATTATGCAGTCCATTCTGATATTATGATGCGAGAAGCAACGTTGGGCAAATACCAAAAGTTACCCAAGGGGAAATATCAAAATCATGCTGGTTTTGCTGCCATGACAGAAGATTTAGATGCCTCAGTTGGTTTGCTTTTAGATAAGGTTAAAGCCTTGGGTCTTGAAAATGACACCTACATAATATACACTTCTGATAATGGAGCAGTGCCAATGATACCTCCCAAAAAAAAATATATAAACGGCTCAAATACGCCCTTGAGTAGAGGTAAATGGGATGCTATGGAAGGCGGAATTAGAGTCCCCTTCATTATTGCTGGACCTAAAATTAAAGCTGGCATTGAATCTAGAGTACCTATTTCTTTTTCAGATCTGTTACCTAGCATTATAGATATAGCTGGGCTCAAATTACCTCGATACGATCATTTGGATGGTGGTAGTTTTAAGATAGTAGCATTTAATAGTGGAATAGGAAAAGTCAAGCGCAATAATGATGGAATTGTTTTTCATGTGCCATATGAAAATGGTATTGCTTTGAAAAGAGCACATTCTGCAATTATTGTAGATAATTTTAAGCTTATAAAATTTTACGATAATAATGAACTTATGTTATTTGAGCTAAATAATGATTATGAGGAAAAGTATAACCTAGCAAAAGTGTTTATTAAAAAAACAAATAAACTTGAATCAGCATTAGAAGCATATTTGAAAAAAGTCAAAGCTCCGAAATGGCAACCTGGGATTTCTTGGAAAAATAAACGAATTGACGAGATAAACTCTTTTCATTGATCAATAATTACGGAATTTATTTGCTTGTTTAATAATTCATTTAAGCAGTTTAAGATTTTAGATAAACTGTTTATAACAGCTTAATACAATACAAACACAAGCTAGTAAATTCTTTATTCCTAGTAAACATTTGATTCAACTAAAAGAATGTTTTAGTATTAGATTCAATAACCTTTTGAGATATTTATTATGGAATATGAGGAATTACTTTAAAATAAAAAAAGACAAGTCTCATAAAATATGAGTTTATCCTATTTGATGGAGAATAGGTTGTGAAGTCAAACTTTTTGGATTTTATTTTGTTAAAATCAAGAACTACCTAACTAGTCTATATTAATTATACTATCTATTGATTATGGTTATTTTTGTTTATATATTATTTGTGAAATACATGAGGTCCTTTTGTTTTTTAGTTGTATTTATTTTTGGTTATTCCTTCAGTTTCGGACAGTTAGAAAAATTAACAGCACCCTTCATTACAAGTTTTGAAATATCTAGCTTAGGTATTAGAAGTGTACAACAGCTTGACCAATCCAAAAACGGGCTTTACTACATGGCGACATCTGCTGGCTTATTAGAAACGGATGGGGTTAATCATTATTTGTATAGAAAGGGAAAGTTAACAAATCTTAGCGCTATATATGTAGTTTCAGATGATCTTATTTTTAGTGCTGGTCTTGGTGGATTTGGACGTTGGGACAAAAATGAATTTGGTGATTTTGAATATACTAGTTTGCATTATGTTTCTCCTACAAAAGAAGACTACCTTCAACCTACCTTTAGAAATGTAGTAATACATAAAAATATAGTAGTCTTTAAATCACAAGACCTGCTTTTTTATTATAATTTAAACAATGGCGACATTTCTAGCTTAAAAGCACCCAAATATTTTAACAATATATACAAAACCAAATCATTTCTATTTTTTAGTGATTTTGATGGTGGAGTCTATACCATTAATGGAGATGATGTTACGTTATTTGCTGATTTCGACAAAACAAATAGTCAATTGGTTAATGTTATTGAAATTGCCCAAAACGACTTTGTGTTTATATTTAAAAATGGGCAAGTCTGGTCCAAAAAAGAGGCTTACATTAAGAATGTAGCCACTTTAGAATCAGTAGTCATTAATACTGCAATTTTAAATAAAAATAACGAACTTGTTATAGGTACAAACCAAAATGGAGTTTATTTTTTTGACGATCAACTTAAACCAATTAAAACTGTTCTTGATTCCGATGGTCTCAATTCAAATTATGTAAAGCGACTTTATGAAGATGATCAAAAAAACCTATGGGTAATAAGCGGAAATGAGATTCATCAAATTAGACAAGATAATGCCATTACGTTTATTAAAAAATCTAATACCAACGGCCAAAGTAATGGTTTTTTACTTCATGGGAACATGCTTTTAAACGCGTCAAACCAAGGATTATTTAATATTGAAATTAAATCAAATAAGGTTACTTCAACACTTGTAGAAAATAGTCAAGGCGTAAACTGGCAAATTGAAAAAATTGACAATACTATTTTTGTTGGGCATGAAAAAGGTATTTTCACTTATGAGCGTGATAATTCCCTTAAGTTATTACATGCTGTTAATGGAGTGTGGAACTTCAAGCAACATAAGAGCAGAAAGGATTTAATTTATTGCGGCACTTACAACGGCATTATAATACTAAAGAAAATTAATGGAAAGTGGTCATTTTACAAACGTCTTGATGGATTTTACGACTCTTCTCGATTTATTGAATTTGACAACAATTATTTATGGGTTTGTCATCCCGCTAAAGGATTCTTCAAGTTAGCATTGGGGGATAACCTTGAAAATATAACATCATTTGATTTTTTAAATAATTTTAATTCTAACGATGCTTTTTTTTATAATTACTTTTTTAAACTAAACGATGAGTTAATATTTTATAATCCGGCGGGCTTTTATAAATACGATAAGACAGATAAGACATTTTATAAAACAAAGGCCGTGGCCGAAATGTTTTTGAGTATAAGCGATCTTAGTTTTGTAAAACAACTCGATAATTCTTTGTGGTTCTCTACTAATAATCATATTGGATTGTATGATTTAGGACTTCAGAAGTTAACATCATTTAAAAATAATAAAATCAAGACCCTTGGCGACTTTTCTAAATTTAAGCGCCTAAACCAAAAGTATGTCTTGTTTAATTCTGAAGACCAGGTATTTGTATTAAATGAAGAGGATATTGCTCAAAAGAAGAAGGATAGTGTTATTCATAAACCAATTATAAAGTATGTAAAATTTATAGGAGTTAATGACACTATTCGTTACAGTACTAACGACAATGGAATTAAGTCATTTCCCTATGCAAATAATTCCTTATTTATTCAGGCTATGTTGCCAAAATATTTGGGAAAATCTTCATATCATGTAGAGTACAAAATAAACAGTCAGGGAGCATGGTTTAAAGCAGATGAAAGCTTATCGATTAAAGTAAGTGGTCTTGAAACCAATAGATATAAAATATTTATTAGAACGAATAATTCGATTGGAAACTTTTCAGATGAGGTAGTTATTCCTTTTGAGATTAAGCCAAAATGGTACCTTTCTGAAGTTGCTTTTGCAATATATGTTGTTATAGTTGTCACTCTTGTTTTGTTTTTATTAAGAATCCAAGAAGCAAAAAATAAAAAGAAAAACAAAATTTTAGTTCAAGAAGAAAAGCGAAAACAAATAGAAAGGATTAATCGTCTAGAGCTTCAAAAGTTGAAAGATGAAAAAACCATGCTTGCACTAGAGCAAGACAAACTCCAACTTGAAATAAAAAACAGGAACCAAGAATTAGCCTTTTCTACATACACTAACATTAAGAAAAATGACTTATTAATCAAATTAAAAAATTATATTTTTAAAATTAATAATGTTGATAAAACAAAAGATTTAGATCCCGTCATGAGATCTGTTATTAAAAGAATAGATAAGGATTTAAAAGAATCATATGATTGGGTAAAATTCGAATTCCATTTTAAAAAATCAAACCCTGAATTTTTCATCAATTTGAATAAACTTCACCCACAGCTAACATCAAATGATGTGAGAATTTGTGCTTTTATTAAATTAAATATTCCTTCAAAGCAAATGGCTTCATTGCTTAACATCAATCCGAAAAGCTTGGAAATGACTAGGTATAGGCTACGCAAAAAATTAGGCTTAGCAAATCGAATAGACCTCTATAGCTACATAAAAACGATTTAGTTAAACAACTATGTAGGGTATTTGTAGGGCTTTAAATTTTTTATGTAGAGTCTGTTTAGGGCATTTATATTTTTTGCCTGCATTTAATTTAATAGTTTTGCTCACATTATCATATAATTTAAAACATATTATGAGACCACTTTTTACTATAATCTTAATTTTTTCGTATTCATTTGTTTTATCTCAAGAAACAATGGTTCCAAGTCCAGATGATTTTGAAGGTAATGTTAATGTTTCCGCAAGCGACGAAACAGGTACTTGGGAAAATAATGGTACTGAAATGGATCCTACTTTTTACAATGGTATTCGTTATCAACCCGATGATGCTGAAAATACCATAATTACAATCATTGAGGACCCAACTGATTCTTCAAATAAAGTGATGAAGTATGAAGATAGTGGTACAAATTTTTATGCTAATGTCAAATATCAGACTGAAAAAAAAATGGACCTATCTTTATATAATAAATTTATAGTTCGTGCATATGTTGAACCTGGTTTTGAAGGAACAAAAAGTGGAGATATTAATTACCCTTCTTTAAGCTTTAGACTCCAAAATAGAGAATTGAGTTCACCCTGGGAAACTGATAAAAGAATTCACAAGCAGCTTGTTAATACTGGTGAATGGGTAACAGCCGAATTTGACTTTAGTAAAGAATTTGGTGATGAAGTTATCAATGACACTCAGTACGATCAAATTGTTATACAGTTCAATATGGAAGGTGCTAACGATGCTGTTATTGGCTATCTTGATGATTTGACAATTGTTGAGGGAAGTGCATTTGTAGCGGATGAAACAATGAGTCCTGTTGGTGACAACTTTGAAGGTTCAGTGAATATTGATGCAAATAATGATTCAACCTATAATAACGGTGTACGCTACCAACCAGGTAGCCCAGGCGATGAAGCTGTTGAGCTTACTGTTGTCACCGATCCAACTGATTCCTCAAATAAAGTTTTAAAATACAGTGATACAGGAAATTGGTGGAGTCAAATGCGGTTACAATATGAAAACAAACTGGATTTAAAAACCCTAAACAAATTCACTGTTCGTGCATATGTTCCATCAGCTTTAATGGATGGTAACTCGAGCGGTTCTACAGATTATCCTTCATTATCCTTTAGATTACAAAACAGAGATCTTTCGGCACCATATAATTCTGATAAGCGTATTCATAAAGAGTTAGTGGCTGACCAATGGAATACAGTTGAGTTTGATTTCAAACGTGAATTTGGTAATGAATTAATAAATAGTATTGAATATGATCAGATTGTTATACAATTTAACATGGAAGGCAACTCCGACAAAGTTGTTGGATACTTAGATGATCTCAGCATTTCAGAGGGTAGTACTCCTTTACCAAATGCTCCATCTGATCAGGCACCTGATCCAGGCTATTCAAATACAGAGGTTTTGCCTATATGGTCTAGCCGTTATCAAAATGGATATGTATTTGATGTTTTCTCAAAAGGAACAGCATCCACTAATGGAAATACTTTTAATGCTTCTTGGAGTGGCAGTAGCCTTGATAAGCACACAGGCATTAATGAGGAATTAATGAAATTTACAAATTTAACCTATGTTGGGAATGAATTTGCTTCACCTTTTATTGATGTTTCAACATATGACTTTGTTCATATGGACATTTGGGCTAAAGAAGATGGCTTTATACAATTCTTTTTATTAGATGAAATTCAACCAGAGTCTAAAAAAATTATAGAAGTTAAAGGACAACAATGGAATACTATAAAATTAAAAATATGTGATTTTGATACTGTAGAAAAAGAGCTACTTAAAACTGCAGTTCAAAAATTTAAGTGGAACAATGATGCTGGTGGAACTCCATCAATTTTTTATGTGGCAAACCTTCTTTTCTATAAAGATAGTTCAGTTGTATGCACCCCTCCATCTGATGTTGAACCCGATTCTAAAAGTTCAGACCCAAATATTGACAGTAGTACTGTGAAGTCTATTTTTGGAGATACTTACACAAGTTTAGATTGGTCAGGGCCATTCAACTCTGCCTCATGGAATGATGGAGTATTAGTTGCACCATTTGAGCTTAAAAACGGCAATAGTGTTATCAAATTAAAAAATCTTAATTATGGGGGTATTTATCTTGAAGCTACTTCTACCGATAGTGGAACAGTTCAAGATTTCACAGGTATGACACATATGGTCATGGATGTTTGGTCTAAAAATGGTGAGGAATTTGATTTCTTCTTTTTTGACGGAGGCTCTGAGCAAAAGAGTACTCTTTCACCGTCTAAATCCTCTGATTGGGAAAGAATTATTGTTCCTCTATCAGATTTTCATTTACTCCCAGAAGAACGAGAATTAAACTTAACTTCCGTTTCCGGATTTAAGTTTGACCCTGCCGGTAGTAACATTGAAATGATGTACATTGATAATTGGTTCTTTTCAAACTCTAATAGTTTAGCCATAAATGATTTAAAATCATTTTCATTTACTATTTATCCAAATCCCGTGACTTCAGTAATTTCAATTAGCTCTGATCTAAAAACAAATCAAGTCGACATCTATTCTGTGACTGGTGCTAAAATTGACACACGAAAAGTGAAAGAAAATAATGTTGATGTAAGTGATTTAAATTCAGGTGTGTATTTTATTAAATATGATAAGGCCTTTTCTAAATTTATCAAGCAATAAATATTCAATGCAATAAATTAAACCAGGCATTAATTTTACAAATATTTTTATGTTTAAGAAGACCTTCTCTGCCCTATCATTAATATTCTGCATTAGCGGTCTTTTTGGGCAACAACATATAGTTTCCGGTGAAATAGTCGATGATACAGGAATTCAACTCCCAGGTGTTACTGTTATCGAGTATGGAACTAATAATGGAACTGTTTCAGACTTAGATGGTAAGTATGTCTTGAATTTATCTAGTAAGGATGCTTCAGTTGTTTTTTCATATCTAGGCTTTAAAACAAAAACAGTAGCAGTTAACAATCAAAGATATATAAACATCATACTCGAATCAGATGTTGAAGAGTTAGAAGATGTTCAAGTCGTGGCATTTCAAAAACAGAAACGTAATAGTGTCATTGGATCTATAAGCACTATCAAACCCGCAGAGCTGCAGCAGCCAACATCAAATTTTACCGCTGGTTTAGCGGGTAAACTTGCTGGTGTTATTTCATATCAGCGTTCCGGTGAACCCGGACAAGACAATGCCCAGTTTTTTATACGTGGTGTGACAACTTTTGGTTATAAAAACAATCCTCTTATCTTAATCGATGGCCTTCAAGTAACTACAGATGATTTAGCTCGCATTGAGCCGGATAATATTGCAAGTTTTTCTATTATGAAGGATGCTACTGCAACCTCATTATACGGGTCAAGAGGAGCAAATGGTGTGATACTAGTTACGACAAAAGAAGGAACTAAAGGGAGAGCAAAAGTTTCAGTACGTTATGAAAACAAATTTTCAATGCCATCTAAAGTTAACAAGTTTTTAGAAGGGGTTTCTTATATGAATCTTTATAATGAAGCTTTACGAATGCGTGATGAGACCGCATTACCACTTTACTCTAGGTATAAAATTGATGGAACACAACAAAATTTAGACCCCAATCTTTTTCCTAATTTTGATTGGCAAAAAAGTCTAATTAAGGACTTTACAGAAAATAAAAAATTAAATTTAAATGTTTCTGGCGGAGGTGAAGTTGCACAATATTACTTATCTGTTTCTCATAACATAGATAATGGCCTTCTTAATGTCGATCCGTTAAGTAATTTCAATAACAATATTAAAATCAATCGATCTAATCTTCGAGCCAATATAAATATTGATTTGACAAGTACCACTGAAATAGCAGTTAAATTTTCATCTCTTTTCGAACGTTATAACGGTCCTATTGACTCTGGTAGTGATATATTTAATAGTGTCATGCAGGCTAATCCAGTTAATTTTCCTGCATATTTTGATAATATTCCAAATCAAGAAATTTTTAATCACACACTTTTTGGAAACAAAGGACTTGGAGGCTATCCAAACCCATATGCTGACATGGTTAAGGGGTATAGAGACTACTCGCAGTCAACTATCTTATCACAAGCTCAACTTAGACAAAATTTAGATTTTATTACACCTGGTTTAGAATTACGAGCAATGGCCTCAATAAAGAGCTATTCAAGAAACTCTACTCAGCGTGAGTACACCCCTTTTTATTACGGAGTAGCTGAGATTGATACTGAACAAGGAGTGAATTATTTTTTGTATCAAATTCAAGAGGGGACAGAGTTTTTAAACAATCCAATAGTAAGCACTGAAAGTAATAGTAATACATATTATGAATTAATTACTGAATACAATAGAGGATTCAATGATGATAAGCATAATTTAGGAGCTTTATTTGTTTATTATGCTAGTGAGTCATTAAATACTCTTAATAATGAAAATGCCTTTTCAACTCTTCCACGGCGAAATATGGGTCTTTCAGGAAGAGTTTCATATAATTTTAAAGAAAAATATTTTACAGAAATCAATTTTGGTTATAATGGCTCAGAACGTTTTGCTGAAAAAGAACGTTTTGGTTTTTTTCCCTCAGTTGGTGGAGGGTGGATGCTTTCAGAAGAGCGTTTTATAAAATCTTTACTTCCAAAATTCACTATGCTGAAATTACGCTTCAGCTATGGTTTGGTTGGTAATGATGGTATCTCATCTGAACAAGATCGTTTTTTCTATTTATCTGACGTAAATTTTAATGATGGTTCAACAGGCTATACTTTTGGTAAAAACTTTAATAACTATTATAATGGTTATAACATAAATAGATATTCTAATCCTAACGTAACCTGGGAGGTGGCGAAAAAGACGAATTTCGGCATTGAATTTGAATACAATAATGCCTTAATGGTGCAACTTGAATACTTTACTGAAAAGCGAGAAAAGATATATCAGGCATGGGATTATATTCCTCAAACAATGGGGCTAACTTCTACTGTTAATAGCAACATTGGTGAAGTTCATTCTGAAGGCGTTGATATTTCATTAGACTACAATAAGGCATTTAAAAACGGGCTTATACTGACGGGAAGAGGAAACTTTACATATTCAACAAACAAGATTTTAGTTAATGGAGAACCTGAATATCCTTTTGATAATTTAAGCAGAATCGGATACCCAATAAACCAAGACTGGGGACTTATTGCTGAAAGATTATTTATTGACGAAGAAGATATTTTAAACTCACCCGAACAGTTTAACGGTTTGTCGTCATCTGTTGCTGGATATCTACCTGGTGATATCAAATATGTTGATATTAATGGCGATGGTATTATCAATGAAAATGACTATGCACCAATTGGAAAACCATATATACCAGAAATAATATATGGGTTCGGTTTTTCTGCTATGTACAAAAACTTTGATCTTTCATTATTTTTTCAAGGATCTGCGCGTTCTTCTTTTACAATTAGAAAATTTGGACAAGGTCAGGATATTGCACCATTTATTGGAGAGCGTAATGCATTAAGCTATATTGCTGATAATCATTGGTCAGTAAATAATCCAGATATATATAGTTTTTGGCCAAGACTCTCAACAGAAAGTGTTCCAAATAATGATCAGAAGTCTACATGGTGGCTTCGTGATGGAGATTTTTTGAGATTAAAAAATATAGAGTTTGGTTATACTTTCTCACCCAACAAGGGCATATTTAAAGATACAAATACCCGTATTTATTTTACAGGTGTAAATTTGTTTTATATAAGCAAATTTAAGCTATGGGACCCTGAAATGGGTGATGGTGGCTTGGGTTACCCCCCTCAAAAAGTTTTTAACTTAGGGTTACAATTTAATCTATGATTATGAAAAAAATACCTTACATATTTATTGTTTTTTCAATTTTATCTTGTAATGATTATCTGGACATTGTTCCAGACAAAACGCAAGAGTTATCACTCCTTTTTGAGCGTAAGAATGCCGCGTATACAGCACTAGTTACATGTTACAGTCATCTTCCAGAAAATGATCACCTGTATGAGACCTTTGTAATGGCTACAGATGAGCTTACTACACCTTTTGCAAAAGAACCAGCAGGAATTGATTTAATGAAAGGGGAGCAACAATCAGATAATCCTATATTGAGCCTTTGGTCTGGTTATAATCAATACGATCCAAATAGCCAGAACAGTTTGTTTGAAGGAATTAGAGCTTGCAATACCTTAATTGACAATATAGATAACGTTCTAGATATGTCATTAACAGAAAAACTTGTCTGGAAATCAGAAGCAATGTTTTTAAAAGCATATTTCCACTATTTACTCTTAATTAAATATGGCCCTGTGCCAATTATTGATACTAATCTTCCGATATCGGCTACTGTTGATGAAGTAAAAGTAAAGCGAACTACTGTTGATGAAGTATTTAATTATATAATCAATACGATAGATACTGCTATTGCAGGTCTTCCACCAAGAGTCATTAACGACAATAACTTAGGGAGGATAGATCAAGTGATTGCAAAATCCATAAAATCACGTGTTACCCTGTTTTATGCTTCACCACTTTTTAACGGCAACTCAGAACTTTATTCTACTTTCACAAACAATGATGGGGTACATTTTTTTAATCAAAACTATGAGCAATCTAGGTGGGAACTAGCAGCTGATGCTGCAAAAGAGGCAATTGATGCTGCTGTTGAAAATGGAATAGAGTTTTATTATTTTAATGATGAACCACTAGAAACTGATAAGCGTACTTATCAAAATTCAGATTTTTTAAAATCAATTTACAATAATAGATATGTGGTCACAGACAGGTGGAACGACGAGCTTATTTGGGGCCATTCTAGGCCAGTAGGCTCAAATGATGCTTGGTGGCAAATACAAGCAGGGGCTCTTCTAAAGGACCCTAATTCGTCTCGTGTTGAAGCCGCATGGCAATGGGTTTCTCCAACACTTCGAATGGCCGAATTATACTACACAAACAATGGACTTCCTATTGATGAAGACATCACATTTGATTATAATAATCGATATGATTTGTCTTACGTATCGTCATCACAAACTCTACAAGCCCAGTATGGACAACAAACGGCAAAATTAAATTTAAATCGTGAACCTAGATTTTATGCCTATCTCGGTTTTGATCGTGGCCACTATCGTGGATGGGGGTATAAATGGGATTTAAAAATGCGAAAGGGAGAAATTCATGGACGATTAGCTAATAGTAACGACTACCTTACTACAGGATATGCTCTAAAGAAAATTGTTCACCCAGACTCTGAGGGGCAAACCTATAACTTACTTGTTGATTATCCTTGGCCATTGATTAGACTTGCAGAACTTTATTTAAATTATGCTGAATCACTTAACGAAGCATATGGTCCTACTCAAGAGGTTTATGATGCATTAAACCTAATTCGTCAAAGAGCTGGAATACCTAACATTGAGGAAAGTTGGTCTGACCCAGCAATTGCAAAAAATGTTAATAAGCATACTACCAAAGAAGGACTACGAGGAATTATACACAATGAACGTCAAATTGAGCTTTCTTTTGAGGGCCATCGTTACAATGATATGCGAAGATGGATGAAAGCGCATATAGACTTTAACACACCTGTTTATGGATGGTCAGTTGATGCAACAGATATTAATGATTATTACACCAAAATCATAGTTGGTCAACGAACTTTTTTAAAAGAAAGGGATTATCTACATCCAATAAAAACAAGTGAATTAACAAAAAACTCAAATCTAGTTCAAAACCCTAACTGGTAGAAGATGAGAAAATTTATCCTTTTATTATTTGTTTCTCTTATTGTTAGTTGCGAGAGGGAAACCACACAAACAGTCGAACCCCTTGAAGTGATTGAAATAATACCAAAAAATGGTGGAGGAACTATTATTTATATGTTGCCACAAAGTAATGGTGTTCTTTATGTAAAGGCTAGTTATGTAAACTCCCAAGGGCAAGAAGTTCATCGTATTTCAAGTAAGTTTAATAACCGCATTGATGTTGATGGTTTTATCGGAAATGAAACTGTTGAAGTCGCTTTACGTGTTATTGACGAGGATGAAAATGTATCTGATCCAGTTATGGTTGATTTTGTGCCCCTTACTTCTTTTGTTTTTGTAGTTCTCGAAAGTATGACAATTACGCCTGACTTAGGAGGAGTTAAATTAAACTGGAATAACCCCTCAAATAAAACAGTTTTTGTTTATGTTGACATTACAAAAGAAAATGGTGAAACTGAAACTCGAATACTATCCTCAAAATCTCAAGACGAATCAGTTTTTGTTCGTGGTTTAGATGCAGTGCCATTAACATTCTCTATTCGCGTAGAAGATATTGAAGGTAACTCTACTTCTACAGACGAAGTTGGAACTTACACCCCTTTATTTGAGCAAAAAATTGAGAAGGACACATGGACTCTTGTTGGAAATCTTTCAGTTAATGGAAATGCATGGGAAGGAAGTACCACAAATTTTTGGGATGATGTAATCGACACAGCGGCCACAAATAATGATAATAGTTATTTTATCATTTGGCGTGATCAAAATGGAGGATCACTTCAGTGGCCACTTGATATTGTAGTTGATATGAACAAAAAGGCACGAATCAATAGGTTTGTTGTTTGGCAAAGAGCCTATTGGTACGGAGGTGTCGCAGGAGTTCCATATTATTTTCAAGAAGAAAATATGAGATCATTTAATTTATATGTTAGTAATGATAAACTGGACTGGAATTTAGTAGGAAGTTTCGATATTGGTGACCCAAAAGTAGGCGGAGTCGTCCCAACTGATGTTCTCGATGATGCAGCAAAAGGACATGAATTTAATTTGGGAAGCGTTACTGAAGCGTTTCGCTACTTTAAGTTTTCAATCACCTCAAACTACGGAAGCGACACCTATGTACATGGTTCAGAAATCAGTCTTTTTGGTATAGATAACCAATAGTTCATTATTACTTTGATATGAGATTCAGTTTTTTTGTCTTGGGATTTCTTTCTCTCTTTTTGAGTGTAAGCGTTGAGGCACAATTTCTTAAAAGGTCAGGCAAAAATATTGTAAATGAAAAAGGTGAGGTAGTTATTCTTCGAGGGATGGGTCTTGGAAATTGGATGCTTCAAGAACCCTACATGATGAATTATGTTGGTGGAGCAGTTTCACAAGGAGATTTCAAAAATAAATTAGAAAATCTTATTGGCTCTGAAAAAACAAATGATTTTTTCAATAAGTGGCATGATAATTTTATAACCAAAGCTGACATTGATTCTTTATCAAATTGGGGCTTCAATAGTGTAAGACTAGCTATGCACTATAATTTGTTCACCCTACCAATTGAAGATGAACCTGTTCAAGGTGAAAATACTTGGCTTCCTAGGGGTTTTGAACTAGTAGATAATTTATTGTCCTGGTGTCAAGATAATGAAATGTACTTAATTTTAGATTTGCATGCTGCTCCTGGTGGTCAGGGGCGCGATCCAAACATTAGTGATAGGGATCCTTCCAAACCCTCACTTTGGGAAAGTGAGCTTAATAAAAGTAAAACTGTAGCTCTTTGGTCTAAACTTGCTGATCGCTATAAAGACACCCCATGGATGGGTGGATATGATCTAATTAATGAAACACACTGGGACTTTAATGATATTTCCGATCTAAGAGATCTTTTTATCCGAATCACAAATGCAATAAGAGAGCATGACGACAAACGAATTTTATTTGTAGAAGGGAATGGATATGCAAATGATTTTACAGGACTTACGCCACCTTGGGACCCCAATATGGCTTATAGTTTTCATAAGTATAAAACCTATAATTCTCACTTTACATTAGAATTTGTTTTAAACATCCAGAAAGAATACAATTATCCACTCTGGATGGGAGAGTCTGGAGAAAACTCAAATGCATGGGCAACTGATGCAGTTAAACTTTTTGAGGAGCTTGATATTGGTTGGTCTTGGTGGACATATAAAAAACTTAATTCTATAACTAACCCAGTTTCATTTAAATCAAATTCAAAATACGATGCCTTAATAAGTTACATGAAGGGCGAGTCTAGTTCAATACCAGCTATTGATGATATTTATGCAGGACTACTTGAGCTTGCTGAAAGTACAAAAATTGAGAATGTAAATTTTCAAAAAGATTATATCGATGCGTTGTTAAGACAGCCATACACTGATTCTACAATTCCATATAGTTCTAATATAGTTCCTGGAACTATTTATGCTTCTGACTATGATTTGGGAAATAATTTAAATGCGTATTATGACACTAATAGTTATGATTTTGAATATAGCACTGGAACATATCAAGCATCAAATTCTTTCACATACCGTAATGACGGAGTTGATGTAAACTCAACTACTTACACAGGGGCAAATGGATATTGTATTGAATATATTGATAAGGGCGAGTGGGCTGTTTATACAATTGATGTAGAAGAGGATGGTTTGTATGATATCGATATATTTTATTCAAGTACTTCAAACTCGGGAAAAATTTCTTTTGAAATAAACGGTTTTCCAACTAGATCAAATATATCTCTTGGTAATAGTGGCAGTTATGATAGTTTTATTGAAAAAAGATTGGAGAAAGTTAAATTAAGTAAGGGTGAAAATAGATTTAAGTTTATATCTGAAAATTCCGGCTTTGATTTAAGTCACTTTGTTTTTTCATTGAGCTCTAATCAAGAATTATCATCTTTTGAGTTGAATAGCTCTGTAACAGGAAATGATTTTAAATCTGTAAAATTATTTTTCAATCAACCAATTGATAAATCCAACATTACTACAGAAACCTTTAAAGTTTTTAAAAATATTGGATATGTAGATATTTCTTCAGTTTCGTTTGAAAATAATGATCAAACTGTAAATCTTGGACTATCAAGTGCTGTTTTACCTTCAGATGATCTAAGAGCTACTTATAATAATGGAACTGTTAAATCTTTAAGTTCGATTGATTTAGAATCATTTGATTTAGTTACAGTAGTAAACAATAGTCTTTCATCCGAAAGTTTTTTTTTAATTCCGTCTAAAATTGAAGCAGAAGACCATGGATTAAATCTAGGGCCATGCGTTCCAGGAAACAGGGGTTGTGGATTTCGAACAGAAAACTGTTCAGATCAAGGTGGTGGACAAAATATTGCTTATGCTGATTTAGGAGATACTGCGGCATATATGTTAATGGTTGATAAATCTGGTAAATACCGAGTTGATTTTCGATTAGCATCAGGGAATTCAATAGGTCTTCTAAGGCTTGGATTTAAAAACACAATTGGTGATTTGAACCTATATAATATATCTCAAGAAAAAGCTATGATTACTACACCATACACAGGTGGTTGGCAAAACTGGGAAACCGTATCAACTGAAATAGATCTTCAAGCAGGTTTATATCAAATGGATTTGACTGTAATTAGGCCAGAGTTTAATATTAATTGGGTTGATTTTGTTTTAGTTGAAGAATATTTAGGGATTTATCAGGTTAAAGAAAATCCTACAATTATTTACCCCAACCCAGCAAAAGACAAAGTTTTTATTAAATCATCTAACCCTATTGGTGACGTTAGTGTTTATAATATAAGTGGTCAGATAGTTAAATCCATTAAAAATATTGAAGCAAATGATGTAGAAATTAACATCTCATCTTTAAAAAGGGGAATACACTTTTTTAATGTATCAACTTCAAATATAAATTATAAAGTATTAGTCAATTAACACTTACCTCAAATTAAAATACATTTAAATTGAAATCCATTCAACTTTTTTTCATTTCACTTTCATTAACATCATTTTTTCACACAAATGCACAGAATATTGATGACAAGATTACTAAACTAGTAGCCAGTATGTCAATTGATGAAAAAGTAGGTCAAATGACCCAAGTAGAGCGCAAAGAACTTGAACATATTTCTGATTTAGCAACCTATAATATTGGATCTTTACTAAGCGGAGGCGGCTCTGCACCGACCCCAAATACATTAGATGCCTGGATTGATATGTACAATGATTATCAAACTGCATCTTTGAAATCAAGTTCTAAGATTCCTTTAATCTACGGAATTGATGCCGTTCACGGACACAGTAATGTTGTTGGTGCTGTTATTGTACCCCATAATATTGGTTTAGGGGCTACATGGAATACCGAACTTGTTGAAGATGTTTCTAAGGTAGTAGCTAACGAAGTAGCTGCAACAGGGATAGATTGGACTTTTGCACCTTGTGTAGCTGTGCCACAAAATGAAAGGTGGGGAAGAACATATGAAGGCTTTGGGGAAACAGCAGAAATTAATCAAATAATGGGTATAGCGTCTGTTGTTGGGCTTCAAGGAGATGACTTAGCTCATGATAACACAATATTGGCTTGTGCCAAACATTTTATTGGTGACGGAGGAACTACCGATGGGGTTGACCAAGGAGATACAGAGGTCTCTGAAGAGGTGCTTAGATCACTTCATATGCCAGCATACATTGACGCCATAGAAAAAGGTGTAGGAACGATTATGGCGACTTATAATAGTTGGTATGGTAAAAAAGTTCACGGATATAAATACCTACTAACTGATGTATTAAAAGAAGAGTTGGGTTTTGAGGGTTTTATTATTTCGGACTGGAAAGGGGTAGACCAAGTAACAGATGACTATAAAAATGCTATTAAACAATCAATAAATGCAGGTGTTGACATGGTTATGGTACCAGATAGATATAAAACCTTTATAAAATATACCAAGGAACTTATTAACGAAGGTCAAATTAGTATGGTGCGCATAGATGATGCAGTTAAACGAATACTAAAGCAAAAGATATTACTAGGCCTTTTTGAAAACCCTTTTGCAAAAAATGAAAGTAAAGAAATAAATGCTTTTGGATCGGCAAGTCATAGAGACATCGCCCGTCAAGCAGTACGCGAATCTTTAGTTGTATTAGATGCTAAAAACAACGTGCTACCACTCAAAAAAGATGATCAAAATATTGGGCTGGTAGGTATTCTAGCAGATGATTTGGGCGCACAATGTGGCGGATGGACTATAGCTTGGCAAGGCGGAAATGGAGATATCACGGATGGAACTTCAATTTTAGAGGGTTTTAAAAAATTAACTGGCAGTAGTAATATTCTCTATAGTAAAACAGGAGACTTTGATCAAGATATTGATGTTGCTGTTGTTGTTATCGGAGAAAAAATTCCTTACTCTGAAGGGGGGGGTGATCGTTCTTCACTCAATGTTGAAAACCAAGACATTGCCCTTTTAAAAAAATTCAAAAGTCAAAATATCCCAACAATAGCTCTATTGATTTCAGGAAGACCACTAATTCTAGGAGAGGCACTTGTTCATTCTGATGCAATGATTGCTGCATGGTACCCAGGAACCGAAGGAGATGGCGTAGCAGAAGTGCTCTTTGGAATGTATCCGCCCAAAGGAAAAACAACACATTCATGGCCAAATCATATGCGACAAATTCCAATCAATCTTGGTGACTCCAACAAGCCTTTATATCCTTACAAGCACGGTTTGTCGCAATTTCCAACATCAGATAATAGTGAGCATTTAAGAGTATATGCCGGCGCAACCAATAACGAAGGAAATAAACTGAAGGTTTATTTTAACGATGTCATTACCAACAACGTCAGTACACTTGAAGACTACAACCTCTATGTAAATGGCACACTTAACAATGCATACCTACAAAGTCAGGCTATTAAAACGGATGATGCGACAGTACTTGAAATTAATTTATCGGCATCTATAGAAGAAGGAGATCAAATCTACTTGAGCATTAACAACAATGTTTTGGCTTCAGAAGCCATGATGTTGAGCGATGCCAGTCATATTTTTATTTACAATGAGGTTAAGGATTCCAATAACTTATTATTAAGAATAGAGGCGGAATCATATTATGAAATGCATGGTGCAGATACAGAACAGTGTAGCGATGAAGGTGCCGGATTAAATCTTGGACATATTGAAAAAGGTGGTACCATGAAATATAAATTTAGTATACCTAAATCGGGCTATTATCAACTAACTTCCCGCATTTCTGGATTTGACTCTGGGTCATTAAATTTTAGTTTTAATAATTTAATGACTAATATGCCATTTGACGGAACAAATGGGTGGCAGAGTTGGCAAAATTTTTACAAAGAAATTTATTTGGAAAAGGGCGAGCAAAAAATGATCGTTACGACCGAATCTTCCCATTTCAACATCAATTACTATGACTTGGTTTTTGTGAAGGAAGCACAAGAAATACCGGGAAAGATTGAAGCAGAAAAGTATCGTTCATCAAATGGTATTCAAACAGAATTTTGTGAAGACGATAACACAGAAAATATTGCTAATATAGACTTTATGGATACGGTTAAATATCCTGTAAAAGTAAACCAATCTGGATATTACAAAATTAGCACTAGGTATGCATCAACAAACGACGGTTATTTTAAATTATTTTTTGGAGACAATCTTCACTACTTTCCTTTTAATAATACTGGGGGTTGGCAAAACTGGCAAACCTCTACCATAGAAGTATTTTTAAAAGCTGGAATCTATACCATGGAATTTACTGCATCTACAAATTTTTTAAACATAAACTATTTCGAATTTGAATTTGCTGGAACGTTCGAGACAAATTATGTTTCATTATTTAATAAAATACATGTAAAACCAATTCCATCAAAAAACCATATCGCACTAAAATTACCTTTTACATTAGATTCTAATGAAAGCTTTAAGCTGTTTAACTCTGAAGGAACTTCAGTTACTTTGGGTGAGATAAGTGTTGGTGAAAGCCCAAATGAGTATTTATTTGACGTATTTTTATCAAAAGATGAATATTTTATTTTAATTGATTTTAAAAACGTCACTTATATTAAGTCATTTTTAGTTGATTAGATTTTACTCACTTTTATGGTGACACCTTTACTGTATGTTAATTTTTAAATTATAATTATGTTGGATAAAATCGGTTTAATACTCTTATATATAATTCTTAACACTGTATGTATTAAGTCATTTGCACAGTCCAGACAATGGGAGAGTGTTATTCTTCCTGGACAGCCATGGATGTATACAATACCAAATGACGTCAGTGCTGATTGGACGCTATTAAATTTTGATGATTCTTCTTGGTTAGAAGGAAACAGTGGGATTGGATATGGCGATAATGATGATGAGACTATTATTTCTCCGACAATAGCATTATTTATGCGCAAAACATTTGAAATTGAGGATTTGAGTGTAGTTTCAAGAGCGGTATTAGATATTGATTACGATGATGGTTTTGTTGCTTATATAAACGGTGTTGAGGTTGCAAGAGATCTTTTTTCCGGAGATTTCGCTTCTTATTCAATGCCAAGCGACGGTTTACATGAAGCTCAGCTCTACACTGGTAATATTCCTGAACGATATTTTTTTGACAAAACATTGCTTAGAAATGGTTCAAATGTTATTGCTATCCAAGTTCACAATCAGGCGTTATCCTCTTCAGACTTGAGCGCATTACCGGTTATCACTTTAGAACTCCCTCTAGGTACAGAAACATATTTCAGTCCTCCTAATTGGTTTGTTGAGCCAAGTCCACAGCCAGTTGACATTAACTTTACATCGTCAAATTTACCAATTGTTATCTTAAACACTGGTGGGTTTGATATTCCTGATGAGCCAAAAATTGAAGCAACAATGAAAATCATTGAGCGTCCTGATAATGAGTTAAATTATGTTTTAGATGAAAGTAATCCTGACTATTTAGATTTTGATGGACCAATACAAATCGAGGTTCGTGGATCTAGTTCTCAACTTTTTTCAAAAAAACAGTATTCATTAACTACATATGATAGTAAAGGTGAAAAGGATAATGTAAAATTACTCGGTTTGCCAAAAGAAAACGATTGGATACTTAATGCATTAGCCTATGACACAACTTTTGTTAGGGACTACATTAGTTATAAATTATCAAATTCTCTAAATCAATATGCATCAAGAGCTGAATATTGCGAATTAATTTTGAATGGTGAGTATAAAGGGATTTATATGCTCCTTGAAAAACTGAAAGCAGATGATAATCGAATTAATATTAAAAAGATAAAAGATGATGATAATGAGCTTCCAGATTTAACAGGAGGTTATATTGTAAAATCTGACAAAATTGAAGGAACTGAAGAGCTAGGTTGGTCAATGCCCAGTTATGGCTGGGGAAATGTAAATTTTGCTTACGAAGTGCCAAAACCAGAAGATAAAACTAGTCAACAAGATGACTATATCCAGAACGTTTTTAATCAACTAGCTGAGACCTCATATAACCCCTCAAATACTTCATTATTTGATGGCTATCCATCATTAATTGATATTCCATCCTTTATTGATTTTATGTTGTTAAATGAACTTGTTTCTAATGTTGATGCATATCAATTTAGCACGTTTTTTCACAAAGATAGAGGAAGTAAACTCCGTGCTGGTCCTGTTTGGGATTTCAATCTTACTTTTGGTAACGATTTATTTGAATGGGGTTACGACAGAAGTAAGTACAATATTTGGCAATTTCAGGATGGTAACCGTGGGGCTCGGTTTTGGACAGACCTTTTTTATGACCCTGATTTCTCATGTTATTTGACAAAGCGCTGGCGAGAATTGACTGCTTCAGGTCAAGTGTTAAATGAAAATAAGATACACGAACTAATTGATGAAACAGTTACAAATATTTTAGATGCTGTTAATCGTCAAGAGCAAGTATGGAATATGGACATCAATTTTGGAGTACGTATTGCCAATATAAAAAATTTTGTTAGCCAACGTATCAATTGGATATCCGATCAACTCAATTCAAGCACAGCAGATTGTGAGGATGTAGCCACACCAAACTTGGTGATTTCAAAAATACATTATAATCCAAAAGATTTAGATGATGATGATTCTGATGATTTCGAATTTGTTGAAATTACTAATAACAGTGATGTAGCTTGGGACTTAACAGGAGTTTATTTTGGGGGTTTAGGGTTTTCTTATCAGTTTCCACCTGGTTTTGTTATTCAGGCTTGGCAATCTGTTTTTTTGGCAAATAAGCCATCTGCTTTTGAATCGATATACGGATTCACTCCTTTTGATGAATTTTTTAGAAATCTTTCCAATAGCAGTCATCGTTTAGAACTATTAGATGGATTTGGAAATCAAATTGATTTGGTTGTTTATGGTGATGATGCACCATGGCCAGAAGCTGCAGATGGAAATGGCTACTATCTAAAGTTAAAGGATTTAGATTTGGATAATAGCTTACCTGAAAATTGGATTGCTAATTCTAACTTTCAGAATCTTTTAAAAAGTAAAAATAATATCGACTTGTCACTGTTTGTTTATCCAAACCCCACACAAAACATTTTACATTTAAGTGCCACAAATAGCATCGAAATTCAATCTGTAAAAATTTTAAATTTAAGTGGACAAATGGTTATGACAAAAAACCTTAATAAAAAACGAGTTTCACTTAACATATCTAAACTTACTTCAGGGATATATTTTATTTTAATCAAATTGAATGATGTAACTGTAATCAAAGAGATTATAAAAGAATAGATTTAGTAAATCAAATATATTTGTGGAGACTGGAGGAGTGAAATCGAACTATTTTGGACAGGATTTGATTCTGTTTCAGTAATTACAAAAACCCCTCAAAAGGAAGTAAACAAAATTTTAGTTAGATGTAAAAATATCCCATGATATATTTTGTCAGCTTCAATGTTTTCAATTAGACCTCCGTTAATTTGTTGTAAAATCCAGTATAGTAATCTAGTTTTTCAAGAGTTTATGGGTGTGTCTAGTAACAAATCAAGACATTTTACCAAATAATAATGGTTTATGTTTAGTTTAGAAAAATTAATTTTAATTGGATGATATTTATCATTATATCAACACTTTTATTTGGATTCCTAGATTCTCTATGGAGGCCTTTAATTCTTGAAAATGGACTTGGTAGTGTCTTGGTTCATAGGACACTTTTAACGGCCTTATTTATTACAGTAGTTTTTTTATTTTCTCAAGAAGTGTTTATCTATAATCTAAAAATGATCTGCATAGCCGTTATTTCTGGTGCAATTTCATTTGTTGGACTGTTGTCTTTAACCAAAGCTTTTGCTCGTGAAAAAACGTCAAGTGTTGTTTTTTTAAATGTGTTTACCCTTCTTGTAGGGCAAATAACGTCATACTTTCTTTTTGGTCAAGAAATTCCAATTGTCAGGTATATGTTGCAAATTACCTTTGCAGTATTATCAATTATTCTGATTAATGAAGGCGGTATAAAACTTTCAAAAGGGATTCTTTTTGCTTTAATAGCTTCTTTTTCTTTTGGAATAGCTTACCCTTTGTTGGGAATTCCTATTTCGGAGTTGGGGAGCTTACAGTCAACCATGATACAAGAACTAACAGTCTTGGTGTTTATTTTATTGAGTTTTTTGGTTGTTGGTAAGGTAAACATCGAAATCAACCTCTTTTGTAATTCAAAAATATTGCTGCTTTCGATTTGTACGACGGTGTCATTAATACTTTATTTTCTTGCTTACAATTATCTTCCTGTTTACAAAATCAATTTAGTTGCAAATCTTTATCCAGTTACAGCACTTTTGTCAGCAGCTGTGCTTTTTAAGGAACGATTAACCACAAAAAAATATGTTGGAATAATTATCGCTTTTTT
>Ga0213862_10000242_pt1 | contig 23830 bp, 24 predicted proteins | sample PICome_7_FD_160092 | JGI IMG/M metagenome (GOLD analysis project Ga0213862, IMG submission 160092) | Coastal seawater microbial communities near Pivers Island, North Carolina, United States - PICO266 | ecosystem: Environmental > Aquatic > Marine > Coastal | place: USA: North Carolina... | reverse complement strand
TGACAGAATGGCGGCAGGGCTTACGCAGGCTAGCGCAAATCAAGCCGCTGCAAATCAAGCACAAGCAGCTAATACAGCTGCTATCATAGGGGGCGTTGGTAATATTGCTGGAGCAGTAATTGGAGCTGGAGGATTTGGTGGTGGAGGAAATAAAGCTGCCGGTTCAGGTGCTGGACAGCAGTTTGCCGATATGGGGAAAAATCTAGATACTGGCGGTATAGATTTTAACCCAACCTACACCTACTCCTCAGATAGAAGATTAAAAAATAACATTGAAAAAATAGGCAAATCGCCAAGCGGATTAAATATATATTCATTTGAATATATAGATAAATCCTACGGAGAAGGCACCTATCAAGGAGTTATGTCGGATGAAATACCTCAAAACGCGGTAATTAAAGATAACAACGAGTTTGATAAGGTAGATTATTCTATTATAGACGTTGAATTCAAAAAGATATAAAATGAGTTATAGAAATCCACAAATAATACAAGATCGGTCCGGCGAGATTTTAGCTGAGGGGCTTAGCCAGGGCATAGCGGGTTTAGCTAAAGGCATAACTAATTTAGGTGCGCGTAGAAAAGAAGAACGTAAGCAAAGACAATTACAACAAGAAAAATGGACTAAGTCTCTTAATGAGCTTGATCAAAAATTAGCTACAGATCCTGCTTATCTTAATGCCGGTTATCAAAAACTTGGAGATACCGTTATGGCAGGAGCTCAAAGCGCAGGAGAATATGTAACACAAGGGCTTTACGATATATATGGTCCTACAGTTACAGGAGCTAGATTAGGTAGAGAAGGTGCTCAGGAAGCTCAAAGACTTAAAGGAGAAATTGGTATTAACAATAAAGCAATTGAAACAGTTATTGGTCATTCTACTTCTTACCCTGATTTAGCAAAAGATATGAACCATGCTAACAACCGAGAGTTTTTAGTAACAGATGCCGACGGCAGCACTAATCGTTCTGAAACCTTTTTGAAAGCTGTTAACAATATAGAAGGATTTTCTGGAAAGTTTGATAATAGAGATGCGGATGGATTATGGTGGGTAGCAACCGGACCTTACGGTAGTTATGAAGTACCTGCTAGGGATGTTCCTGATACTTACAGTAATCTGACCGCTAATTTTCCAAATGCTCAACATAAATTACAGGGAGAAATACCTAGTCTGTTTTATAATGAAAAGGGGGATGAATTTTTGCCTAATTTAACTAACAACCAAGAAATTGAAAAACAAATAATTACTAATGACCGAGGTCAAAAAGTTGTAGAAACTAAGCAATTTTTAAACACCGACGTTGTTAATACAAAAAGGGAATCACTAATGAACACTACATTAGGGGTTATAGACGGCGCAAAAACCAATAGACAAGCTCAGGATACATACTTAGATGATTTAGCAATAGTAGATGAGAAAGGGATACCTGTATCTTCCGAAGACTGGCAAAAGTTAGATTCTATAACAAAACAAAAATATGTTTATTCTTCTGTAGACAAAACATGGTTTGACGAAACCGAAATTAAAGAAGTAGTACCTGGAGACCCAACAGGGGGATATTATAGATCAACATTTTCAAAACCCATTATAGACGATAAAACTAGCGATGCTGATGGATATAAATTTGCAGCCCAATATACGGACGCTCAAATAAATAAAATGGTAAATAACATGGTTAGCAAAGTTGAAAAAGCTAAAGCTATTGATGTTAAAGATTTATTAAATATTTCTTCTGGTATGGAAGCATTATCTGGCCCAAAATACAATGTAGATGTAACATCTGATGGTAGTAATATAACTATAACAGAATCCTTACCTGGCGATAATAAAGACCTAGTAAATGTATATGATATTACTAATGCTAGCTCCCTTACAAACTTAATATTAAGAACTCAAGGTTACGGTAGTAAAAATAGAGTAAAAGCTAGACAAATAGCTAATGCAATAATCGCTAAACAAAATTAAATTAAAAACATGATCAAGTACTTAATAAACGGAATACTAAACGAGTTTGATTCACAAGAAGAAGCAAACGAATATTTAGCTAGCTTAAGTTCAGAAGATACTATAGAGCTAATTCAAGACGACGATAATAACGAAATAACCGCTGAAGATACAATCCTTAATCCGGATTTTCTTCAAGATGCTGCAGTAGGTGCGGATGTAGTATCGGGACCGCAACCAGCACCAGATACGGGATCAGCGTTGGAAGATGGTTCTTTGGATTCACCTGCAGTTGAACCATTTGAAATAGATGGCAAAGAGGTAACTCAACAAGAGTTTGAAGATTATTCTAAACAACAAGAAGAAAAAATAAATTTTCTTAACACTAAAGCCTATCAAAATTTTGATAGACCTGAATTAGAATTAGAATTAGAGAATTTAAAAACAATTTTTGCACCTACAGAGGAGCAAAGTGAAAGAATAGATATATTATCTGGAATTCTTGATGAAACTGTTTCAGATAAACTATATAAAATTCACAATATGCCCGAGGGCAAAGAAAAAGAAAATAAGATATTAACTCTTTCTGATAAAGATAAAGAAAGTCTTGATGCTTATTCTGAACTAACTCAAGACACTAGAGCTTATAAAGTTTTTGAAGAAGCAAGCACACAATTTGGACCTATCACGCAAGCCGGGCGCTTTTTAGCAGATGTAATTAGAACAGAAGAAACTCCTACTGAAGTACTTAATTATAATCAAAAAGTAATGGAGAATGTTTTATATGCTTTAGAAAAAGATGCTACAACAAAAGGCAGATTAAATTATGATACTTACACACTAGATCAGAAAGAAAGCTTACTAAAAAATGCTAGGTTTGACGCGTTTATGCAAGAAACTAGAGATAATAGAAATAAAGCTAAAAAAACTATTGAAAATTTTGATTTAGTTCAATCAGAGTTGGGGGATTATATCAATGAAGCATCTTCTCAAATACAAGCTATTTTAACTCAATTTCCTGAAGGATTACCCCCTGATGTTTACGAAAGAGCTTTAAAAATTCAAAATGACGCTAAAGCTTATGAAGCAGAGGCAAATAAAAAGTTAGAGTCTTTTAAAAAAGAATTTGAGCTTTTACAAAGCAATCAAAATACTATAGCTGGGGCATATGGAATTGATACAGCCGACGGTACTATAGAAATCGAAGATAGCTTTGAAAAAAGTGGTAAAATTAAGGAATATGCTGAAAGGATGTCTAATGGGCTAGGCGGAACACAAAAAGGTTTAGGAAAAGCGCTACAAGGAACATGGAGAATGTTTTTAGAAGGAGCTGTAGGTTTTCCAGCACTTGTTATGGGTAAAGCAGGATCTGTTTTAACTGGAGGAGACTATAATGTTTACGATGCTTTTATAGACATGGCCGAAAACAACATCAACTACGATTTAGTAGGTGATACAGCCACTACCTTATTCGAAGATGGCAAATTTTCCGCTAAAGAACTATTTGCGCTTGGCGGGGACATGACGGGATATGTGGCTGCTTTGATGGGCCAAATAAAGAAAGGTAATATAAGTAGCTTAGAAAAAGGTGTTGGTAAAATAATGAACACTAAAAGAATTGGCAATAAATTAGCTGAAGCCGATAAGGATCTTATTATGATTCAAGAAACAGTTAAAATGTTAGCTTTAGACAATTACATAAATGCATTAGATTCAGGTTTAAGCAAACAAGATGCGTTTTTTAAAAGTTCCACCGAAACCATAGCTACTGCTGGTATACAAATGATTATGCCTGACTATAAGCTTTTTAAAGCTGGTAATTATATAGATGACATATCCGGGGCTTTTAGCGGAAGCTTAAAAGGTCAAGCAGTAAAAAAAGCCACAGTAAATATAGGAAAAAATTTAGCTGTTAACTTTTTAAAAGAAACGAGTGAAGAAGAATTAGAATTTGCTTTTAATAGATTAAACGATGCCGCTTTTGCATTGCAAACTTCCGATTTATGGACTGATGATTTTTGGGTAGAACAAAAACAATTAGTTACAGGGACTGCTATGCTATCTTTAGGATTAGGGTCTGCTTCAAATTATAGATTAGCTAGAAATATATACGCTGATGTATTGACTACTAATAAGCAAAAAATAACTAATGCTATTATAGAAGTAGACATTAAAATAGATGCAGTTAATAGAGCTATAGAAAATGGAGCAAAATTGCCTGATAATATATTAGAAAATTTAAAATTACAAAAAAGCTACATTAACCGCATGGAAAAAGTAGCTGAGTTTGCTCCTAGTGATGTAACCGGCCAAGAAATAGCTTTATTAGTAGAAAAGGATAAACTAACAGAGGACATGAAACTTAAAGACCCTGTTTTTACTAAAGAAGCAGAGGCTAGAGTAGACCAAATAAATAAGCAATTAGAAGCCGGGCGAGTAAATAAATCATTTACAAAATTAGTTGATCAAGATATAAAAAATGCTCTTAAGGTTACTGAAGGTAATGAAGGTGTTGTAATAGAAGCTGTTGCTAACCAAGCTGAAGCTGATGCTGTAATGAATAAACTAAAAGATTCAGGCGTTATTTCTGAAGATACAAAAGCAGGTTCTGGGCCAGGATTTATTGTTACTACAAATGAAGGCAATGCAGACGTTATTGTTCTTAATAAAGAAGCTATATATGAAGAAGGAGTTATAAAAACGGGAGCTCATGAGGTTTTGCATTTTGGTCTTAAAAATTTATTAGCACAAAGTCCTGGAGCCGCTAATGATTTAGCTGAAGCTGTAGGATCTTTTATTGCCAGCGATGAATTAAAACTAGAAGCAACTACTGGCGTTTATGAAAATAGAATAAGAACCTATGCTAAAAGGCGAGATGAAAATATTGCAAAAATTGAAAACCGATTAGAGCTTGGCGAAATAGATTTTGAAACATCCGATGCTCTACGCGAAAAACAACAAGCTATATATTCTGAAGAAGTAATTGTTCTACTTAGTGAAGCAATGGCTAGTGGAGATATAAAATTTAAAGAAAACAAAGATTTTATAAGTAATCTAAAAAACATAGCATCAAATATGTTAGGCTCTTTACCTGCTCGTTTTGATACGGGTAAAGATGTTTACGATTTTATAAAAGGCTATAACAAATCACTTAGAAAAGGTAAACTTACAAAAGAGCAAAAGCGTATATTTGAAAAGGGGGCGGAAGGTAGATTAATACCTAAAAAAGCTGATTCTAAAAAATCTGTTGATACTGATATTAAAGAGTCTATGAAAAACGCTTCTCCGGAAATGAGAGAGCTTCTTATGCAACAGGAAGAAATCTTTATGTTAGAAGGCGAAATAGATGCTAATGAACTGCAAGTTAGAGAAGATGAGATTGCTGAAAAAATTGCACAGTTAGAGAAAAAAGAAGGAGCTAAAAAAGATGTTGCTAAACCTAAAATAAAAGCTAAAGCTGTTCCTAAAATGATGTTAACTGTTCAGCAAGCTGAGCAAGCTTATGACGATGCTTTAGATGCTCTTAATGCAGATTTTAACAATCCCGCTTTAGAAGCTAAAGTAGATAAAGCTTTAGAAGAATTAGAGGCCGCAGAAGCTAGAGCTGAAGCTGGAGAAGAAGTTGTTGCAGAAACAAAAGTTGATAAGCCTAAAGTAGTAAGAGAGAAAAAAGATAAATCAGCTAGAAGGTATTCTTTAGAAACTAAAGTTAAAGATAAAATAGAACCCTTAGTTGAAAAAGCTCAACGACTTAATAAAGAATTACGAGCTAAAGAAAAAGCAGCATTAGAAGCTGCATTAGCAAAAGTACCTACAGACGAATCAGTAATGAGTAGGACTAAACAATCTGAAGCTAAAGCAAAAATAAGAAGCAATCCGCCTAGAATACAAAAAAGTGCAGGACTAACTAGACTAGAAAATAGAATAGCTGAAGAGCTTAAAACTCCTATAGGAAAAGCTTCGACTTTATTTACTAAGTTGTTTTATGACAAAATACCTGATGCAGCAAAAGAGGTAATTAGTAGAGAAGATTATAAAAGTTCTATACAATCCGATATAACTACGATGCTCATTAATGAGTTTAAAAAGAGAACAGTTAACCGACAGGGAGAAACAGTTATAAACGATCTTGAAGATATAATATTCCAAAGAGGGGGGCTTCGTGTAAGAAACTTAGCTACTAGATTAGGTATTGCAGATAAATCACAAGGTATAACTAAAAGAGGTGAAGCTTTAGTTAATTTGGAAGACGCTAATGGTAACATCGATATAGACGGCCAACCCGTAATGGATACTGAAGGTAAATTTAAAATATCTTCTTTATTAGCTAGTGATGCTAGATATAACCAAGCTGTTGCGGCAGCAGTTGATTTTTGGAGAGATAACGCAGGAAACTCACCTATAGAAAATTTTAAAAAGTTACCTAGTTTTGTAGATGAAATAATGGCTGATATGTTTGGAGTGTCATTAAATGTGTTTACAGCTCGTTCAGGGAATCTAAATAAGGAAAGCTATAGAAATGCTTTAAAAGCAATTACAAAGCCTTATGCAGTGTTTAAAATAACCGAAAATGGAAAAACAACTGAACAGAGACGAGACTTATCGGAAGCGGATGCATTTGAAAAACTTTTAAAAGAAGATGGTGTTACTTTTGAGCGTACAGCTGATCAAAGTATGCTTCAAACTTTCTTTAAATTTTTACCTAAACTTTCTGCAGATGACTATCGTTATGCAGATGGGACTAAAGGTAGGTACTCTGGCAAAGCAACAGGTATACCTAAAAATTTAATAAAATTAACTTACGATAATATAACAAGAGGAACTACAGGTATCGGAAATCGTAAGGCTGAGGTAGGAAAAAAAGCTTATGAAGAAATACTAAAGGCTATAGGCGGGTTCGTAAACGCTGAAGGAAATGTACAACAATTAATGAATGTAAGTGGTAAAACTCCAGAAGGACAAACTTTATTGGGAGTTATGAAGCTTATAAATCGTATGATTTCTAATGAACTCAGTAGAACATCCGCTGATTTAGATCCTATGACTATTAAAGATATTGCTGCGGGTAAAAATGATCTTATGTTTAGCCTAAAAACTGAAGGGCTAAGATTGTTAGATTCCGATCTTTATGGACAAATTCAGGATAGAGTAGATAATTTTGTTAGTAAAAATCCAAAAGCTAATTTAGCAAAACAAATACAATTTATAAATAAAGAAGCTAAAGATATATTAGGTTTAGCGGGTCTTAGAATATTTAATTATGAATATAGAAAAGGTATAGATGATGCCGATACTATAGCTGAAATTGAAGCATTAGTTGGTAAATCATGGGGTAAAGCCTATAAATATATATTAAAAGAAGAAAGCTTTGCTAAAGCTGTTGAAGAATTAGATTCTAATACCACAAAAGATGCTGCTAAATTATTTGTTGCGGCATTCAGTAGATCTATGAGAAACCAAAAGTATTTGGATATGTCTACCAATAAAGCTCTGTTTAATGAAATGGAGAAAAGAATAGGTAAAGACAGACTAAAAGATTTAGGTTTCACTTTGCAAGAAAAGGATAAGAAAAGTTTTATATTGTTAGATGGAGAAAAAATTAATTCACCTTTAACAATACTTCAATTAAAAAATGAGGCTTACAATAATACTAATGTTATTGGAGATAGAACTTTTGAAGATGCTCAGATAGCTAAGCAAATAGTTAAAGATATACTAACACCATCAAGAGATTTAGAAGATATACAAAGGGGATTAGCTGATATAGAGGCTATGTCTTTAGGGCAACTAACTCCTATACGTAAACTTTCTGTATTAAGGAATGCCTATGACTTTGAAGGCAAAGCTATATTAGAACATGTAACGTCAATATCTAATATTAATGACAAACTTCGAGAGTACATTAAAAAAGAAATATCAGAAGAACAATTAGACGAATTTTTTAATACACTTCGTGTAGATGTAATTCCTGAATCTGTAGATAAACTTTTAGCTAAAGTAGGTGGAGAAGAAAGATACAATGATCCAAAAGTTAAAAAAGCTTTAAAGAAATTAGGTAAGCCTTCTATATTTGACATAGAAGCCCAAATAAAACAACCAGAAGTTTTTGAAAAATTAGACGAGGAATTTGAAAAATCTAAAAAGAAATTTTTAGATAATGAAGTTAAAAATTCTTTAAAATTAGATAGACAATTTAATAAATTTTTAGAATACAAAACAGGAATACCTTCTTTTGATGAGTTTGGTAGAGTTAGAGGGGGATTAGAAGGAAGACTTAGAAGTAGATTTGATTTTTTTATACCTCCATCTGCTGAAGATTTTGTTGGTTTACTGTATAAAACTTTGCCTAAAGGAAAGCAAGGAGAAAAAATGCTTGCTTATTATAAGAAAAACTTATTAGATCCTTATGCTAAAGCTATGACTGGTATTGAAATGGCTCGTAATAAAATAGGTAGAGATTATAAAAAATTAAAGGAAGAATTAAAAATAATTCCTAGCGATCTCAAAAAAACATTTACTTACGAAAATGAAAAAGGAGAAACTGTAGAAAGCTTTTTTACTAAAGAGCATGCAGTAAGAGTTTACATGTGGAATAAAAAAGGTTTAGATATTCCTGGTTTAACAGAAGAAGACCGTTTAGTACTTGTAAATGAAGTTGTTGATAATGCAGACCTTAGGGCATTCGCTAATGAATTATTAACAATGAACACTGGAGAAGACACTAAGCCTAAAGAATCTTGGGCTGGTGGAACAATTACAACAGATTTATTGAATGCTTTAAATACTACAGGTAGAAAAGATTTACTTACAGTTTGGCAAGCTAATGTGGACACTATATTTTCAGAAGCTAATCTTAATAAATTAGAAGCCGCTTTTGGTAATAACTATAGAAGTGCATTGCAAGATATGTTGCGTCGTATGGCAACAGGTAGAAATACACGACCAGGCATGGGCAATAAAGAAACAGATGCTTGGACGGCTTGGCTTACTAATTCTGTTGGTAACATAATGTTCCTTAACTCAAGATCAGCACTATTACAGTTAATATCTGCTACTAATTTTCTTAACTTTAAAGAAAACAATATTTTTGCTGCAAGTAAAGCTTTTGCCAATCAGCCTCAGTATTGGAAAGATTTTGTTATGCTTTGGAATAGTGACTTTTTAGTTGATAGGCGCGATGGTTTAAAACTTAATGTAAATGAGGCAGACCTTGCGGATATTGCTAAAACACGAGGAGTTCAAGGTGTTTTAGCTAGGTTACTTAAATTAGGATTTACGCCTACTAAATTTGCGGATTCTTTTGCTATTGCATCGGGTGGTGCTACATATTTTAGAACAAAATATAACGCTCTAATTAAAGATGGAATAGCTCCGTTAGAAGCTAAACGATTAGCAATGCAGGAATTTACAGAAATAGCTCAGGAATCTCAGCAATCAAGTAGACCTGATAAAATTAGTAAAGAGCAAGCTCAACCAATTGGACGTATTATATTAGCTTTTGCTAATACACCTCAGCAATATGCTAGAATAATGAAAAAAGCCGCTTTAGATCTTAAAAACGGTAGAGGCAGCGCTAAAGATAATATAGCTAAATTAGCTTATTATGGTTTAATGCAAAATTTAGTTTTTTCATTTTTACAACAAGGTTTATTCGCTATGGCATTTGATGATGAAGAAGATGAGGAATTAGATAAAAAGGACAAGACTATTAATGTTGCTAACTCTATGTCAAATTCTTTACTTAGAGGGCTTGGTCTTTGGGGAGCGATAGCAGCAACTTTAAAAGATGTTAGTATCAAAATGTATGAACGATCTGAAAAACCTAGACCAGAGTACTCTAAACATTTTATAAAGTCCGCAGCTGGAATTTCACCTCCACTTGGAAGTAAAATAGTAAAAGGTATGAGAGCATGGGATACTTACGAGTGGAATAAAGATTTTCTATTTGACATGGAAGGTGTAGCTGGTGACTTTGCTAAATTACCTGGTCTTAGAATGATAGGAGATATGACGGCAGCAGCGACAGGTGTACCTTTAGATAGAGCATTGTCTAAAACTTCTAATCTAATAGATGCAATGCAACAAGAAACAAGAAATATATATCGACCATTTTTAGCAGTAGGTTATCCAGAATGGCAATTAGAACAAGCAGCAGGAGATAAAAAAGGGAAAGAGGCTTTTGAAGCAGAAAAAGAACGCAGAAAAAATATTAAAAAAGAAAACAAAATAAAGGAAGAAAGAGGTGCTTTAAGTGGACGTGAACTACGAAGATATGATCTTAAAAAACTTAAAAAAGAGGAACAAGTCGATATACTATTTAATAAATATAAATTAAGTAAAAAACAAATAAATAGACTAACTAAAGAAGAAGACAGAATTAATAAGATAATGTCCTTAGAGGCTTTAGATAAAAGTAAAAAAAGAAAAAAATCACTAAAATAATAAAAGCTTTATGAACTTAAGCGAAAAAACACAAGTAACCTTAGATTTAAAAACAATAGGGATAGTTATTGGGGGAGCTGTTTCTTTAGCGGCATTATATTTTACATTGCAAAAAGATATAGAGCTTGCTAAGGAATTACCAAAACCTACCATTACAAGAACCGAATATGATCTTAAAGATCAATTAATTCGAGAAACAATTATGAATACTCAGGACAAGGTTCAAGAAAATAGTGATAAATTAGATAAAATAGACGAAAAGCTGTATGAAATAATTGAAAAGAAATAACCATGAAAAAAATTATAATTTTAATAACTTTACTAACCTGTTTAAATTCTTATAGCCAAAATTTCACTTTACTTGAAATAAACGCAAAGTGGAATAAGCATAATAACTTACCTGTTAATAAACTTGCAGATATTAAAATACAATTTGCATGGCTGGAAGATCAACCTGCTTCGATACAAAGGAGCGTAATTTCTGTACCAACTTTAATACTAATGAGTGATGGTAAAAGTATTGCCCAATGGAGGGCTGGTATAGATCTTCAATTAAAAATTACAGAAGAAGAAGTAAAAAAAGCAATAGAAGCATTTAACAAAAGAAAAAAACAATCATGACTGACCAAAAGAAAAAATCAAAGTTCAAACAATTTATTATATGGTTAATGAGCAAATGGAACTCATTACTTTATTTATTAATGTTTAAAAATTACGATTAAAATAGAATTAAACAAAACAGGCTACCACACCTTAAAAATTCTATAATAAAAAAGCCGTTACTTAATTGTAGCGGCTTTTTTTAATTTAAGTTATTTCGCAAGCACCTCCTGCGCAGGCAAGTTCTCCTGACAAGTCGGTTTCGTCATCTTCCTCTTCAATTTTATGAATGTCAACTAATTTTAATGTTTCCATCATTTCATTATATTTAGTTTCATCAATATCTTCAAAAGGGGCTTGAACATAAGTACCTCCATTATAGGGTAATACGGATAACCCATTATAAAATTCTTTGTTATCCCACATCCAATCACCAATAATTTCCCATTCATCTTCTTTAATAGAAATAGTAGCGGATATGTTATGAGTATTCCTACCGTCTCTATGCCCAGGTTTAACCCACATTTCAGACACAAATTTTACACGCTCTAATAATTCCAGAGGGTGTTCTGTTCTTAGCATAGAGCCCTCAGGTGCTTTTTGAGGTATTGATATTACCGCAGTGTCGTGAGGTCTAAAATATTCATCTTCAATTAGCTCAGGGTGGTTTTCAGCAAGAAACTTGTACATAGATTCATTCTTACCTACGCGTATTCTACGAATATAATAATCGTTATGCCATGCATGAATACCTGACGACGTTCCTAAAGTTAATGACGTAGTCCCTGCTGGTTTAACTGTTGTTGATCTAGCTGATGGATTAATGCCAATTAACTTTGCAACACGTTTATTTTCTTTCTTAACCAGTAAAGCTGCTTTATCCATGTCTAACTTTAGCACTTTACCGGATCCAATACCAGTTATAGAAACGCCAATTAAAGCATCCTTTTCAGTCGTCTCTCTCCATATATCTCTAAGATAATGAAAGCTCGTGTATGAAGCCTGTAATGTTCCTATGAAAGCTGCATGTGTTACACGTCTGTCAAATGCTTCTTGCGTATCTAAATCTGACCCATTTACTTCGCATAAATTACAGAATTGATATGGTCTAAGCGCAATCTCGCAGCAAGGATTAGTTCCCCAATCTTTATCATTAGTTAAATAAAACCCTGGTTCTCCAGAACCTGATAGCTCAATACGCTTCCATAAATCCATAAAATAAGACTTAGTAAGCTTTTGTCGCATGAGTACCGCCGAATTATTGGCTCTACCCCGTTGTGGATTTTTTTCCCACCAGTCACCAGACTTACAGCCAATCATTTCAATATCATCAGATGAGAATAAAGATATTAAGGCTGCTCTTCTTATTCCTCCTGCTAAAACTGAATCAGCAATGTGACATATAATATCATGAGCTTGTACTGTACTTAAATATTCCCCGTCTTTTAATGAATCTAATATACCTGTTATTTTTACTATAGCTTCTTTAAGTGGCTGAGGGCCCGGCGCTTTACCTCCCGATGTTATTAGTCTAGCCCCTTTAGGTCTTATGTCAGAATAATCAAACTCAATTCTTGATGACCTTTTATTTCCTAAATACGACTTCATTAACATTTTAATAGCATCTGCCCAGCCTTCAATAGAGTCCATTACTAAGAACCTACGGGTACGTTTTTCAAATGGTACTGTTACAGATGGTAGCTTAGCTACATGATGCTTTTGTACGGAGTAGCCTACGCCTGTTCCGCCCAATAATAAAAACATCGTTTCACTAAATGCGGCTACAGACTCTACAGGTAAGTAAGCACAGTTATATATCCTATTAGGAGATATCTCAATAGGCTTGCCACCAAATTGCAAGCTTCGCATACTTGGTAATATATTTTTGCTATACACATCTTCATAAGCTGTTCGTATTTCTTTTTCTAATTTAGGAAACTTTTTTATATGCATTGATTCATTTCGGAATACTAATTGATCCCACGTCTCACGCCGTTTTGTTTCTGGTATATACTTTGCATATTTCATAAATACCGTTATGTCACTTAAAATTCTGTTTGATTTGTTCATTTACAATACTCTTATTTTATATTCATCTTGTTTTTTAACTAATTCTTTCCATGAGATTTTTCCTTTATTATTCCAGGACCATTTAACCCATTTAGCTATTTGCCTTTCTGCATAGGCTTTGCGCGCTAATCGTTTATTGTTTCCTACCATCTAATATAAGTTTAATCATTAATGCTACGTCTTTTTGGTTTTGAGGTTTATATAAAGTTCTTGTTTCATTATTTAATGTACACCAAAGTTTAAATAACTTCCATCGAAGCGGGAATTGTTCATTAGCTCTTCCTTTGCATTCAATTATATAATCTTTACCTGTAAAATCAGGAGTATATTTAATACCTAAGATTTTTTTGTTTCCCCGGTTTTTTAATTCGCCTTTGCCGTTAGACTGTTTTTCGAATGCCATGTTTGGAAATCTAAAACTAGGTAAAGTTTGAAATACTTCTTCTTCGTATTTTTCAAATAACTTTGCTTCTTTTAAAGCTAAGTAAGTGTGCTTTTCTAAACCTGAACGAAATTCGATCCCATCCGCTGTAGCTTTTTTAGCACGGACGGGACCCTTTTTCCTTCCTTTTTTATAGCGTCTCATTCTTTACAAACGATCCGTTAATCATAGAGCCTTTACGTTTACTTATAACATCATAGGCACTTTGTATACAATCTTCTATTTCTAAGCCAGCTAAATGCGCAAGGTTAGTTAATACAACAACCATATCGCCAATACCATCTTTTAATTCAGGAATATCGTTTTTAATGATTGCTCTTGCAACTTCCCCAGCTTCTTCTTGTAACTTAACATATTGTGTTTTGACATCACCTTTAGTATATAAGCCTCGTTCGTGTGCCCAAGATCTTATAGCAGGAAATATACATTTGCCACAGCTGGTTGTAATATATTCATAATTAACTTCCATCCCCATAGCCTCAACTATACTAGGTGGCATATCCTTTTTCATAGCTTTAGCTAACGCTTTATTGTAAACATAGCACCTGTCGTTGGTGTACATGGATGTTTTAGCATTATTTTTACACCAGTCAATTAAATTATCGTTAACAACAAACTTTTCCCCATTTTTAAATTCAATAATATTATCCCTATTATTCATAAGGTAAGCAGCAAGTTCCCGTTGATAACACGGAAACGTTGTTGTCATATCTGTAACATTAATTTTAAATCCTTTATTCATTTTTTTCTTTTTTGTTTTTTGTTTTGCTACTAAATCTTTATATGATTCTCTATCTATAGAATATCCATAAAGTTTTTGATATTCTATTTCTTTTAAAGAAGCTTCGTTTATATCTCTTGACACAAATAATAATTCCATTTCTTCCGGAGCATAGCCTTGTTGTTCGAAGACTCTGGATCCTAAATCTTTTGTCATTCCTACTTTAATGCCAGGTATATGATAGATATAATACATTGGGTTTTTATTTTTACTCATAAAATTGTTTTAATTATCCTACATTTAGCGGAGCGCTAAGTGCAGACTGTGGGTTATAATCTTTTATTCTTATTTCATTTAATTCGGGTATATGCAATATAAATTTAGAATCTATAAATATACCATAATCTAATTCTAATTTTGCACATTGAGGATTATGATATCTATATAAAAATTCATTAGCTTGGTCTATATGATTTTCATATAAGTGACAATCTCCTAATTGCCCTAGTAATCTTCCTGGTTTTAAACCAGCACCTTTAGCTAACATTTCTAATAGCATTCCGTACATTGCAATATCGTAAGGTAATCCTAAAAATACGTCTGCAGATCTTTGCTGCCACATTAAATCTAATTTTCCTTTATTAATATATACTTGAAATGCATAATGACACGGGGGTAATGCCATTTCTGGCATATCTATTGGATTCCATGCACTAACTAATAGTCTTCTTGATTTGGGATTATAAGTTATATCATGTACCAATTTATAAAACTGATCAACACCTCCAAAATCCCGCCATTGCTTACCATATACAGGCCCTAATGTTTCATCTGTTCTACTAGATCTTTCGTAATCCGGTCTCCAGTATTTAACACCATTATCTTCAAGATATTTTAAGTCTGTCCTACCGTTAAGAATCCATAATAATTCAGTTCTTGCCGCGTTAAAATTAATACGCTTCGCATTAATGAGGGGGAACCCAAGAGACATGTCATGTTCAATAGTCCTTCCGAAGACCGATCTAGTTCCAGTTCCCGTGCGATCTTCCTTAGATTTTCCTCCATGCAATATAGCTGATAATAATGCTCTGTATCCATCTTGTATATTATTCATCGCTTAATACAGATTTAATTTTTTCAACATAATTTGCTGCGTCTAAGAGCTCTTCTTGCAGATGCTGTAGCCAAGTAAGTAGGCTAGAATTATCTTCATCTAATGTAATATTGTATTTATTAAAGCCAACATCCGATCTGCTAACTAATTGATCAACTACTTTTTCAATTATAGGATCTCTAAATACTATTTGTTTTCTTCTCATTTGTTATATTTTTTATAGTAATAATTATAAAATTCATATAGTTTTTCCCATACTTTATTTCTAGGATATTCTTCGGGCGATTGATTAACCCTATTGTTAATTTCTATTATTAACCACCATTTAGAAGGCGTTCCTCTTTCTGTAGGCTTAGGATAAATCCTTATGCCATTATTAATACACCATCTCATAGCTATATCCTCACGCTCATCAGCATTATATGTTCCCATTAAAGATGCTTTTTTTCTAGGCATCTATTCCCAAGGCATAGCCTGATTTTCAGCAGGTGTGTGAGGAATATAACACCCGCTATTTCTTTCCCAAGTAAAATGACATTCAGCTCCATTAGTTCCTAGGTTTTGAAACTTACACTTAAGTACTTTAACTTTAACTGTATTAGCTTCGTAATTTCTGTGTACTAATAAGCCATGATAACTAGCATCATACCATTCGCCACCCCCTTTGATTGAATACATAGTGGGCTCTTCAATATCTCCAGTCTTTTGATTCTTATACATTTTAGTTGGGTGAGCAACAACAAATACTAACACATCGTACTTCTTAGCAAAGATTTCTATCTTAGTTAAGTAATCCATAGTATATCTATTAACGTCATCAGACTCGGCGTTAATATCTCTTACCTTGTTGAACGGATCAATAACCAGGCATTTAATACCTTTTCTTTTCACCAGCTCGGCCCCTTTCTTCAAGACGGCTTCAAGTGAATAGCGCTCCATATCAATGTGAAAGTAATTGTTATTGCAATGATCTGCAATTTTATTCCATTTGTCTCCCCCTATATCTTCTTTAGCTGGCATGCCTTGCCAGTGCTTCCGCATTAGTTTATGAGCATGAAGAAATGTTGGTACATTTTCAGGAGAAGCATACGCCGTTTTCCAGCCATACTTTTGGTTATATCCAATAACCATTTGGTCGACAAAATCACTTTTACCGGAACTAGGTATACCAGTGACAGTAATAAACTGACCAGTGTAAGTCGAAAAGATATCATCAAAATTGTCCAAGCCAATCTGATACCCTGGCGTAAAGCCATTACGCACAAAGTCTGTAACTTCATCTTCAATATCTCTGAACGTTGTAACATTCTCCATTGGTACAGGTTTTGCCCCTGTAATACGCTGTGATAGTTCTTCTTTTCCATATTTAATTAAGTATTCATTTGCGTCTTTACAATCATCAAAAGTTGTTATATAACAAACTTCAGATCCTAGACGTCTGATCATTTCATTTTGCAATGCTAAGCCGGCGTCGTCAGTATCTACTGCTAAGATTATTTTTTCTTTATCTTCGAAATAGTCAATACAATTATCTAAATAATCTAAATTGTTTTGTCCCAGTGTTGCACCGTTAGGCACGGATATTACATTAGTTATTCCTGCTTCGTGCAAAGCTAATGCATCCATTTCGCCTTCAACAATTACACAATAACTATATCCGACTATTGAATCAATGTTATAAAATATTTTTTCCGCCCCTTTAACTAACTTAAAATTTTTACGGCCATCTCTATACTTGACATTTGTCAATTGGCCACCCATGAAGTAATTAAAATGTATTGCATTTTCTTCCTTCTGTGTTTGTGGCATCCATTCCTTACCTTCTGTAACCTTAAGATCTACTAATGTAGATTTTGATATTCCTCTTCCTTTAAACCATTCTACTACAGCATCTGATACTGCATACTGTGAATCTTCTTTAAAAGGCTTTGGCTTTTCATATACCTTTTCTGCTTTACCTTTACGCTTATACGTATGAAGTTGAAAAGTAGTGTTACAATTATGGCAAGTACCGATACCTCTATCCCAATCATAAGAAGCACATTTTGCTTTTTGATTTTTAGGTTTTCTATTATGAGAACAAAGTGGACATATACCTTGAGTTTTCTCGTCTAGCTTGTACTGATTGTATTTATCAATTTGAAAGCCGTTTATTTCGGTAACCATTTGTTATTTTATTATTTGAGTTAAAAAAAGGAGAGCACACATTTCTATATACTCTCCGATAAATTTAATTAGATTAATTATTAATCTTTAGAATGGTAGATCATCTTCTACCGCTTCTGGTGCGGCTTTTGGTGGTGGTGCAGCGCCTCCTTCACGAGGAGCAGTTGCAACATTTGTTCCATTTGTCCACACTACTTTTACGTTTCCTAAATAAGTTTTGTCAGCCTTCGCTTCTCGCTCTTCCTTAGTTTGTTCTACAATAATAGGTCCGTTGTCGCCATAGTTACCAAGCTCATCATTAATAGTGATTGTGATTGGTAAATACGATCCTTTTTTACCTTTGTAGATCTTGTCTTTAGGAATTGCTGCTAAATTCAAATTAGCTTTTAAAATACTTGCCATAAATTAATACGTTTGTAATTGGTTAAACATTCTTGTTAATTGTTCTTTTGTCGCGCCCGTGTTTCGTCGAATGTTATCAACGGCTTTTACATGAGTTTGGTTTTGATAAAAATTGTTCGCTGAAGTTTTTAATCCTGTTACAGTGCAGGTCCTTTTAGTTGTTCTCATTTTTAAAAATTTAATTAGATTCGAAAATATTATCATTTCTCTATCGTATTCTGTCTGTGATTTATAACGTACCAGACTTAACGTAATCCTTTAAATCAAATAGTGGATCAGCTATTAAGGTCTCATAAGCTTCCATAGCCCAAGCTACTTTAGCTTCGCCTCTTTCATAAAATTCATCAGAGCAATCATATATTCCTATTTGATGTGTCTTTTTACATATAACTAAGAACACTAAGTCATAACCAAATATTTCTTTATAAAGGTATGCTTGGCTGTCATAATTATATATATTTGCACTCTTTTTGAATTTGTTAATGTCACCGGTTGTTTTAATATCTACGATCAAACCTTGATCTTTATTAATACAATCAGCTTTACCCTTCCACCAAGTACCATTGATTTCTTTGATACCTGGTTCTTCATTAATTGTATTACCTTTTAAAAGTGAGAGGCAGACGTCATTGTTTAAGATTTTATTTATCATCTCTTCACACTTGTCTACTTCTTTTTTAAGTAATAACATTTCTTTACCTGATGAAGCAAGAGCTTCCTTATAGATCTTTGTTGTTCTTGTGTTTGCGTCTACATAAGGATAATTAGCTTTAAGCTTTTCAGGTTCAAGAATTGCGGTGTGGAGGTACCCACCAACAAGAAAGTTAATATTCATGCTGGTCGGTTTTCCAAATTGCTCAGGATCATTTAACAGCGTATATATATCACTGTTAGATCTATATTGTCTTCCCACACCATTATAGTACTCTTCGTCACTTCGTAGTAATTCAATTATTTTTTTTTGTTCTGCTTTAGTCATTAAAGTGTTTCAGTTGTAACTGGTTTTGCTGCTTCTAAGGCTTTCTTAATTGCAGCAGTCATATCATACTTACTAGTTATAGCAGCAACATCTCCTCCTCCTTGTACAAATTTAATAGCTTTGGCATACAAAGGATCTTTTTTACTTGTAATAGTGACTTTAGCAGTTTTGCCAGAATGATCATTAGAAGCATCTGCATCTGCAGTATCATCAATTAAAAATAAATTACCTAATGCATATTTTTTTGCGTAACTGGAAGCTGCTCCATATTTTTGGGGCATACTCATACCTTTGCTAAGGAGATCCACACCGACGATAGCCGAGGTGTGTATAGCATTGTCGCTTTCACCGTCAATTATTTTAGCAGTTGATTGCATTATAGGAGGGTCAATAGATATCATTTCTTCAGATACCGTTACTGTTACATTGTGTTTAATGCAAAATGGTTTTACAGCTTCCAGTATATCTTCAGCAGCTCTATAGTAGTATTTACCAAAGCCGTTGTATCTGGATTTTTTAGCTTTCATTTCAGCTTGAATCGTTGCTAATTTTAAAATTAAATTTGATTTCATTTTATATATTATTTTATAGGTTTAAAATTTGCGAACTTTCTATATATATATAATTACACATTTTTCAAGAAAGCTACACTTTATTTTTAATTATAACTTATAGTAAATCAGGTAGTTGTGAATCATTTGTTTTTTCTACTAATTTTCTTAAAGCTTCGCGTTTAATTTCAGAGATTCTGGCACCCTTCATTTTGTAGGATCCTTCAATGCCAAATATCTCACATATTTCTACAGCATTATGTTTTTTACAGTCAAGTCCAAATGACAGTCGTATAACATCTCTTTCTTTTTTTGTTAGGTGCTTTTTAAGTAATGCTAATAAATAGTTGTTTATTAAATCTAAATTATAATGCTCTGAATTATCAGATACTTCTATCAGAGTATCAGGCCCATCATTATTAGATATTTTAAAGTCTCCCATGTATATAGACTTCGACTTATTTAATAATGTATTTACTATAGGATCTTTAGAGTTGTTTCTAATTTCATTTATTTTCCATTCAGGAATTTTTATATCTCCCATGTTAGCATTAATATACCTGCGAATAGTTCCTTTAATTCTTTTAGATAAAAATGATTTTAATGTTTGTTCTATGTTTTCAGAATCTTCTAGTATCGACCAATCTAATTTGTCTATAGCCATAATCAATCCTACATTACCAGCTTGTATTAAATCATTAATACTAAGTATACCTATAGCTTGGTGTGATGTAGCAAACTTCCTTGCTAAGTTTTCTACTAAAGGCATAAACTTTATTATAAGTTCATCTCTAGTATATTCATCCCAAAATAATCCTTCAGGCATACTTAGTTCAAGATCTTTTTTATATCTAAGATAATTTTGTATATTGTATTTTTTCATATTGTTATATTGCTAGTGCTAATAATAGCATCCCGGTTAATGTGGCTACCATAATCCATTGCCATATAATTACGCGCTGTGTTTCTGGAGATTTTTTATTCCACCATTTCTTTATTTTTTTCTTCATGTCTTATTTCGGTTAAATGTTAAAGTTTTAATACATTTTGTTAATATCTGTAGTTTTGTCGTAAAAATACGTAACTATATATATAAATATAATTTTTTAATTTTAGTTTAATTTATTTTTTATCAAAAAATATATACAATTAGTTTTAAATACTTTTATATTTAAGTTATATGTTACGGGTTATTCTGTTCATTATCTTTCTTTATCTTCTTTAGTATTTTAAGCTGATTGAAAGCCGCAGCAGCTTTAGTATAGTCTTCATTATTTTCATAATATTTTATTAGTAATTCAAGTTCTTTTATTTGTTGCTCGTCATCTATTAAAATATCTATAAAACTTTGAGGATCTTCGTGCAACGTTCTTGCATCATCTTCTAGCTTTTCAAATATTCTTCTTACAATTTCAGAAGATAAATCTTCAATTTCTTTTTTAGTCATTTCTATATTTATTTAGTGTTATTTTAACATTATCCCATTTACCTAAAACAATATTGTTATCTACTAGAAAATCAATTTTGTTGGTAAACCTTTTATTCATTCGATCTTCAACGGTCCATATACCATTCATCTTACCAGCATTTTCAACACACACCTCGGCACCAAACACAAAGCCATAAGCTTCAAGATCACGGGATACAGCCAGCCACCGGTGTTTACCTGGATTATCCGCATCGATATGTTTGTTTGATGCTGTTATTAAAGGTGTTGAGTCAGTCTGGTTTGGTACCGCATTGTAAACAGTAGCGGTAACTAATATGTATAAAAGTATAGTCTTCATCGTTCAAGTTGATATATTATATTATTAATTACTGATCTAGGAACCCAGCCTGCAACAGTATCTTCCCCACAATAAATAAATTTGTCAGTAACAAGTTCCCCTAGTGTATTAAATATAGCCACTTCAAAATGGCTATAGCTTTCAGGCTCCAACCCATCTTCACGGGGCGTAGAGTATATACCTTTACCTGCTTGAATACTTATAGTTAATCTAGCTCTTGTATTAAGTTTAGCCCCGATCCCTCCATGCCCTTGTGGATAAAATTTTAAATCTTTTACGGTTATCATTAGTTGAATATTTTATAGTTAGTATTAATTTTAGTGGAACACGAGTCCGACTTTATGATTGTAGGAGCTGTACCATTTGGTTGCTCGTAGATCATACTTGCTGCTATCAATATAGCCAGCGTTGCGAAGATCGCTACTAGAGCTAAAAATTCTGGTGTGTCTATCTGTCTTTTCATTTATTAAATGTTTTTGTTTACCTGAGTCACTGTATATAATATCATAGTTATCAGGTAGTTGTACTTCTTTAATTAGTTTAACCATATTTGTATAAGAATAAAACTTAACATCAGGGTTGTCTTTAGCAATTTGGATCCACTTATTTAAGTAAGCACGGCTATAATAATCACCAGAGTCATGCACTCTTATAAAGTCAGGTTTCTTACGTCTGATCTCATCATTCATAGACTCGATAAATTTATCGGTCTTGCTCAACTCATATCGCTTTTCAAACGCTGGTTGGACGTTGGACCAGACATAAGCTCCTTTCTTAGCATAACAGAACTTAACACACTCATCAGCCATAGGACAAGTAAGTTTACCTGATGCAGATTTATATGCAGGTATACCGAAGTTCATTAGTTTAACACCAAAGTGTTTACTAGTCTTTTTAATTTTAGAATTTTGTGTGAGTAAGTTCATAGTTATTATTTTATATTATTATATATAGTTAGTCGTTTTTAATAATCGTCTTTAACAAGCCAGAATGCAATCATAATACATATAACGCAAAACCAGAATGCTTTAAATTCAAATATTTCCATTAGTCTAATAACACCATATAGGCGCTAGCATTTTCTTTGCGAAACCAGTCAAGAGCTTTTCTAAGATTGGTAGCAACAGTTTTATTAGTAGATGCAACATACTCAGCACCTTTGATATAGTCGTACATAGATAATTCTACGTTAGTTAGTTCAGTTGATTCACCAGTAAAAGGATTTTTTACAGCGCAGCCTTTTTTATAACAAACACCGCCTCCTTTTGTAAACCATTTAGGTAATTCTTGATCTTTCATATTATAGTTTTCTAAATTTAAAATTATGTTTTTTAAGTATTTGATTAATAAATGTACCAGCTGATGGTGATGCACGTAAACCTTCCCAAACGTATCTGGGTACATCTAAATAGTCATAAGCATGACCATTAGTAAACAATACAAATAATGTATCGGTTAAAGGGTAATAGACTGCGTATTGGATAGCACTGGAGTCGACCACTAATTCTTCTTTAATTATTTTACTCATAGGTTATTCGAATTGCGAAGCACAGGTGTATAGCACTTCTTTGTTAGTATTAGCACAGTGTGCTTTCTCATTAATGTAATAGTTACGGTATGCAGCAACAGAATCATTTTCAACTTTGTATTCATCAGGCATACATTGTGGCATATCAGTTAAACCGATATTGAATATAGGACCTGGTGTTTGTGACAATACGTCGCGACATTTGGTTATAGTTAGATGTTCTTTACCATAACGTTTTTTATATTCTTTACCAAGAGCCATCATGTGAAAGTACAACCAAGCATAGTTTGATCGTGAAGCTCGTGTCCATACAGCTGAGGGATGGTTTTTGTGTGTTAACTTGTAAGGTACATCGATTTCACTGTCAAGCATTATATGTGCAGAACAGAGTAGTTGAGCGGACTCAAGGATCATTTTAACAACGTGCTTGTTATACTGTAATTGTGCAGCACGTTCAGGGTCGGAGTTTAAATAAAATATATTCATACAATTATTATATGTTAGTTGTCGTTTTTATTATTTAATTGATCTAGAGCCGCGTCTATTCGCTTTATTGTTTCAGGGTTTTGAATTACTGTATCAGCCGTAAGTATGTCTCTAACTTCTTTAAGTAATGCAGGAATTTTAGGTGGCCAAGCATAACCTTTATCGTGGAATTCCATTTCAACATCTGCACGTACGTCGTCTAAGAATGTATCGATCATACCATCACAAACTTGTTCTATAAAATCTTGATCGTCGCAGTATATAGATTGACAATTGCGTATAGCTTCTTCGAAGCGATTGATTACTTCAGAACTGTGCTCGTATTGGTAAACATCTTCGCTAATACAAATACTGTTAGGGTTATGTGTACATATATATGCAGAATAACCGTCAGCGGTAGATTCTTCGTATATATATAGATCTTGTTCTTCCCATCGATCAGAGATACGACAGTCATAATGTTCCATAATTTTGTCAGATATTTGAGCATCATCTTTTACGAGTTGCTCTTCAGTCAGACCTAATTTTTTAAGTGCATCTTGCACCATTTCTTCAGTAAGTAGTTTCATATTTATTATATTTAAGGGTTTATTATA
>Ga0213862_10000241_pt1 | contig 23865 bp, 30 predicted proteins | sample PICome_7_FD_160092 | JGI IMG/M metagenome (GOLD analysis project Ga0213862, IMG submission 160092) | Coastal seawater microbial communities near Pivers Island, North Carolina, United States - PICO266 | ecosystem: Environmental > Aquatic > Marine > Coastal | place: USA: North Carolina... | reverse complement strand
CAACACGAGCAGAAGTCATCTTACCGTAGTTCAACTTCTTGGATTCGTCCATGTACAATTCTGCGTACAATCTCCACCACTTTTGGTAGTGTTTGTCGATTCTTTGACCACCGATCGACAATTCAGCAGTAGAGATCGCGCGTTCCGCCATCCACGCATCCATAGAAGTGGTGATGGCGGTATCAGCGTTCGAAGTCAATTCAACGTACATGTCCGCAATCAAATCACCGTTTCTGGCGACCGTGACGGAAACGCGACCGGAAGACGCGGCGGTACCGTTGACAGTTTGTTCGATGTTTTCCATCGCGAAGTTAGTGTGGCGTTTGTAAACCGCCTGGAAGAAAGTGACTTTTGGGTTACCAGTCAAGTAGACATCTTGGGCGCCGTAGGCGACGAGTTGCATGAGACCACCGGCCATATTGTTTGTTTTTGTACTATAGGCAGAGATTTTTTTTTCGGGTGAGACCCGCGAAAAAACCCGACCCTATTTTTCCTGGTATATATAAATGACCGATCAAGAAGAACCCCTTCTTGAACCAATCGAAGAAATCGAAGAAATTGAAGAAATTGAAGATGAAGAATCTATAGTCGATGATCTTGATCTTGACCTTGAAATGCCAGATGATGATGATGATGGATACATGATGGATATGGGTGGACTCTTAAGTTCGGTCCTCGCGACCGAAGATGGTGATACCGTATGTTCCGCACTGGTAAATATTTCCAGACAGATGGAAGTTCAAAACAAAATTCTTATAAAAATGTTATCTCAAATGCAAAAAAATTAACTTAGAAAAATAATCCATATGTAATAAAAGAAAATGGAGGAAACACATTTTATTAGTTCGGAATCAAATCAACGTGAATCCAATGCTATTATGTGGTCTAACCAGATTCAATCACTCAACCCTGAAGAGTTTATGCACCTTCTATCAGAACTAGAAGATATGTGGGACATCAATACTACGGATAATAGTATGATATCGTTCCAACTTGGATATAAAAACTTTATAAATCCTCAGGACCTCGACCCTGAAACGGGATTACCCGTTCGGTTTGACGTTGAACTTGTTTCTGGAAACCATAAACGCCTAAAAATGCAGTTGGGACAAATGTATCATCGGGCTGAAGTTTTAAAACTTTTAGATACCGAAGACGATGAAGATATGAAAATATCCATGCGTATAAATCGTCTTATTGATCAAGTCGACGATGCATGGCAAATTATTTTTAGAGCGGCGCGTATACACGAACGTATCAATAACCCGACGTATGTTCCTATAAACCCAGAATCAGATCCATCTATTTTTAGGTGTTCGACCATGGAAAAGGTGGAAGAACTGGCACCATACCAACAGGCAATTCTCGCGTGTTTGCAAAACCTTTATGAAACGAATGTTAAAAGATACAAGGGGTACTGTTGTACACAAATCAAGACTGAAGATGGTAAAGATACACGTGCATGGAAACAGGTCGAAACAATACAGGATTATGTTTATGGGGTTGCGCAAAAAGAAACGCGATATGAATTATGGAAAAATTTATCGAGTCGTGGATCGGCATATAACGACGTTATTCGACATTTAACACACTGTAAAGATATGCAGTTTCCAGAGATTATTAAAAATAGACACGTCTGGTCGTTTAAAAATGGGATTTTTATAGGTAAAGAGTGGTCTGCGCAAACAGGTCTCTATGAATCGAACTTTTATACGTACGAGTCGCGTGAATTTAAAAATCTTGATCAAACCATTGTAAGTTGTAAATATTTCGATAAGGAATTTACGAATTACGAACACCTCGAAAACTGGTATGATATTCCAACACCATTTTTTCAATCGATTCTCGAGTACCAAAAGTTTGATTTGGATGTATCTAAATGGATGTATGTTATGGGTGGTCGTTTATGTTTTGATGTGAATGATATAGATACATGGCAGGTTATACCTTTCTTAAAAGGTATTGCGCGTTCAGGTAAATCGACGCTTATCACCAAAGTGTTCCGTAAATTCTATAACGCCGACGATGTACGCACACTTTCAAATAATGTTGAAAAGAAATTTGGATTATCATCCATTTATGATGCATTCATGTTCATAGCCCCAGAAGTAAAAGGTGATTTACAACTCGAACAGGCTGAATTTCAGTCTATTGTATCTGGTGAAGACGTATCCATCGCGGTAAAACACGAAAAAGCTAAATCATTCGAATGGTCTACACCTGGTGTACTTGGTGGTAATGAAGTTCCAAATTGGAAAGATAATTCAGGTAGTGTTTTGCGTCGTATTCTTACGTGGAACTTTGGTAAACAGGTCAAAGATGCCGACCCAACGCTTGAATATAAACTTGATGCAGAATTACCCATCATACTTCAAAAGTGTATTCGTGCTTATCTTGAATATGCACAAAAGTACGCAGATCGAGATATTTGGAATGTCGTCCCCGAATATTTCAAGACGGTTCAAAAACAAGTCGCAACGATCGCAAGTACACTTGAAAACTTCATGCAATCGACGGGTGTAAAATACGGGAAAGACTTATTTTGTCCACAAAAAGAATTCGTCGCGTTATTCAATTCGCATTGTCAAGCAAATAATCTTGGAAAACCTCGATTTACTCAGGATTTTTACGTGGGTCCGTTCAGTCAGCGTGAAATAGAAGTTCGTGAAGTAACACTCACATACAAGGGACGTAATTACCCCAGACAGGCGTTCATATTTGGTGTAGATATAGTGAATGAAGATATTACATTTGGTAATGAGTATTAATTAAAATATCACGTTAGATTAAGATATGGATCCCAGGCAATTTGTAAAAAATTCGAATGTGTCTATTCAGACAACGCCGTCTAAAAAAGGTGGTCTCAAAATTGGAAAATTTCATCCGGGTATGTATAATGTTCTTGTAAATAAAAAGTTTTCAAAGGATGAAAAACGTGTAGATTTACAATACATTTTAAAACAAAAACCAAAGGGACATGCTCAAATAGCACCTGGTTTAACCTTAGATCTTAACGAGATTAAGGGGTATTACGGAAGGTTTCAGACAGGTGCCATACACACGTCTAATTTTGGTTTAAAGGGTGATTTAAATAAAGAGTTCTTTTCTGTACAGTTAAGTGGGTACACTATGGATGGAACTGAACGTAAAAATTTTACGTTTGTCATTTACAGTAATGGTAAAATTCGTTTTTCGGGTGGGTTTTTAGGATCCAGTAATCTCAAAAAACAACCTGAAGCTTTGCGTAAATATTTAATTGATACGTATACACAAAAACAGGGTTTTTTATATAATGAAATTGAATATAACAATATCGCGGGGTTCTTTAATACAAATGTAAATTTTGATTTAACAAGAATCTCACAACAAAATCCGGTAAAAGCACAAAGTATTAGTTACGAGTCTGAATTAACACCTTTTTTATACATGACGTACAGAGATCATAATTTTGTTTTATCGACCAAATCTGGGAAACTTGGTTCGGGTGTTGTTCAAGTTCAAGGTGAAAGTGATCCAGATGACCTCGAAAACGCATATAAAGTAGGTGTTGATATGGTAAAACTACTCCATGTTTTAGGGTACACAATGGGGTTGGTAAACCGTAATGTAAACCTACCAAAACTTCCTATGATGAAAAGTGTAAAAGCGTCTACGTGTCCTAAACCACGTCGTCCACCGTGTAAAGATGGGTTTGAAGTTCGTAAAAATCCACAAGGGTCCGAGTGTTGTTTTAAAATCCCAAAGAAACGGGGTACAACTAAGAAAAAAACTACACCTAAAAACGTTTCTATTTCTTACGATAAAGATGGTACTATGAAAATAGGTGGACGTAAGTGTGATAGACTTACAAAACCAGTTTTACTCGACGTTGCTAAAAAGTTGGGTGTTGTTGGGGTACGTCAAAAAAATACTAAAAATGTTATATGTTCCGCACTCGATGCGATTGAGAAAGGTACATCCAACTTAAAAATAGATGGAAAATTGTGTCGAAAAATGAAAAAGGACCAACTCGTTGCGATGGCATTATCCAAAGGTATCACGATCGACGATAAGGATACTGTAAAAATGTTATGTGATAAACTTCAAGATAAACCAAATTCCCCAAATTCACTCGCCAATGAAATGGAATACGCGCTTAAAATGAGAAGAAGTCGAAACGCGACCAATCAGAAAAGACGACTCAATGATACGGGTATAAGAAACGATCTCGTTAAAATGTATGGTAAAAAGTGGATGACAAAGTATGGTAAAGTTATGGATTTGGATAAAAATGTACGTGATGTAAAGAGAGAATTGAATAAGGCCGAAAAGAATAATTCTCTTAATGTAACTACACGTAACGGTGTTATAAGAAAGATGGTCGCGAACGATATCAAAAAGGCTATGGTCAAAGATATGAAACTTAACCAAGAAAACACCCTTAAGAAAAAACTTCTCAGAAATGAGGCACAAAAGTTATACGGTAAGTTTGGTAAAAATATGGTAAATAATGTTATAAAATACGCGACAAATTTACCAAAGACGTACGCTCTTAATAGTACTAAAATAAAGAATTACGTTATGATAAAACGTCAACTTCAACAAAATACACCATCAGCGTTAAAGAATAAACGCAAAAATAAATAAAAGATGGACGATCCAAGAGAATTAATATTAAAACGTGTCCGACAAAATACAAATGACTTTATTATAGATTATAAAGATCGTTGGAATAAATATATTTTGTCGAGCATTATAGATAGTATATTTTATACTTTAGCAGATTATATAAGCATTGAAAGAAAAGGTGGGTGTACTATGGGTAAATTAGAAATTGAATACCATTGTACGGATGATTTTATAAACAGTGATAATGCTGAAGAATATTTAGAAAAATATCGTGACCCCGATGACCAAAATCTTATGCTATTCATATACGATAATATGCATAAGATGGAACCGGGAACCCATCGACGTACACTTTTGTACCTTACGAACATACTATACTTCGATTTATAAGTTTATGTGGTTCAGCAATTTGTTTAAGGTGTTTCGCATGATACGAAAAATCGTACCCGAGAAACCCATCTGTTATTTGTTTAGAAAGACCGAATGCCTCAATTATTCTCGAGGTTTGTGTACATACCGATAAACGTTCGAGGTTAAGAAATCGATCTTCCATCATTATAAATTCTTTAAGTGATTCATCAGGTATACCATCCTTACGCATCTGTTCATACATCTTCCTCGATTCACCATTTGACATATAAAAGTATTTTGTTGAAAATCCAAGAACCGACACGCGTTCACCTGTAATATCAATATCACGTAATACAAATAGTATAATTATAAGTATAAGTATCCAAGCTATGATCATACTGTATATGATATAGTAACATTATAATTATTATAAAATGTTTGTCACTTTTTGCGATTACCCAAAAAAACTTTTTTTTATTTTATACAAAGTATCTCCTTGAGAAGGATGTTCGATTTGAAATATAATTTTTCTTTTTACTAATCACTAAAAGTGACAAACATTTTATATTAATTTAACATAATAAATAAATCTTTTATTTTATGAATAATATTAAATAATGTATCCTTATCTTCAACATTTTGGGGTTTTATAATTTCAAATTCAATTTGGTATGTAAATGGATCTTCCGAATCCATATCTTGAGTGTTACCAGAAATAGATGTCATATCAATAGATACATTTTTACGAATATACGATGTACGTGTTTTCGTTTTTTTACCGTCCATTTCACTTTCATAATCATGTTCCATAGGAATTTCTTTACATACGGCAAACCGTATATCAAAAGGTGTATCCTTAATTTGTTTAAAATCTTCGATATGTACCCGTTCTTTTTTCACGATAGTTTCCTCGTTTGTAGATTCATCTATTGTTATACGAAGATTATCCTTTTCACGGAAAAAGACGTCAGTTTGTGACGTTTCAATACGTTCCCAACCAGGGTATTTATTAAGACCTTTCATTAGATTAATATACATCTTTTCACCTATATTCGTATCGAAGAAGGTCCCATTGTATTTACCGAGACGAAATTCCATTTCAACGTGTTCCTCATTCTTGTATTTATCAAGGATGGGTTGAATTGTATCACAAATTTTATGTACGTTCATGTTTTCTTACATTTATGTATCGCGTCTTCTTCTTAAGCCTTTTTTATACACCTTTTTTAGATGCACGGTTTTACAAACATTGGAAACACGTGTTATTTTAATTCGGCTATACAGTGTTTTCTACATATACACGATATATCATCTCATATAGTACGAAATAAATACGAAGGTGATTGTTTATTTACAAAAATATACGAACACGTTGTACATGTTTATTTTTCAACACACGAAGTTAAGGTTTTTACACTCGAACCACTTTTAAAAGAATTTGTGAAATTGTACCCTCGGTTTAAAATAGGTGATCCTCATGATGCTCAGGACGCTCTATTATGTATTATAGATATACTCGAAAAGGGGTACCCTATAATTAAAGATCTCCTTTACGGTGAAACAACACAAGTAACACTATCACCCGCAAGTAAAAATGTTATAAAAACACCCTTTTGTATTCATATTTTAAATATGAAAAATGAAGTAAAAAGTATAGACGAAATGATAGAGGAAGGATACAATTGGAACGTGGTTGAAGGATATGTCGACAACGATAACGTGAAACACCACGTCGCAACAACACGGTGTTTTATATCTAAGAAACCAAAAATTCTACTTGTATCATTCGATAAAAAAAGTAATGTAAAAGTTGATACATCTTTAAAAATGGGGTACGATTTACGTGGTTCTATAATTCATAAAGGTGTTCAATGGGGTGGTCATTACATATCTATGTCTAAATTCGGTGAAGATTGGATCATACAAGATGATGATAGTTTAGGTAAATTAAGTGAATTACCTAAAGAAGATAGTCATTACATTTTGGTCTACAGTCTAAAAACTCCTTCATCTGAATGTCCTCCTTAATATTCACGAGTGTTCTATAAAACGTTCGTCGACTATTTGGAAACGTCTTATCGGTTCGTTTTTTTAATGGTTTCCACCATAGAGGACCTTTTTCCCACGTGACGTACATACACTCAACGATATCATTTTCTCTCAACCATTTATATTCGGACATGCGTTCAATTGGTATCTGAGATTCGTGTATAAGTTTACCTCTATCTTGTATATACAATCGCCATACGGGTGGACCGGGTACACACCCCGGTGTTTCGACGGTTGGTCCTTTCTTCACTTTGAAATCAATCGTATTTTTGTTCCTTGGTTTCCATTTGAACATAGTTTCGTGTGTACCTGTACGCACGGGTTCGTTTATAGGTGTAAAAACAAGACCATCCATTTCTTGTTTGACGGTCGGGAGATATACATCCATGAACTTGTTAAACTCGGTATGAAGATGAAACGTTTTAACCTTTAAAAGTATTGGATCCGTTTTTAAAACCATCATCTTTTTAGTTGTTTTTTCGCAATGTTCGAGACGCTCTAAAAAATTTTGTTGTCCAATAACTTCACCGCATGTCATTAAACAATCGTATATCATAAATGTATTCTCGTATAATTCACCTTCAAGTATCGTACCTTCATATATCGGTCGTCTAAAATTAAGTGGGCATATGAACATTTCAAGAGCACGGTTTAAGAAAACACACACTTTTCGATTTTCAAACATAAACGCCAACATCATGTATCTCGTACCATCCGTTTTTTCGCATACAACGTACTCGTTATTTGCGAGTATACGAAAGTGTTCCCTTTCTATTGAAATTGGTTGGCACCCCGGAAATATACCTTTTTTAGTACCCCATTTGGATTCCATAAAGGAGATCGCATATTTGTAAAGTGGATCATCCGACTTTACAGACACACGTGTCATTCTGTTCTATATAATTACTCTATTCTTTAATTTGATTTAACACCTGCAGCGTTGAGTATATTACTTACACATTCGTGACTATACGTCATAATCAACTTAGCTGCTGTATATGCATGAATTTTGATACCAGCCTCTTTAAATTTTAAAAACATATTTTTCATTCTAGGGTGTATCTTAAACGCACCATTTTTCTTATCTTTTAAATGTTTCATAACATTTTTATTCATCATAACCCACGACTTTGCCGATGTTTCGTTTACGGAATACATATCATCTGAAATTTTATTCGCGACTATTGTATCGAAATGTAACCCAATTTGTTCAACGGGTTCCTTAGACTTTGAAACCACTTTTTCTTTGAACATACCCCAATCTATACCTTCAGTAACACCTGGAAAAACGAGACACCCAATACTATCGTTTTTATCAAATACTTTATCAAGTGAAGCTTCATCAACACTTATACCAAAATCAATAAAGAAAATACGATCGTGACTTTTTAAATATTTATAAATCATTTCAGCTTTTTCAAAAGGTTCATCGTCTACAAAAACAACTTCATTTTCTGTATTACCCCTTTGCATACACTTTAAATTAAATTTAAGGATTGTGTGTAATGTTTTTACATGACATGATTTACCACGTGTTACGAGTATTGTCGCTATTCTCATATTTTATTACATATATACTCTAAGCCTTAAGCCTTTCATTTAAGCACCCACTAAAGGGTAAATTACCGACATGTCCTAATGTTGTATTACAATCCGCATATATTTTACCACCTATTTGTTGCCATCGTCTACAAAACGCATAATCTTCGGAAAGGTATCGTTTATTTTCGGGATCAATCATACAATCAAATACCGCACAATAGTCGTCAAAGTCACGATTTTGATGATCATTTTTACAATCGAGATCTTTATATTTTTCGTGCATTTTTTCGAATGCTTTTCGGGTAATAACCATGAACCCCGTTGGACCATCTAAAACTTCAACAAATCCGTTTACGACCGATCTTTGTGTAGCACCAATATTTGCGACTAAACTGGATGAAAGCATGGACAAATCACGCGTATCACCTGCTTCTATCGCGGTTTTAGCTTGGTCCCACATGACGACTTTTTTAGGGTAAATAGCAACAGAGACATCGTGTCCAGAACGTATAAGACGAACAACTGAGGCGGGATCAAAATCAACATCGGCATCTATAAACATAAAATAGTCCGCATCTGTTTTCTGCATAAATCGACCAACCGCAACATTACGTGCGCGATGTACGAGACTTTCATTTTCCGTTGTATCAATCATGAGTTGAATACCCTCCTTTATTAAGAGTAATTGAAGTTTTATGATACCTATCATGTATTTTTCTAAACAAAGACCACCATAACACGGGGTACTTAAAAACAATTTTATCATATTACAATTTTAGTGTTCTATTCCTCTAAGTATTTTTTAATTATAGATTCAATTTTATTTAGTGTTGGTATAGATATACCACACTTTTCACATATTTCGGTTTTTGTAAAAATATCCTTAAGAACGAAATAAATGATAGTCGACGCAACACTGTTTGGTGTTTTACTCATAAGTTCCGAACAATTTTCAAGTTTGGAACACATTTTATTACAATTAAGTCGTTGTTCTCTTGTAACTGTAAATTCATTGAGTAACCTTTGCATAACATCGAATGGTCGTGTAACATAGTTTTTTTCTGTTTTACCTAAAAGTGTTTCTGTAAACATTTGCGTTGTTCGACTAATATCTTTACTATTTATTCTAAACATATCTGCAATTTCTTTCGTCGTTCTTGGAATTTTCGATAAACGACACGCGTATAAAACACAGTTACCCTTAATACCCGAACGAACCGCACCTCTCGTCAGCTTTTCTAAATTAAATTTTCTATACATCATTTTAGCATCTTTTAAAACCGACTCGGGTAAGTTTGGACATGCTTCATCTATACTTTTATACGCGTGAAATAATGCGCGATCTTTATGGTTCATGGATTGATGAAAGTTAATTTTAGCCATACGTTTATTTTCATACGTGGATGAGTGTTGTGTTGCGATAATTGTTCCTTTACCCCACGCTTGAGAAAAGAGTTCGGGGTTTGCGTTCGGTCCACCACATCTCGAAGGGTCGTTTATTTTACCATCGTCGGATATACCACTTGTCCATTCAGGACTTTCGTCTATGAACATAGAATCAACGAGTCCGCATTCCGAACACGTTGGCATACCTTCTTTTGAGAACACTTTTGTTCCGTTGCATTCTTTACACGTATAAGTATTAATTGGCTTTTTTAGTAATGGTTTTTTTAAAAGTTTGTCCACATGGGACCATATAGTAGTAGTGAGTTCTTCCATTTTTATACTAAATCGGTATATTTATGAAAATGATAAATCGCACTTAGGTTTTAAAAATTCAGTTCATCCGCTTGTATTTTTGCTTGTGTTTCTATAACATTTACTATTTCCTTAAAACGCATAGAACCTGGGCTTCGAGGTTCCCATTCGTCCCATTCTTTATCAATAATAGCATTGTTTGGTGGTGGTATAACCATCCCATCAACTTCGTCGTCTGGGACAATAAAGTCCTCGAGATCACTCCCGTCATCATCAGATTCGTCTATTATTTCACTGTCTTCATCCGAATCTATATCATCTATCATTGCGTATAAGTTATCCTTAATGTTTTTGAAATAGGATGGGGTCTGATGGTGTTCAGAAAGGCTCATTTCTTGAACGAGTTCGTCTTTAGTTTCATCTAATTCATATAAACGTGCACATTTATACGTTAGGGACGTTTCGGAATAATACGAAACAACAAGGTAGTCTTCATTGTTTTCTTTTACTGTGGCGTACAGTTCATCTTCTATATCATCCTCTATATTCACAAGAACCCGGACTAAATCTCCAGGCTGTATTTCATAAAAATTAATCATATCTAAAGTTTTACGACAAAAATATTTACAAGTATTAGCACAGATGGGAGTTGAAATTTTATCCAAGGATGGATGTACGTATTGCGAACACGCAGTAAACCTTTGCAAGGACTATAACCTCGAATACACAAAAACAATAGTTGATAAAATCGAACTAAAAACTAGATGTGGTACACAAGCTTCTACATACCCACAAATACTGGTAAATGATACCCTGGTGGGAGACTTCTTTGAATTCCAGGAATTCCTGGAAGAATCAGAACCAATGCTTTTACCAACACTCAGTAGGTTTACTGTATTTCCAATTAAACACGAAAACTTATGGTCTTTGTATAAAAAGGCACAGATGTCCAACTGGACTGCGGAAGAGATTGATTTTTCCAAAGATATGGACGATTGGAATGGATTAAGTGATAACGAAAAACATTTTATAAAATATATTTTAGCATTTTTTGCTGGTTCCGATGGTATAGTTTTTGAAAATATTAATAATAATTTTGCGGATGAAATTCAACTTACCGAAGCTCGTTCATTTTACGCGTATCAAGCACATAACGAAATGGTTCATGGTGAAACGTATAGCAAACTCATAGATAAATATATAAAAAGTTCCACTGAAAAAAATCAGTTGTTTGAGGCAATTCAAACGATACCGTGTATTGAACGAAAAGCTAAATGGGCTATGAAATGGTTTGATAAGAAACGACCATTCGCTGAACGTTTATTAGCCTTTGCATGTGTTGAAGGTATATTCTTCTCGGGTAGTTTTTGTGCTATTTATTGGTTAAAAAAGAGAGGGTTACTCCCGGGTTTGTGTTTTAGTAACGAACTCATAAGTCGTGATGAAGGTATGCACCAAGAATTTGCGGTTGAATTATTCAACATGTTAAAAAACAAACTATCGGGTGCGGTGATTGAAGAAATTATAAGAGATGCCGTTACGATCGAAAAGGAATTCATTACGGACGCACTTCCGTGTAGTCTCATAGGTATGAATTCGGGTAAAATGTCGGAGTATATCGAATATGTCGCGGATAGATTATCAAAACAAGTGGGTCACGATAAAATCTGGAACACGAAAAATCCCTTTGATTTTATGGAGAATATATCACTCGACGGTAAAACAAACTTTTTTGAAAAGCGTGTCGGTGATTATGGTAAAATGGATGAAGATACAACATCCATAGAATTCGATGAAGAATTCTAATTAAGGGGTGATAACAGCGCTTCTACCATCGGAACACGAACACGTGACGGCTTCACCGTCGGTAGTCAAATCCATTGATTCAAGTTTCATACCTGAATCAAATGTCGAAAATTGATCTTCAGACATGCCTGGTAATGGTGATGGCATATCGACCATTTTTGGTGGTGGAGTTGGGCCTGGTGCAGGTCCTGGTACTGGCGATGGCCCGACAACTTCTTCAGTCATAGGTTCAAATGGTGCATATTCTTCACGCTTTATGTTCATCATACCCCACGTGACGAGCATGAAAACAATCGTGTGAAGCGCGAGACCGCCTGTCGATGGACAGCCAGTTGGACTGGAAACCCATGACCCGAATACTTTACGCATAACGCGAAATGTTTCTGGGTTTGCGACAACAAAGAAAACTAACGCGGACATTATGGAAATTAGGAATTTTTGTTCCTGTTTTTTACCGTTGCATCCACAACCACAATCTTTAAAAAGACCCATTGGTATATTTTATATATATTGTATCAAGAAAAAAAACCGACTTAAAGTTTGGATTCATATATATGATATATAAAATACAATGTCTAACATTATCCAAGTTTCCGAACAATTTGAACCATCGTCTGTTGTCTTCACGAAAATGAAGAAAAACAAGAACGGTGGAAAAACCGTGTATATCAATGCACAAGATGGTAAAAAGAAACTCTATTTACAACTTCCGTTTATGCGTTCGCCGTTTGGTATGAGTGCTTTTACTGATGAAGCTACCAATAAAACTTCGTATTCACTCGACTTATCCTTTGATACTGATAACGAAGACGCCATGGCACTTTCGACTAAACTGAAAGAACTTGATGAAATTATCATTAAGACGGTCGCTGATAACTCCAAGGAATGGCTTGGTAAAGCGTATGACATTAATGTCATTCGTGAAGCTCTGTATAAACCACTCGTTCGTCAGGGTAAAGATGAATACCCGGATACAATGAAACTTAAAATCATGACCAAACCCTCTGGTGAATTCTTGGCTGAGGCGTATAACTCGGCGCGTGAAATGATTTCGGTCGACCAGATCGAAAAGGGTCAAAGGTGTGCGTGTATTGTCGACGTAAACCAGATCTGGTTTATTGATAACAAGTTTGGTGTGAGTGTTCGTCTTTCGCAAGTTCTTTGCCAACAATCCGCTAAACTTCCATCCTTTGCATTCCAGGGTCTCGATGGTGATGAAATCGTAGAAGAAGAATATACGGAAGAAGAAATCGATGAATAAAATATTATTCTATACCAGTATGGAACGTGAAAGACACATCGAAGATTTGAAAAAAATTGCGTCTCTTTCAAAAAATAAGAAAAATGTTAAAACACAAAAACAAAGAAACCTTTTAGGTAAAAATGTAATAACTGCTATTAAGGGTATTGGATGTAGACCAGAAAAGGTGTTTTATAAACCAACTACCAATTTTAGTGTAAATGGGTCTTTAAGTAATAAAAAAGGTTTACGTAAAATTGGTAAGGGGCAAATGGGTGAAGTGTTTTTGGGGTGTGTAGATAAAGAGTGTAAAAAACCAGTCGCAATAAAAGTATCTAATGATTCAAATAAGTATGAATATAAAATAGGTAAACGGATAGAAAAATTGAGTGGAACGCGAATGTACGCGTATCAAGAGTGTGATAAATACTCTATAATTTATACAGAATATGCAAATAGTGGTACTTTATCTAGTTTTATAAAAAATAATATAAGTACACTCCGTCCAATACATTTAAGAACTATAGTAACACACGTACTATTTAATTTATATAGAATACATAAAAAGTACCCATCGTTTAGACACCACGATTTACACACCGAAAACGTTTTGATAAGTACCAATGTTAAATCGACAGGTATAAGACGGTTTAAAATTGAAGATATAGTTCTAAAAGTTCATGATATCGGTATAGAAGCATCGTTAAACGATTTTGGTTTTTCTTCAATTAACGGTATACCTAACCCGGAGATAGATTCAGGTGATTACAAACGTAAACACGGTATATACAGGGAATCACATTATATGTATGACGTTCACTATTTTCTCAATTCATTAAGACATTTCTTAAAAGGTGAAAAAATACTCAGTGGTCAGGAAACTATTCAGTTTATTGAACGCGTTTTACCATCTGATTATTTGGGTATGGTTACGTATAAAGTATCTGATTTTAGATTACGTACATCACCAGTTGGTCACGAGAAATTACCAACGTTTAGTCGAATATTTAAAGATCGATACTTTTCACCATACAGAGAGAAAACACAGGAATTATCTAAAGTTCTCGATATTATAGGTCGTGCCGCTCCTATGAAACCAAAATCAATCATTGTAAAACACGGTGGTAACCCTGCACCTCCCAAAGTTTCCGTATCTAAAAAGGGATACGTTAAAATAGGAACACGTAAGTGTGATTCTTATAAAAAAGATGAACTTGTTAAAATTGCGAATATTCTAAACGTCCCCACAAAAAATAAAACCATTTCCAAGATATGTCAGGACCTAAAATTAAAATATGTTAAATAGATATAAAAACATGTTACCATTTGTTATTCTTGGAGCAGTAAATACCTATATATTTTTAAATACGGGAAAAACAATGAAAACCGATAAAGCTACTGGGACGTGGACCGTTTACGGTACAACATGGTGTGGGTGGACTACAAAACAGTTAGAATACTTAAAAAAGAAGAGTATTGATCACAAATTCATCGATTGCGAAAAAGGCAAATGCGACGGAATTGATGCATTTCCAGTTATGGATTCACCAAATGGTGAAAGAATCACTGGGTACAAGGAAATTTAATTAGATACCTCTAATAACGGAGATCGCGAGGGAAAGAATAAACGCGTCAAGAAACGTCTTGATTGGTTTAAGTGTCGTTATATGTTTAACGAGAGATTGGTTCCACGCAAATCGGAGTACGAATGTACTGATAAGGATGGAGAGAATAAAGATAAGAATTTCCGTTATGGCGTCGTTCATTTTTTTAGCGTTGGCGAGATCTCTGAGCATTTTATTAATTACCAATATTTTTTTCTATGATAGTAGTAATGAGTAAACCCCTTCCTCTGAGTGGTTCTGAACCAAAGTATACCCAAAGATTATGGGGTCGTACAGTAGGTGTGGGTAACAATAATTGTTATGCGTATGCTGTAGGCGATTACGAAAAAATGCGTTTACAAAAGAGTGTACCAGGTGAACGGGCTGGTATTCGTAATCTTTCTCATACGTATACAAATTGTAAAGGGTTACCACAAAGAGTTATTGCGGATAACCCTAAAAAGGTGTACATGGCAAAAGCTACTGAAAAATGTAAACCGAACCATTTTAAAGTTATGATGTTTGTAGCACCAGGTAATCAAAGAAACTACTTTAGACAGGGTGATTTTCACTTTTATAAACAACACGGTGCAGTTGAATATAAAGTAAAAAAAGGGAATACGTACGAGAATATAGCGAAATTCTTTAAAGTTCCGGTAACTCGCGTAAAAAAGGCGGGTAAACTCATACCTGGTAAACTTTTAAAGTTCAAAGCAAATGTGTTTAGTCATAAAAGAGGGTGGGCGACGGGTCCATTATTAGTCGATGCCAAAGGTAAGAGTATTCAGGATCCGAGAACATCGTCTCGTGATTACCCTGGGTTAAATTATAAAAAATATTGTAGCTCATTCTGTGTTAAGAACAGAGGGATCAAAGTCGGTCACACTCACCCCAAAGTCACCAAGAAGACTCGATAAATCAGTCTCGTTTCCTATATCAAAAAATATATCAAGTGCGTCAAAAATGAAATCGTTTTCTATAGTTACCGTATTTGATGTATCTTCAAATAAATTATGTACGGTAATCTGTACCCTGAAATTTTCACCATCAAATATTTTACGACATACGGGGCATGTTTGTTTTCCTTTATTTTTCCAGTTTTGTAGACAATGTGAATGAAATAAATGACCACAACGCAATGGTATATTTTTTCTAGACCGCCTTACCTCATTGAGACAGATGGCACACTGTGTCATTCTCTATAAAACTTAAAGAAGTTAAAAGTTGTGATTTATCGTACCCATTTAGTAAATGTTTGGTACTTTGAGAAGTGCTTTATCACATGACCCACATTTTTCGGTACCCTGTAAATCTTGCACAGGTTTCAAAAGTTCTGGACCATTTTGCTGGAGCATTTTTCGAAACGAATAGTTATCCTCGAAAGATATACCGTTTTGTTTCATGAGATAATTGTTGAGTAATTGATTCGAAGTGTTTACAGTGAAGCATCGACCGTCGGCCATACCAAGTCTTTGAGACATCTTATATATTAATATTACATTAGAAATTAATTTGTTTATTTTTGATCGTGTCGACCCATGATTTATGACCTAAACCATTGGCTGATTCTATAATTTCATTTATACTGTACCCTGATGCTATATCGAAAACTTCCTTTTTAAGAGGATCGACATCTGTTGTAAGTATACTCTTTTTGTGTTCGAGAATGTGTGATACGATGATGTTATACGCAAACGCAATCTCTTTGAGTGTTTCTGCGCCTGTAATGATAATCTTACCCGTACTGAATATACTCGTTGTAATTTCTTTCATATCCTCTGATGGTTGAAATTTTACTTTAACAGCGGAATACCTATCTGGTTCAAATGATGTTTTAAAAACGGATTCAAATTTTTGTGCCGTTTGAAGAAGGTTTAAATTTTTATTCAAACTAAAATTTGAGTTTATCATAACAACACGGAACGTATCTTCGGGAATAACATACTCTTTACCGAGAATTCGACTGAACATACACGAGAGTTGTTTAATAACGCGTTTACAATCAAATAAATCGGCACATCCAGCAACCTGAATACTCCCATTTGGAAATACCTTTATAGATTTTGTACTGTGATAATCTTCATAAACGAGTGATATCTGATTATAAAACGTCGTATCCTTCATTCTCCAAATAAATTTACGTTTTTTCTTTTCTTTTCGTGACAATTTTAATTCGTATTCTTCAAAGAAAGTTTTCAAAAATTGTATATCTATACCCCGTTTAAATTGTGAAATCATGGTTATTGTTGTGAGTTTAATCCACGACGGTTGAATTTCGGGGTGTTCCCGTTTTAAACGTTCTCTAAACTCATTAAGAGTAAGAAAATACGAAAATGTATTATTTGCAATTGTTGAATACATTTTAACTTAAAAAAATATTGGTTAAAGATAACTTAGGTTGTCTATATATGCCGTGTTTTAAGTGTAAAAAGAAAGGGATACCAATCGACTGTAAATATTGTAACTTAGGGTTTTGTTCCCGGTGTATAGTTCTCGAAATTCACGAGTGTAAAGGTATGGACGTAAAGAAAGATATCGAATTAAAAGAACTCGATAAACGACTTGAGTTTAAACCAACAAAGAAATTTGGAATGGTTTAAAGATGTATGTTCATACATTTATACATGACAGCATTCGTAAAACAGTGTCACCAACTTTATCATATAGATAAACAGTGTACTATCACCGAAATTCACTATTCTAAGTATACAGATGGTATCGGGTACGAGGATAAAATTGATTCATTCACGACAAAAACAAATTGTGAATTTAATTATGGTATGGGTTCCGTTCGATACGAGAGGTTTCTAGATACAATGGTTGTTAAAACAATCGAAACTGTACGTAAAATGGTTTTGATTGCGTTAGATAACGCATTGTGTGAAAATAGAAATATACATTCACTCATACGAATTATGAATTCAATAAAGATTTTGGATCCGACATTCTTACCCCCAATTATAAATAAGACGTGTTCATGGCAGAAAAAGCTCGTAAAGGAAATATGTAAGGATATACTTCCAAACGTTATAAAAACATCGACAAATCAAGTAACACTCGATAGATTATTTAGAACATTACAATTAATAGAATCAGACACAATAAACTAATTAAGTTCATAATAAAGTTATTATTTGTACCCACTTTTACGGCTTTTTCTATATCAAAAAAGTGTCCTGGATTCGTAAACCCTTTATCTATATTTCTTCCTGGAAGAAGTGGTCTAGATAAAGAACATTCTTCTTCTCTGTACCCAGGACGTCCGACGTTTTTGGAAACGACGTCACACGCGGGACTTTTATATGGTTCTTCTTCTGGTTCGTCCACTGGTTCTGTATATTTACCGAACGCGTGTGGTTGTCGACTCGAACCGGGCATGAAATCAACAAATGGATTCATGTCGTCCATTGTATTTTTATCATCGAGCATTAGTTCACTCATGTTTTATAGTATGACGAGATAAATTTTTTATACCAGTATACTATAAGAAACCATGAACCAAAGTGCTATAATTGCATCACTTGTGATCGTCATCATAGTGAGTACACTTTTGTACATTTTCGTATTTAAGAAATCCGACGAACCCGAAATTGTTATCGAAGAAGAAATCGAAGAAGTCGAAGGACCATCCCCTGATACTATCGATGATGTCATGACCGGTGGTGATGATGAACCAATACCAGACGAAGATGAAACTTCACTCGAAACTGCACCAGCCGACGGTGAAGTCGAAGACGAAACTACGGGTGAAGTTTCACCTTACATGATAAAAAAATAATTGTATACTATAAAAGATATGTCAAATAAAAATCAACAAATGAAAATTGCGGTTGTCGCAGTTCTCATTATTCTATTGATTTCATCTATAATAGCTGCAGTAAGATCGAGTACGTCTTCATCTTCAGAACAAACTATTAAAACCAAAGATGCGTCCGCCACGTCCCAGGATATGGCCGCCAAAAAAGAAAGTAAAGTTAAAATAACGAATGACGGTATTCAATTTCCCAAACCTTCTACTACCGAAGGGTATTTATCTGAAGGTGTATCGTGTAAAAAACTACAAAAATTAGAACCATCTGCATTTGAAAATGGTAGTATGAATGGTTTTAGTGATTATGACAGTTATGAAGCTCACCGCCTTGAATATGATTCTAAAAGGTGGGGTGAAAATGGTTGGTGTAAATTAATAGGTCTTACAGACGAAAATCACAACGCTATAGGATACTTCCATCACGACGGTGATTTTAAAGATAAAGCTTTTGATACAAATACTGGTATATGTAAATTTACAGGCGAAGATAAACCGTATGCGTGTGTATATAAAGAAATTAAGGATGGTGAATTCATTACCGGTTTTAAAAATAATGAAGGTAAACGATTAGAAGTTGTGTTTTATAACGATTATAAAGCGGGTAAACTCGATAAATGGTTTGAAGAAATGGGATTGGGTACTAACCGTAAATTTATATTAAACGATGAAGGTAAATTAGAATTTTCTATAAATGACCCAGAAGAAGGTAGTGGATCATTTGTTTTAAAACCGGGAAACAATTACCCTGTACAATTTATGTTATTAGGTAGTGCTATTGCTATGGTCGATAATAATATTCCCATGTCAGAAAATGGAATAGATATACGTTTTACAAGTCTTAAAGAAGAAGAAATGATGAAAAATTTTGCGGATGAATTGTCCAATATTGTAAATTTAAATAAACCACCCAACGACGCGGTACAGAAAAGATCAAATGAAAAAATATACAGACAACCCGCATATATAAAATTTTATGAAGATTGTTCAAAAGAACCAGTGACATCTATAGAAATTGACAGAAATGCTTTATCCGAAGATGTTGTAAATGGACAGGTAATAAGTAATCCAGGTCAGAAAATAAAACGTATAGAACTTGGTAATATAACTATTTTAGGTACCAGTGAATATACTCGTTACAAACAAGACGCACCGAATATAGAAGATGTTGAAGAAGAGTGGCGCTCAATCTACTGTTACAATGGTGGATGTGAAAAACTTGCTACAGTGAAAGTATTAGGTGACCCTTACTATCGTAATGACTCTGTATTTCTTTTTGATGGCTGTGATTCACCAACGGATTATTATAAAGATATAAAATTCAATTATAAAATTACAAAAGACGATCCTTAATAAGAATGAAATCAATTTTAATACAAACGAATATTAGCCTGTATTATAATTAATGCTAAGTACGTGTTAATTATATTATAACCCAATTTGTTCGTTTTTACCGAACTTGTTCCCGTAGGTTGTTGTATTTACGGGTCTATCAATTGGGACAGCGAGTGTATCTATATCGTGGACGTATCCCATGTATTGAGAAACACCCGTTTGGATTTGACTCGAGGCTGTTTTAATCACGATACCGTTCATGTATTTGACCTGTTCCTGAACGTTCGCGTTTGGGTCACCGGAGTTGTTAATAAAAACAACGCGCATGATACTGTATAAATCACTTGGGTTTTGGTAATCGATGGAAACACCAGTCTGGTCTCTAAAACTTTGACGGATACCACGCTGGAGTAAATTCATATTAAACTCCGAAAAGAACAAAGTGTTCAGGGGAGTTGGACACTGTTTGAGCGTATTGAGGTGAAGAGCGTCACACATTTAATATAGGCCTGGAAAAAAAGTATTGGTAAATATAAATGTTAATCCTCGCCGATTTCGATAAAGCATATTCTACCAAACCATGTAATTATGAGAAACCAATCTGCAAAGCACCAGACTGTTTCATTGCCTCATACCCACCAGTCGCCAAAGTTGGTGACGCGAATGGTAAATTTTTCGTTAATTCGTCCCTTCTCCAGCCCAATCGTTTAGCCGAGACTCTCGGTCCAGTGACGGTTAGAAGTGCTGATTTTAGACACTCGTGCTCCAAGTAAGTTAAAAAATAGATTCGTACCTATTATATAATGAGAGTCACCAAACGATCCGGTCGTGTTGAAGACGTTAAATTTGATAACGTCACCAACAGGATATCAAAACTCACAGAAGGTCTCTCTGAAACCGTCGATGTTACCAAAATTGCACAACAAGTCTTTTCTTCTATTTACGATGGTATCAAAACACCGGAAATTGATACACTTTCGGCTGAAATCTGTATCGGTATGATCACGTCTGACCCCGATTATGAAATCTTAGCAACTCGAATCACGGCAAGTAATATTCAAAAACGGGCCGCAAACAATTTCCATATTGCCATGCGTAAGCTTCATAAAGCGGGTATCGTAACTCATGAAGTTCTCGAGGTTTCGTCTAAAGTGAAAGATGACATTAAACCCGAACGCGATTTTGAGTTTGGGTATTTTGGTCTGAAAACGCTCGAGAAGGGGTATCTCCAAAAAATTGAGGGTGAAATTATCGAAACACCCCAATACATGTATATGCGTGTTGCCATTGGTATTCATGGACACGATATTGATCACGTACTGGAAACATATGAAGCGTTATCGAAAGGTTTGTTCATTCATGCAACACCAACTCTGTTCAATGCTGGTACACCCAGACCACAAATGAGTTCGTGCTTTTTGATCGCAAATAAAGAAGACAGTATCGACGGTATTTATGATACTGTAAAAGAGTGTGCACGTATCAGTAAGTGGGCTGGGGGTATTGGTTTACACGTTCACGATGTTCGTGCAAATAAATCACACATTCGCGGTACGAACGGGACCTCGGACGGGATTATTCCAATGTTACGTGTATACAATACAACAGCGAGGTATGTCAATCAGGCGGGACGTCGTAAAGGGTCTATTGCAGTCTATTTAGAACCATGGCATGCTGATATTCTCGATTTTCTCGAAATTCGTTTGAATCAAGGCGACGAAGAGGCGAGGTGTCGTGATCTCTTTTCGGCCATGTGGATCCCGGATCTGTTCATGAAACGTGTTGAATCTGATGGTAATTGGTCATTGTTTTGCCCAGACGTCGCGCGTGGATTATCAGATGTTTATGGTAAAGAGTTTGAAGAACTTTACGAGAAATACGAAGCTGATGGACTCGCGAGTAAAGTTGTACCCGCATCCGAGGTTTGGAAAGCGATTATTAAATCCCAAAGTGAAACGGGAACCCCATATATGCTTTACAAAGACGCGTGTAATGAAAAGTCGAACCATAAACATCTTGGTACCATTAAGTCGTCAAACTTGTGTACAGAAATTATAGAGTACACGGACAAAGACGAAACTGCTGTGTGTAATCTTGCATCCATCGCGTTGCCGAAATACGTCGACGTTGAGAAAAAGGAGTTCAATCATGAAGAGTTACATCGTGTTACGAAAATGGTTACACGTAACTTAAACAAAGTTATCGATAAAAACTTCTACCCGACCGAAAACGGGAAACGTTCAAATATGCGTCACAGACCCATTGGTATTGGTGTTCAAGGTCTCGCTGATGTATTTATCATGCTCCGTATGACGTTCGGTTCGGAAGAATCGAGGAAACTTAACATTGATATATTTGAAACTATCTACCATGCATCACTTGAATCGTCGTGCGAACTTGCGGAAATGTATGGTCCTTATGAATCGTTTAAGGGGTCGCCGTTCAGTAAAGGTATTCTTCAATTCGATATGTGGGATCGGGACCCGAAGTTTAGTGGGCGATACGATTGGAATGCCATGCGTGAACTTGTTAAGAAAGGAACTATGAATAGTCTTCTTCTTGCACCCATGCCTACTGCATCGACGTCGCAGATTTTAGGGAACAACGAGTGTTTTGAACCGTATACAACCAATATATATTTGAGACGAACACTTGCGGGTGAATTTGTCGTCGTAAACAAACATTTGGTGAACGATTTGAAAGAACGTGGACTCTGGTCAAAGGAAATGAAAGATCTTATGGTGAAGGCGAATGGGTCTGTCCAAAACATTATTGATATCCCCGATGATCTTAAGGAATTGTATAAAACTGTTTGGGAAATGAGTCAAAAAACAATCATTGATATGGCGGCGGATAGAGGTGTGTATATAGACCAAAGTCAAAGTATGAACTTGTTCGTCGAGAGTCCAACAATTTCAAAACTTTCGTCTATGCACATGTACGCGTGGAAAACCGGTTTGAAAACGGGTATGTATTACCTTCGAAGTAAAGCGAAATCACGACCGATTCAGTTTAGTTTAGAGGCTGAATGCTCTATGTGTTCTGCCTAGTTTAAAATAAAATATATGTTTAATTTAGTTAGCATGAATACACCTAATAAAAATGATAACACAGCAGTTTTAATTTTTGTAGTATTATTATTATGTGTGTGTTGTTGTTGTTCGAGTTCTATTATTTCCAGTGGAGCTTTATTTCTTAAATCTGACAAAAAAGATAAACCCGCTGCGTCTCCACCGGCTGCGTCTCCACCTTCCGATGCGTCTTCACCGGCTGCGTCTTCACCGGCTGCGTCTTCTTATTTTACAGAAGGTGTTGATTATTCAATAAAAGGTGGTAGAGATGGTAAATATTGTGCAAATGACGACGTAGGGTTGATATGTAATAGATCTGCTGTAGCGGGTTGGGAAAAGTTTCAATTTATACATCAAGGAGATAACATATATGCTATAAAAAGTATGCGAAGTGGTAAACAATGTAAAGATAATAGGGAAAATGTTAGTAAATGTGATACAGATCATATTCAAGGCCACGAGAAGTTTGTATTTGAAAAACATGGAGATAAATATTCTATAAAAGGTGGTTGGGGTAATAAATATTGTTCGGATCAGTCAGTTGGTTTGGTATGTAATACAGATCACTTACAAGATTGGGAAAAATTTACAATTACAAAAGCTTAATATTAAATTATATTCAGTTTTGCCTAAACAATTTATATTTCGTTAACATGTACCAAACATGTAACCGTATAAAAACTAAATTCATAACTTAAAGTTTCTAATATATATACATTTATAAATATAATGGCACTTAAATTTACAAATGTT
>Ga0213862_10000240_pt1 | contig 23895 bp, 20 predicted proteins | sample PICome_7_FD_160092 | JGI IMG/M metagenome (GOLD analysis project Ga0213862, IMG submission 160092) | Coastal seawater microbial communities near Pivers Island, North Carolina, United States - PICO266 | ecosystem: Environmental > Aquatic > Marine > Coastal | place: USA: North Carolina... | reverse complement strand
ATATAATAATCAGCCTGAAAGCACCTCCGATTATTGGAACAGAGTTGAGTATCGTCCTCTAGAAGGATTTGTTTATGCTGTAACTCCTTTCAATTTTACTGCAATTGCTGGAAACTTACCTGCATGTATGGCTATGCTTGGCAATGTAGTTGTTTGGAAACCAAGTGATAGTCAAATTTATTCGGCAAAAATTATTATGGATGTATTTAAAGAAGCAGGTATTCCAGATGGAGTTATTAACGTAGTTTTTGGTGATGCTGAAATGATAACTAATATAGTATTAGACAGTAAAGATTTTAGTGGTTTACATTTTACAGGATCTACAAATATTTTCAAAAAATTATGGAAAAAGATTGGAAATAACATTAATAATTATAAGACCTATCCAAAAATAGTTGGAGAAACTGGTGGTAAAGACTTTATTGTTGCTCATAAGAGCGCCATTGCGTCTCAAGTATCCACAGCTATAGTTAGAGGTGCATTTGAATTTCAAGGTCAAAAATGTAGTGCTGCATCAAGGGGATATATTTCAGAATCTATATGGGATGAGGTAAAAGAAAATCTTATTACTGATCTAAAATCTTTAAAAATAGGATCCCCAGCTGATACCAATAACTTTGTAACAGCAGTTATTCATGAGAATTCATTTGATAAAGTTTCTAAATTTATAGAAGATGCTAAAAGTGACTCAAATTGTGAAATAATAGCTGGTGGTAAATGTGATAAATCTATTGGATATTTTATTGAACCCACTGTTATAGTTACCACTGATCCAAACTATAAAACAATGCATCAAGAAATATTCGGACCAGTAATGACTCTTTATATTTTTAAAGACGATGAGTTTGAAAATACTTTAAATTTAGTAGACAAAACGAGTGAATATGCTCTTACAGGAGCTATTATTGCAACTGATAGATATGCAATTGATAAAGCAACTAATATTCTTGAAAATTGTGCTGGTAATTTTTACATAAATGACAAACCAACCGGTGCAGTTGTAGGTCAACAACCTTTTGGAGGTGCTAGAGGTTCTGGAACTAATGATAAAGCTGGTAGTGTCTTGAATTTATTAAGATGGGTTTCTCCAAGAATGATAAAAGAAACTTTTGTAACTCCAACAAATTATAGATATCCCTTTTTAGGCAATTAATTGAAATCCTGAAAAGAATTGATTATTGCAAATTGAGAGTTAATAGCATTATTATCATTATCAACTATAATTGCAACTAAACCTAATTCTAAAGGATTATATTCCATATCAATATTTACATTAAATTTTTTATTAAAATCTGATAATGCTTGAATCTCAGGTAATATATCTCCTGTAATATTAGTCAGTGTTTGTCTTAATACATTTTGATGAGAATAATCAAGGATTGGATTTCCTAAATCATAAAAATAACTTTCTGTAACAGAATTAAAATAATTTGCTTGATCATAAATCAAATTATTTTCGGTTAAATATAACACTAGCTTATGATTATTTAAATCAACTTTGGAAGCAATTCTAACCTTAACTTGTAATTGATTATTGTATAATTCAGAATCTAAAGAGATACCAATGTTATTTTGGTTTTGAATTAAATTTAAAACTTGATTAGAATCGTAAGGACTTTCCCATGATGTAGTTCTATTTAATCTTGCAGAAGGAAATCCTTGTACTCCCAGCTGCGCTCTTAGATCTGACTCCTCATCAATAGTTAATTCATCATTATTATGAATACCAATAATTGTAATATTATTAGTTATTTCAGCTAATTCATATATAGCTCTGGCAATAGGCGGGCAATAACCGCACCAAGTACCAGTATAATCTTCAACAACCACTTTATTAACTGGTTCAACAATATTAAACGATTTAATTTCACTAGTAAAAATTTGAGAATTAATTATATACTCAGCATAAACTTCATGGTATCCTAAATTCTGATAGCTAATAGTGTTTCCTTGAATATATTCACCATCTACTATATAATTTGTACTAGAATTAATGTTTTCACCACTATCATCTAAAAAATTTAAAATTACGCTTTGATTTTTTAAATATGAAGACTCTACATTTAAACCTGGATATAATATTTGTTGAGGAGTAATTGTATCAAAATTTTCTGACTTACTACATCCTAACAATAATAAAAAAAACATACAAATTTGTAAATATCTCATCATTTTATTTAAATTCAGTAGTGTAAAATAAGGATATAATTTTAATTAATAAGTTTAAATAAAACAAAGTATATTTACAAAAAACCTAATCAATGAAAAATTATATATTGCTTTTAGTGTTATTATTTTCTATAATTACTCAGTCACAATCTAGTTTACCAGACTTAAATCTTAGTACATTAAAAGGAAACACAGTTAGTTTAAATGAAATTTCAAAAAATGATAAAATTGCTGTCATATCCTTATGGGCTACGTGGTGCGTTCCTTGTATAAAAGAATTAGATGCAATAAGTGAATATTATGAAGAATGGAAAGAAGAAGTAGAGTTTGAATTATATGCAATTTCTACTGACGACAGCAGAACTGTTAAAAGAGTAAATGCTATGGTAAATGGAAAAGGTTGGGACTATACAATATTGTTGGATAATAATAATCAACTACAAAGATCTCTGGGTGCATCAACAATACCACTTACAATAATTGTTAAAAATAATAAAATTGTATATAGACACACTGGATATAGTTCTGGAGTAGAGTTTGAACTTTTTAAAAAAATAAGAGAATTAAAATAAATTGCTAAAAAATGAAATTTATATTACAAACACTATTTTTAATAATTTCAGTAGTGATATACCCACAAAATAATGAAATTATATTTGGAAGTTTTGAGAGTAATTCTCAATTACTACAAGATGATTCAAATTTGAATTTTTCAGTTCCAGAAGATAAATTTAGATCAAATAATTATTTTCAATTAAATTACATCAATGGTAATATCAGCACAGGGATTCAATACGAAAGTTATCTTCCAAATGCTATGTTAGGATATTATCCTGAATTCAATGGAAAAAATGAGATTGCTTCATATTATATAAACTTTAAAAAAAATAAAGCTGATATAACAGTTGGATACTTTTTTGAGCAATTTGGAAATGGTTTAATTTTTAGAGCATGGGAAAATAGGCAACTAGGAATTAATAATGCAATTAAAGGGATTAAAGCAAAATATAATTTTTCTGAAAGTTTAAGTTTGACTTCTCTATTCGGACAACAAAGAAATAGTTTTGAAATAAATTCGGCTACAATTCAAGGATTAGACTCTAATTTTAGTTTAAATAAATTATTAAAGATAGAAGATAGTGATTTATCCATTGGAGTTAGCTATGTAAATAGGTATCAAGATAATGAAACAAATAATGAAATTCCTTCAAATGTAGAATCAAAAGGTGGGCGTTTAAATTTTTACTCTGGAAATTTTAGTTTAAATGTTGAAGGTATAATCAAAAGTGAAGATGTTTTAGTAAATGAAGAGGTAATTCAATCCAATAAGCTATACGACGGAACAGCTATTCAAGTTGATTTAGGATATTCTAAAAAAGGGTTAGGCTTTAGCAGTACATTTAGAAGACTAGAAAACTTTAATTTTTACAGTGACAGATTAGCAGAAGGTAATATATACAATCAACAAACATTAAGTTATACACCTTCACTTACCAAGCAACAAGATTATATGCTTACTAATATTTATGTTTACAATTCACAACCTCGACTAGTAATAAATTCACTAGAAAAAAGATCAGGAGAAGTAGGTTATCAAACTGATTTTTTCTACACATTTGAGAAAGAAAGCTTGTTGGGGAAATTCAAAACTAAGCTTGCTTTTAATTTTTCATACTGGGCAGGTTTAGAATCTTCTTTTAATGCAGATGAATCCTACGATATTGAATTTATTGGAAATGGAAATAGATATTATAGAGATTTAAATATTGAAATTAAAAATAGATGGGATTCTAAATTTAGTACTACAATGACATTACAAGATGTTATAATAGACAAAGGAGTTGCTTTAGGTGGACCTTTAGGAATTCAAGGGAATATCAAGGCTAAAATTGGTGTAATCGAAGGGACTTATAGATATTCAAACGGTAAATCTTCAAGAGCCGTTATACAACACCTGTGGACTAAAGAAGACAAAAAAAACTGGGCAGGCCTAGTTTATGAATACAACTTCTCAAGTAGTTTAAATGTTTTTATTGCTGATGGATGGAATTACGGAAATGATGATAAAATACACTATTACAATTTAGGAGGTAGTTATTCTAAAGATAATCTAAGACTAGGCGTGAACTATGGTAGACAAAGAGGAGGTTTAATATGTATCGGTGGAGTGTGTAGATATGTTCCTGAAAATACAGGAGTAAATTTAAGTCTAAATATAACTTTCTAAATTAATTAGAAGAATATCTATATTTTAATCTAAATGGTTCCCCTACTATATTACCATCTTCATCCGCACTATAAAATTTAAAAGTATATTCCACAGGATTTGAACCATCACCAGGATCAGAATTTAAAAAATGATCTCCATTAGACGGTTGAGTTTCTCCGGGGTTAATATAGACAACAGGCTGTGCATTGTTTGAAGGATAAGAAGTTCCTTCACTTACTCCTGCAAAACATTGTCCAAAACAAAGCTCCATCATTGAACCATCTGTGCCAGAAATACTTTCAACTTCAATTCTCATTCCAATTATTTCATTTGAAATATTTCTTATAAGAAAATCTAGTGATGCTTCTGGATACTCAGTTGAATTAAAACTTACTACTTCATTATCATCAAAAGAAACACCATTCAAATTTTCTACAGAAAAAGTAAGTTCTGGTTCAATTATGGGGTTAGTATCTGTAGGCTCATCTTTTGAGCAAGAAATAAAAAGTGAAAAAAACAGTAAAACTGATAATATTTTATTAGAATATCTGATCATAATTAATAAATTTAAATTGGGGTGTTAAGATTTAAATGCCTAATTTACACCAAATTTTTTTAAAACCCCAAACAAAAAAATTATGAAAAATAAATACCTGACATTTTTTACTACTATAATTTTTAGCTACAGTTTTTCTCAAAGTATTGTATCTACTGAAGCAGAAAACAAAAAATTAATAATAGAAGAGTTTACTGGGATTTCGTGTCAATATTGTCCAATTGGACATACAATAGTGCAGAATTTATTAGATGACAATCCTGGAAACGCTTTTGCAATAAAAATTCATGAAGGCACTTATGCAGAAGGGTTTAATCCAGATTTTACAACTCAATGGGGAACAAATATTGTTAGTCAGTCAAATAATGGAGGTTCATACCCTTCAGGAACAATAAATAGACAAGTTTTTCCTTCGGCAAGCTCAAATGGAGGTACATCAATTGCATTAGGATGGACAAATATTGATAATAACCCTTTCATTACTGCCGCAGAAAATCTATTAACACAAAGTTCTTATGTTAATGTTGGGATCGAAGCTGATTTAAATATTGATAGTAGAGAATTAACTATTCATGTGGAGGCTTATTACACTGCAAGTAGTCCCGAATCAACAAACTTACTTAACGTCGCTATTCTTCAAAATAATACTATTGCTCCACAATCTGGTGAAGGTGGCAGCAATGAATATAATCATACTCATAGATTAGTTGATTTGATTACTGGTCAATGGGGAGATGAAATAAATAATACCTCGGCAGGAAGTTTTATTGACAGATATTATACCTACACAATTCCTGAATCATATAATAATGTTGAGGCTATATTAGAAAATATTGAAATTGTAACTTATATTTCTGAAACTACGCAAGAAATAATCAATGGAAATGGAGTTTATCCAAATCTAGTTTTATTGTCTAATGATGTGGGCGTAACTTCAATTAATTCTCCAAATAATATATCTAATTCTTCAAGTGAATACGTTACTGTTGAAGTAACTAATTTTGGAGAAAATTCAGTTTCAGGTTTTGACATTTCTTACCAACTTAATTCTAATGATATTGTAACAGAAACTTTCACCAACACAATTGCCTCTGAAGAAACAGCTAGTTTTACTTTTGATACAACCCTTAATCTATCAGATATACAAAATTGTCAATTAAGTGTATTTACTAGTTTAGAAAATGATGAAAATAATTCAAACAATGGAATCATTCAAGCTTTTAGTTTTTTAGATTATTGCACTCCTAATGCAGGTTCATGTAATTTAGACGGAATTAAGCAATTTATACTAAATACTATTAATATTGATGATGGTGGTATCGGATGTAATACAGAACCTTCTGATGGACCACTAGGTTATGCAGATAGAAGATATTTAACTACTGATTTAAGTAGATATTCTGGTCAAAATTCTTATACAATTCAAGCTATGCAACTTTGGGGTACTGGAGCTGATGCATATCCTCCAAATGCTGAAGGCTTTGCAGTTTGGATAGATTTTGATGATAGTGAAACTTTTGAATCTGATGAACTATTAATTGAAAGCTCTTTTGATGGTTATGGTGTTTTAGAAAACTTCACTTTAAATATTCCTACAGATGCACCTCTGGGGACTCATATTCTTAGAGCTAAAGCTATTGATTTAACAACTGGCGATAACTTAACAAATCCTTGTGATAATTTTTCTTATGGTGAAGTTCATGATTATAGTGTTAATATAATATCTACTCTTTCTTCGGAAAATATAGATTTTAAAAATAATTTTTATATATATCCAAATCCATCAAATGGAATGTTTAATCTTATTTCTGAATATGAAAAAGCTAATTTTAAGATTTATGATATACTAGGTAAAGAAATTTTGAATGGCACCTTAGCTTCTGGAAACAATACTCTGGATTTATCAAGTTTTAATAATGGGGTATATATATTAAATATAATTTCTACTATGGGTGAAGTTGTTAATATTAGATTGGTAAAAAATTAATATGAAAAAATATTTAGGTTTTATAAGTACTATGATTATTAGCTATAGCTTTTCTCAAACTATTGTATCTACGAATCCTGAAAATAAAAAAGTAATTTTAGAAGAGTATACAGGCATACACTGTACTTATTGCCCTGACGGACATGAAATTGCACAATCACTGAAAGATGAATATTTTGATGATCTGTTTATAATAAATATTCATGTTGGCGGATATGCAAATCCTAGCTCAGGAGAACCTGATTTTAGAACTAGTTTTGGAGATGCTATAGCTGGACAATCAAATCTATCAGGATATCCATCTGGATCTGTAAATAGACAATACTTTTCTAACTATACAATGAATGGAGGTACTGCTATGGGAAGAGGTTCCTGGAGTAATGCAGTATCGCAAGTAATTAACGAAAGCGCCTATGTAAATGTTGGTGTTGAAGCATCTATTAATGTTCAAAACAATCAATTAACTGTTCATGTTGAGGGTTACTATACTGGAACTAGTCCAGAAACTACAAATTATTTAAATGTTGTTTTAATTCAAAACAATACAACAGGACCGCAAACTGGAGGTGGAATGGGTGACAATTACAATCATATGTATAGATTAGTAGATATGATAACTGGCCAATGGGGGCAAGTTATAAATAATACTTCAGCCGGAACTTTTATTGATGAAACTTTTAGCTATACTATTCCATCAAATTATAATGGAGTTGATGTAGAATTAGCCGAGCTGAACGTAATAGCTTTCATCTCAGAATCCTATCAAGATATAATTAGTGGCGCCGAATATTCTCCTACTTTTGAAGGATTAGAATATTCAAACGACATAGCATTATTAGGAATTGAAGAAAATTTAAATGGAAACTGTGGTGAGACTGCAAGTCCTGTTGTAATTATTCAAAACAGTGGTTATGACACAATGAATAATTTTTCGATAAATTATTCAATTAATAATGGAGCAACTTATAGCCATAACTGGTCAGGCTCTTTAGCTTCACTTCAGACAGCAACCATAGAGCTACCTGCAATTAATTACAATCCATTAGAGTCTAATTCAATAGTAATCAATGTTTCTGATGATGATAATAATGATAATAATACCAATACTTTTTATTTCAATCAATCTGAAGTATTTCAAACAAATAGCATTACACTTGAACTAATCACAGATAATTATGCAAATGAAACAACTTGGCAATTAACAAATTCTAATGGAACAATAATTGCTCAAAACGGACCTCTTTCCAATGCGACTACATATAGTACTAATATCGAAATCCCTATTTCAGAAGAATGCTACACCTTTACAATAAATGATTCGTATGGAGATGGTATTTGTTGTGGCTATGGAACTGGATCTTACACGATAGAAGATGATAATGGAAATATAGTTTCTTCTGGTGGAGAATTTAGTAGTACAGAGAGCTCTACATTTAGAGTTGGTGAAAGCTTAAATTTAAACTCTTACTCAAATGAAAATATTAAGTTATATCCTAATCCTTCTAATGGATTATATATTATCAAGAATAATTCATCTTCGGGATATTATTCAATTTATAATTTAATGGGGCAAATTGTAAAAAATGGTATTATTTATAACGGTGAAAATTTGATTGATATAAGAAATACTGATGATGGAGTTTATTTTATTTCTATTAGATCAACTTTTGGAAATGGGATTAAATTTAGACTTATAAAAAATTAGTTTTTTACTTTAAATTTAATAGGTAAGTAGACTATTTTTTTTTCCTTAAAAAAATCTTCGTTAAATAAATCAGAGAGATTATAAATTTTTATACTTTTAAAATTTTCTAGTTCTTTTTTCAAATCACCTCCTTTGAGATATAAAATTCCATTTTTAAAGATATTATTCGATTTTTTATTGACTTTATATTTTACCCACTTTACAAAATCATTCATATTAGTTACAGCTCTACTAATTATAAAATCAAACTTATGGTCAATTAACTCAACTCTTGTAACAGCTGTTGTAACATTTTTGAGTTCCAAATACTCTACAACTTGGTCAACAACTTTAATTTTCTTTTTTATACTATCAACTAAATGAAATTTGCATTCTGGAAACAAAATTGCCAGTGGAATTCCAGGAAACCCACCTCCAGTTCCCACATCAAGAATTGATGTGTCCACTTTAAATTCAATTAACTTACCAATTGAAAGAGAATGTAATACATGTTTAAGGTACAAATCATTAATATCTTTCCTTGAAATAACATTAATCTTGGAGTTCCAATCTTTATAAATAAAGTCTAATTTTTTAAACTGAATGATTTGATTTTCCGATAATGAATCAAAATATTTATTAATTAATTGCATGAAAAAATGATTTCAACAAAAGTAGCTTTTTTTGTGTATAATTATTTTAAAAACTAATAAAAAGAGAGTACATAAATTGATATATTTGATTAAATCAAAGCTATATATGAATTCTAAAAAAATTTTATTCAACAGAAAAGATTCTGCTATTTTTTTTAAAACATTAAATAAAAGAGTTAATTCTTACTTTAAAAATAATAATATAACAAAAAGTGGAAACTGGAAAATATGGATTAAAACTATAATTATGTTTAGTTTACTTATAACTCCTTATGTCTTAATTTCAATTTTTTCTATTCCAACATGGTTACAAATATTATTTTCTGTGGTAATGGGCATTGGACTTGCCGGAGTCGGAATGAATGTAATGCATGATGGAAATCATGGATCGTTTTCAAACAAAAAATGGATTAATAGAATTATGGGAGGGAGTATCTATTTATTGGCAGGTAATAGGTATAATTGGCAAGTACAACATAATGTATTACACCATACCTACACTAACATACATGGTCACGATGAAGATTTAGAAGCTGGAAGGATAATACGTTTTTCAAAACACTCTGAATGGAAATGGTTTCATAAATTTCAACATTACTATTCTGTTTTACTTTATGGTCTTTTAACTTTAAATTGGTCCATCACAACAGATTTTTTACAAATGAAAAGATATATGAGAAGGAAACTTTCTCACGGAAAATTTCCTAATCCATTTGTTAACTGGAGTAAGTTGGTGATATCAAAAATATTGTATTTCATGTTTTGGCTTATAGTTCCCATATTAATATTTAATATTGTTTGGTGGAAAGTATTAATATCATTTATTATAATGCATTACACTGCTGGATTAATTTTAAGCTTAGTATTTCAATTAGCTCATATTATGAATGAAGCTGAGATGCCTACTCCAGATAGTTTAGGAAATATTAAAAATAGTTGGGCTATTCATCAATTAAAAACAACAGTTAATTTTGCATCTAATAATAGATTTGTTAGCTGGTTTACCGGTGGGTTAAATCATCAAGTAGAACATCATATTTTTCCGAATATATCTCATATACATTATGATAAAATTGCTGATATTGTAAAAAAAACTGCAAAAGAATTCAATCTTCCTTACAATGAGTTTAAAACAACAAAAGATGCTGTATTAGCACACTTTCAATACTTAAAATTAATGGGGATTAGACCAAAAACAATATAGACTAAAATGAAAAAGTTTCTATCCGATAGAATTAATAATTTAGCAGTATCGCAAACATTAGCGATGGCAGCCAAGGCAAGAGAATTAAAAAATGAAGGAAAAGATGTTATTGGTCTGAGTCTAGGTGAACCTGATTTTAACACACCTAGTTATATTAAAAATGCAGCTATTATAGCTATTAACGAAGATTATAATTCTTATACACCTGTAGATGGTTATGTTGATTTAAAAAATGCAATCATAGGAAAATTTAAAAGAGATAATAATTTAATCTATGACCAATCTCAAATAGTTGTTTCAACTGGAGCTAAGCAATCTTTATCTAATATTGCTGCCTCAATGATTAATAAGGGGGATGAAGTTATTCTGCCATGCCCATATTGGGTTAGTTATAGTGATATAGTAGGTTTAAATGGTGGTCTTACTGTTGAAGTTAAAACTAGTATAGCAAATGACTTTAAAATGACTGCAGAAGATCTTGAAAATGCTATTACAACAAAAACTAAAATGTTATGGTTTAGTTCTCCATGCAATCCAAGTGGTTCAGTTTATAGCAAAGATGAGTTAAGAAAATTAGCAGACGTTTTGTTAAAGTATCCTAATATATTCATTGTATCTGATGAGATTTATGAACATATTAATTTCCGTGATGGACACTTCAGTATTGCTGAATTTGAAGATATGTATGATAGAACAATAACTGTAAATGGAGTTTCAAAAGCATTTGCAATGACTGGATGGAGAATTGGATATATAGGAGCTCCAAAATGGATTGCAAGATCCTGTAATAAAATGCAAGGCCAAGTAACTTCAGGAGCAAATTGTATAGCTCAAAGGGCAGTAATTACTGCCTTAGAAGAAAGCCCATCTAAAATTCACTATATGGTTGAAGAATTTGAATCAAGAAGAGATTTAATTTTAGATTTACTTAACAAAATAGAAGGGTTTAAATGTAACAAGCCTGAAGGTGCATTTTATGTTTTTCCTGATATCTCATATTACTTTGGTAAAACAATTAAAGGTTATACTATAAATAATGCATCAGACATGTCATTATTTTTATTAGAAGAAGCTTTAGTTGCTACAGTCACAGGTGATGCTTTCGGTAATCCTAATTGTATACGAATATCTTATGCAGCCTCTAAAGATCAATTAAATGAAGCTGTAAAAAGAATAAAAGATGTTCTATCTTAAATTATTATTGTAAATTAATAATAATAAAAAAATAATTATGATTATAACTAATACAGAAAATATTCCAAATAAAGAGATTTTAGAAATATTAGGGATCGCTAGAGGCAGTACTGTAAGAGCCAGAAACGTCGGTAAAGATATTTTTGCAGCATTAAAAGGAATAGTTGGTGGAGAAATTAGTGAATACACTAAACTACAAGCAGATTCAAGAGAGCAAGCATTACAAAGAATGATTTCTGATGCTAAAAAAATGGAAGCAGATGCAGTAGTAAATGTACGCATGACTACTTCAATGGTAATGCAAGGTGCATCTGAATTATTAGTTTATGGAACAGCTGTAAAATTTAAATAAATGACTAGTATAATTCTTTGGTCTATAATTGTTGTAACTCTAATTTATTTATTAGCAAGTAAAATTAATACCGAAAACAAAGAAGACTTTGATAAAAGAGATAATTAATTATTTCTTTTTCCAAAAATACGCTGTAAAGACAATTAGAACAGTAAACAACTCTAACCTTCCAATCAACATTAAAAAAGCAGACCACCATTTTGCCATTATTGGCATGTGGTTAAAAGTTCCCATTGGACCATAATCTCCTATTGAAGGGCCAACATTACCCAGACTAGAAGCTGAAACTCCTAAAGAAGATTGAAAGTCTAAACCAAAGATTGAAAATCCTAATGCACCCACCATAAAAGAAAGCATATATATAATGAAAAAACCGAGAATAGTATAAATAATTTCATTAGGAATAGATTTAGAATTATATCGAACTGGAACAATAGCATTAGGGTGTAATATTCTTTTAAATTCTAAAAAACCATTTTTTATAATAAGTAAATGTCTAACTATTTTAAAGCCTCCTGAAGTGCTTCCTGCAGATCCACCAATAAACATAAGGCCAAAGAAAATTAACAATAAAAATGGAGTCCATGCTGTGTAATCTGCTGTAACGAATCCAGTAGTAGTTACAATAGAAGCAACTTGGAATAAAGAATGTCTTATTACTCCTTCAATTTGTTGAAAAATAGTTCCAGAAAATAATTCCTTAATAACAGGATCGTCTATATTAGATCCATTAAAAAACAGAATTGTCGAAACTATTAAAGTGAAAAATATAATGAATTTGAAGTAGAGATTAAATTCTTCATCAAATTTAATCTTACTTAATTTTCCTTTGAAAGCATAGTACAATAATATAAAATTTGTACCTGCTAATATCATAAAAATTATAACTACATATTGTATGGAAGGCTGTGAATTCCAATATGCTAAACTAGAATCTTTTGTTGAAAATCCTCCTGATGCAATATTAGACATTGAATGATTTATAGCATCAAAGAATGACATTCCAAAAATAGTCAACAAAATAGTTTGAATTAAAGTAAAACTTAGATATATAAGCCAAAGTCTTTTGGCAGTATCTGTGATTCTTGGATGAAGTTTATCAGCACTTGGTCCAGGTGCTTCAGCACTGAATAATTGCATTCCCCCAATTCCCAGTAATGGTAAAATAGCTATTGCCAAAACAATTATTCCCATACCACCAATCCAATGAGTAATACTCCTCCAAAAAACTATACCTTCAGGAAGTGATTCTATAGAATCTAAGATTGTGGCTCCTGTAGTTGTATAACCTGAAGTAGTTTCAAAAATTATATTAGTAAAACCATCAATAGTATTTGTCATTAAATAAGGAATAGTACCAGATAAAATCATAACTAACCAACCAAAAATAACTACTATATATCCTTCACGCTTATTTAAGTTTTTTTCAAAATTTCTATTATAAATTGTACAAAAAGCACCAATTAAAAAAACTATTATTCCAGAAACTATTAGTTTATCAGTAATCCCATCATCATATGCATAACTAAGAATTGATGCAACAAACATAAATGTCCCATTAAATATCAGTAGTATACCAATAAAATAAAAAACAATTTTAAAATTAATATTCATAGTGCTGTTCTAATAAAAGAATTTTTCTACTTGCTTATCAATATCTAATTTACAACATACCACTACCCTATCGTTAACAAGGATTTTAAAGTCACCAAGCACAATAAGACCTTCACCATTTCTAATAACACCACTTATTATTGCATCTCTAGGAAAATCAAGTTCCTTGATTATTTTATTACATACATAAGAATTCTCATTTACTACAAATTCAAGTAATTCAGCATTCATATTGGTTAATTGAGAAATAGCCACTACTTCAGCTTTACTTATGTATTTTACTATATTATTAGCTGCTAATAATTTTTTATTAATTAAAGTATCTATACCAATAGATTGTGATAATTTATAATAATCCATATTATCTACTAATGCAATTGTCTTTTTAATTCCTCTAGATTTAGCTACTAAACATGACATTATATTAGTTTCAGAACTTCCGGTAACTGAAATAAATGCATCCATACTTTCTAATTCTTCTTCCTCTAATAATTCGATATTTCTAGCATCTCCATAAATAACAAGAGTATCAGGTAATCTTTCAGCTATATCGATTGCTCGTTTTTTATTATTTTCGATAAGTTTTACATTTACTTTAGATGAAAGCTTTTTGGCTACTTTTCTTCCAATACTACCACCTCCTAAAATCATAATTTTATTAATTTCTGAAATTTTATTTCCAGAAAGTTTACATAGTTCAATATCTCCACCTTTAGAGGTCATGAAAACAACATAATCTCCTACTCTAAAAACTGTATCTCCTCTAGGAATAATAGTTTCTTCTTCTCTTTTAATAGCGATTGGGAAAAAATGAATTTCTGGAAAAAAGGAAGCACATTGAGCAACATTTTTATCAATTAAAATTGTAGATTCTGATAGATTTAAACCCAGTGTTGTTAAAGCTCCGTCTTCAAACTCATGTGTATCATTGAAAACAGATTGATCAATAACTAATTCAATCTCATCAGAAGCTAAATCCCCAGGTGAAATTAATTCATCAACACCAAGATCATCAAAATTAATATTATGATTAGATTTATTATACTCCGTATTAGATATTCTTGCTATTGTTTTTTTAGCACCTAACTGTTTAGCTAAAAAACAAGCTGTTAAGTTGGTTGCTTGAAGAGATGTAACTCCGATAAATAAATCTGCCTCATTAACGTTCGCATCATTTAATATTTTAATTGAAGTTGAGTCTCCTTTAATAACTTTAATATCTAAATGGTTCTCTGCATAGGCTAGAGTATCCTTTACTGGATCAATTAATGTTATTTCTTGAGATTCGTAGGATAATAATTTTGCTAAATGAAATCCTACTTCCCCTGCACCAGCAATAATTATTTTCATTATTATATATAATTCTTTAGATACAAATATAATTTATTTTAGGGAATTGTTCATGAATTGTATTTCTTTGCATAAAATTATAAGATTTAATATGTCTAAAAAAGTATTACCATATATAAAAAGTAATTTAACTAAGAAGAATCAAGTTGAGAAGATGTTTGATAATATATCTAAAGAGTATGACTCTTTAAATCGAGTTATATCTTTTGGAATTGATATTTCGTGGAGAAAAAAAATTGTAAAAATTTTAAAAAAACAGAATCTAGAAAAAATTCTTGATATTGCTACCGGAACTGGTGATTTAGCAATTGAACTTTGTAAAACTAACGCAAAAGAAATAATCGGATTAGATATTAGCAAAGGGATGTTAAGTGTTGGAATAGAAAAAATAAAAAATAAAAAATTAGACAATATAATAAAAATGACTGTAGGAGATTCTGAAAATTTATCTTACAATGATAATCATTTTGATGCGGTAACTATATCCTTTGGAGTAAGAAATTTTGAAAATTTAGAAAAAGGGTTAAAAGAAGTTTACAGAGTTTTAAAACCATCAGGTACTTTAGTAATTTTAGAAACTTCTAACCCAACAAAATTTCCATTTAAACAATTTTATAAATTTTATTCAAATAATATTCTACCATTAATTGGAAGATTATTTTCAAATGATAAGTTTGCTTACAACTATTTATCGGAATCATCAGCAAATTTCCCATTTGGAAAAAACTTTAACAATATTTTACAGAAAATAGGGTTTATAGATGTTGTAGACTTTCCTCAAACATTTGGAGTAGCTACTATATATACAGCTAGCAAGTAATTCAATGAAAAAATCATTATTTATATTAATTTATTTTTGCTTTATTACAGTAAATGCCCAATTATTTACTAAAGAAAAAGTTATTAATAATGAAAATTTTGATAAGCCAGCTATGTCATGGGGCTATTTTTTGGGAATGAATAATTATGATTATAACTTTGACTACATAGTTAATCTTAATGACATTCAAATTGAAAAAACATTTGGATTTAATGTTGGGTTGATTGGGAATTTTAGAATTACTGAATATTTAGATTTAAGATTTGAGCCAGGTTTAATAATGTCCAATAAAAATTTGCTTTATAGTCCTCAAGATTTTGGAGATTTTGAATTTATAGAAAATATTCACTCAAGGGAAGTTAAATCAACCTTTATACACTTTCCATTACTACTAAAAATTTCGACTAAAAGGGTAAATAATTTTAAACCATTTATTACAGGTGGTTTTTCAACTGCAATAAACCTTTCTAGTAATGAAAATAATTTAGAAGATAATAGTTCTGGTGAATTTAGAACAAAAAAAAATGTTTATTTCTATGAATTAGGATTTGGTATAGACTTTTATCTAGAATGGTTCAAATTTTCACCATCAATTAGAGGAGTTTTTGCTATAAATGATGAATTAGTTCGTGATGATGACCCCATGAGTCCATGGACAGGCAATATAGATTTTATGAAAACAAGTGGGATATTAATAAATTTTACCTTTCAATAATTTTTCTAGAATTCTCCGCTAGAATTATTGCGGTAGCATTAGCTACATTTAAGCTCTCTGTCTTTTTTAATTCTCCAAATCTTGGAATAGAAATTTTTACATCAATGAACTTAAGTAATTTATCACTAATTCCATTAGCTTCATTTCCAAAAAGCAATACCCCCTCTTTTATTGAATTTTTACTAAATATAGAATCTCCTTGCGTAAATGTGCCATAAACTGGAACATTTATCTGATGTAAGAAATTATTGAGTTCCAAATATGTAATATTAACCCTTGATATTGATCCCATAGAAGATTGTACAACTTTTGGATTATAACAATCAACAGTATCTTTTGAACAGACAATATCTTTTATTCCAAACCAATCACATAGTCTTATTATAGTTCCTAAATTTCCAGGATCATTTATTCCATCAAGAGAAATTATTAGCTTAGATGAATCAATTTTATTGATTGTTGGGATTTCAAAAATTGCAACTGAGTCCTTTGGATTGGATAAATTACTAATCTTACTTAAATCTAATTTTGAAATAATAGTAATAGCATCGTATATTAAATTATTATTAGTAGAATAAATACGTAAAATATTAAAATTATGTTTAATAAGTTCTGAAATAGTTTTATCCCCTTCAGCGATAAACATATTATTTTTAATCCTGTTTTTTTTTTGTCTTAGAGACTTAATATGTTTAATTTCTTTATTAGTTATCATTTAATAAGTAAATTATTAGTTTAAAAATCAACACTAAGTGAATTTAAATTGTAAGATAGTGATTCCACTATTATTAATAATGGAATCACTATCTTTTCAAAAAAAAATACTACTTCGATTTCGTAAATAATTTTATAAATTAAGCAATATAGATCTAAAATTTAATATTTTTGCTCCCAAATTAATTAACTATAAAATGAGCACAATAAAACCAGGAGTAGCTACGGGAAATCAAGTTCAAGAAATTTTTAAATTAGCTAAACAAAAAGGATTTGCATTACCGGCAGTAAATGTTATCGGATCAAGTAGTATAAATGGGGTTTTAGAGACCGCCAAAGAATTAAATGCACCTGTTATAATTCAATTTTCTAATGGTGGAGCAGTTTATAATGCAGGAAAAGGACTAAGTAATGAGAGTCAAAAAGCTGCAATTGCAGGATCTATTGCTGGAGCAAAACATGTTCACGAGATGTCAAAAGCCTATGGAGTTCCCGTTATTTTACATACAGACCATTGTGCAAAAAAACTACTTCCTTGGATTGATGGTTTGATTGAAGCAAGTGAAAAATACTATATTGAACATGGTCACTCGTTATTTAGCTCTCATATGATTGATTTATCTGAAGAACCAATAGAAGAAAATATATCTATTTGTAAAAAATATTTAGAAAGAATGTCAAAAATTGGCATGACTTTAGAAATTGAATTAGGGATAACTGGAGGTGAAGAAGACGGAGTAGACAATACTGATATTGATGATTCTAAATTATACACACAACCTGAAGAAGTTGCATATGCATATAAAGAATTAATCAAGGTTAGTGATAAATTTACCATTGCTGCGGCATTTGGTAATGTACACGGAGTTTACAAACCTGGAAATGTTAAGTTAACTCCAAAAATTTTAAAAAACTCTCAAGATTATATTTCCAAAAAATACAATCTAAAACATAATTATATCGACTTTGTTTTCCATGGTGGGTCTGGTTCAACAGTTGAAGAAATTAGAGAAGGGATTAGTTATGGAGTTGTTAAAATGAATATAGATACTGATATGCAGTATGCTTATATGGCTGGAGCTAGAGATTATTTTGACAAATATTCTCAATATTTAAAAGCACAAATTGGAAATCCAGATGGAGATGACGTCCCTAATAAAAAATATTATGATCCAAGAAAATGGGTTAGAGAATCAGAAGTGTCTTTTGTAAAAAGACTAAAACAAGCTTTTGTTGACTTAAATAATGTTAATACATTATAATTTTTCTACATTTGATTATAAATCTATAAACAATGGCTTGGTTTAAAAGAAAAGACAAAGGAATTCAAACACCTACAGAGGCAAAAAAAGATATTCCTAAAGGTCTATGGTATAAATCTCCTACTGGAAAAATAGTTGATACTGAGGAACTTGAAAAAAACTATTACGTTAGCCCAGAAGACGGATATCATGTTAGAATAGGAAGTAAAGAATATTTTGAAATTTTATTTGACAATAAATATAAAGAGCTTGATATAAATTTAAGTTCTAAAGATCCATTAAAATTTGTTGACAATAAAAAATATTCAGACCGTATTAAGGAGGCTAATAAAAAAACTAGTCTTAATGATGCTGTCAGAACAGCAGTTGGAAAGTCTAAAGGAAGAGACATAGTAATTGCATGTATGGACTTCAGCTTTATTGGAGGTTCAATGGGTAGTGTTGTTGGAGAAAAAATAACAAGAGCTGCAAACCATGCATTAAAAAAGAAAATTCCTTTTCTAATTATATCAAAATCTGGTGGAGCTAGAATGATGGAAGCAGCTATTTCGTTAATGCAACTAGCAAAAACTTCGGTTAAACTAGCACAATTAGCTGAAGCAAAAATACCATACATTTCATTATGTACAGATCCTACTACTGGTGGTACTACAGCTTCATTTGCTATGCTAGGTGATATTAATATAAGTGAGCCAGGAGCATTAATTGGATTTGCAGGACCAAGAGTAGTTAGAGATACTACAGGAAAAGAATTACCAGATGGGTTCCAAACTGCTGAATTTGTTTTAGAACATGGTTTCTTAGATTTTATTACCGAAAGAAAAAATCTTAAAGACAGAATAAATCTTTATTTAGATTTAATTTTAAATACGCCAATTAGAGAATAGTAGTTAATCACATAAATTTTCAAGGAAATTGCTTACTATTTTAATAATTTCTACCAATTCTAAAATTTCTAGTAGAATTAGCTATTAAACTAATTAAAAATCATAGTAATCTCTGTAATAATTATTAAATTAATAATATAAATAATTCAGAGCTTAATTCATAATATGAATATTTAAAAAAAATTGAATTCTTAAGACACAAAATAAATCCTTATTTAATCTATTTTTTACTATATTTGCGCCTCTATTATAAAATAGTAGAAATATACATAATAATCATTTAAAATAATATTGGAATGTATTTAACTAAAAAAACAAAAGAATCATTATTCAAAAAACACGGTAAAAACGAAAAAGATACCGGAAGCGCTGAAGGTCAGATAGCTTTATTCACTCTAAGAATCAATCACTTAACAAAACATTTAAAATCAAATCGTAAAGATTTTAATACTGAGAGATCTCTAGTTAAACTCGTTGGCAAAAGAAGAGCACTACTAGATTACCTTACTAAAGTTGATGTCTTAAGATATCGTGCAATAGTTAAAGAATTAGGTTTAAGAAAATAACAGTAAAAGAGACTATTTTTTAGTCTCTTTTGTACTTAAATAAAGTACTATATTAAAGCTATTAAATAGTTTTTCATTGGTAATACAACTACAACAACACAACACCATTGTTTAATATTTAAAAAAAAATTATGAAACCAAAAGTTTATAAAGAAATAATTGACCTAGGAGATGGTAGAGAAATTTCTATCGAGACAGGGAAATTAGCAAAACAAGCACATGGCTCAGTTGTAGTTCAGATGGGTAAAGCTATGCTATTATGTACAGTAGTATCTAATTACAAAGCAAGCCCAGTTGACTTCTTACCACTTACTGTTGATTATCGTGAAAAATTTGCTGCAGCAGGAAAATACCCTGGTGGATTTTTCAAGAGAGAAGCAAGACCAAGTGATGGAGAAGTATTAACAATGCGCCTTGTAGACAGAGTATTAAGACCACTTTTTCCAAAAGATTATCACCACGAAACACAGGTAATGATTCAATTAATGTCACATGATGAAGATGTGATGCCTGATGCATTAGCAGGTTTAGCTGCTTCTGCTGCAATACAGTTAAGTGACTTCCCTTTTGAATGTGCAATTTCAGAAGCTAGAGTTGCAAGGATTAATGGTGAATTTGTAATAAATCCATCCAGAGCACAATTAGAGGAATCTGATATGGATATGATGATAGGTGCTTCCGCAGAATCCGTGATGATGGTTGAAGGAGAAATGGATGAATGTAGTGAAGAAGAAATGGCAGATGCTATCAAATTTGCTCATGAATCTATAAAAATTCAAATTGCTGCTCAGCAAAAACTTGCAGATGCTGTAGGAAGAAAAGAAGTTAGAGAGTATGATACTGAAGTAGAAGATGAAGAGTTAGCAAAAAAGATTCACGATGCTAGTTATGATAAATGTTACGCTATAGCTAAGAAAGCTTCATCTAAACTTGAAAGAGGAACTGCTTTTTCAGAAGTTAAAGACGAAGTAAAAGCTTTATTTAGTGAAGAAGAATTAGAAGAAAAAGCTGATTTAATTAGTAAATATTATAGTAAAACACAAAAAGAAGCAGTTAGAGAACTGACTTTAAGTGAAGGTCTTCGATTAGATGGAAGAAAAACAACTGAAATTAGACCAATTTGGTGTGAAGTAGATTATTTACCATCTACTCACGGATCTTCAATTTTTACAAGAGGTGAAACACAAGCTTTAGCTACTGTAACCCTTGGAACTTCAAGAGAAGCTAACCAAATTGATATGCCTTCTTATTCTGGTGAAGAAACATTTTATTTACATTATAACTTCCCTCCTTTTTGCACAGGAGAAGCTAGACCACTTAGAGGAACATCAAGAAGAGAGGTTGGTCACGGAAATTTAGCTCAAAGAGGATTAAAAGGTATGATACCTGAAGATTGTCCTTACACAGTTAGAGTAGTTAGTGAGGTATTAGAATCTAATGGTTCTTCTTCAATGGCTACAGTTTGTTCAGGTACTATGGCACTTATGGATGCTGGTGTTAAAATTAAAAGACCAGTTTCAGGAATAGCTATGGGATTAATCTCTGATGGAGACAGATATGCTGTACTTAGTGATATATTAGGAGATGAAGATCATTTAGGCGATATGGATTTTAAAGTTACAGGCACAAGTGAAGGAATTACAGCTTGTCAAATGGATATTAAAATCAAAGGTTTATCATATGAAATTCTAGTAAATGCGCTTAAACAAGCAAGAGATGGTAGATTACATATATTAGAAAAATTAACTGATACAATCAAGACTCCAAATAGTGATGTTAAAGCTCACGCACCTAAAATGGTAACTAGAACTATTCCAAATGAATATATTGGTGCTATGATTGGACCAGGAGGTAAAAACATACAAGAACTTCAAAAAACTACAGGTTGTACATTAGTAATTAATGAGGATCCCGTAACTGAAGAAGGAATCGTTGAAATTTTAGGAACTGATCAAGAAGGTATTGATGCAGTTATAGCTAATATCGAATCAATGTTATTCAAACCTGAAGTAGGAAGTGTTTATGAAGTAAAAGTTATTAAAATTTTAGACTTTGGAGCTGTGGTTGAATATCAAGATGCACCTGGAAATGAAGTTTTATTACATATTAGTGAATTAGACTGGAAGAAAACAGAAAAGGTAACAGACGTTTTAAATATGGGCGATATTTTAGACGTTAAATACTTTGGCGTAGATCCAAGAACAAGAAAAGATAAAGTTTCAAGAAAAGCTCTTATCGAGAAACCAGAAGGTTATGTAGAACGACCACCTAGACAAAGAGATAATAGAGGAAGAGATAATAGAGGAAGAGATAATAGAAATAGAAATAGATCATAATGATATATTTTTTTTGTAAATTTTAGCTTTTTAAATTTTAATTTAATTATATAAAAATTAAATGAGACAACTAAAAATAACCAAACAGGTAACTAACAGAGAAACTGCATCTTTAGATAAGTATTTGCAGGAGATTGGAAAAGTTGATCTAATTACTGCTGAAGAGGAAGTAGAATTAGCTCAAAAAATAAAACAAGGTAGTCAAATAGCGTTAGAGAAGTTAACTAAAGCTAATTTACGTTTTGTTGTTTCTGTAGCTAAGCAATATCAAAATCAAGGATTAACATTACCTGATTTAATTAACGAAGGTAATTTAGGACTAATTAAAGCTGCACAGAGATTTGATGAAACTAGAGGTTTTAAATTTATCTCTTATGCAGTTTGGTGGATTAGACAATCTATACTGCAGGCTCTTGCTGAACAATCAAGAATTGTTAGATTACCACTTAATAAAATTGGATCTATTAATAAAATTAATAAGACCTATGCATTTTTAGAGCAGTCTCATGAGAGACCTCCTAGTGCAGAAGAGATTGCCAAGGAATTAGACATGACAATTAATGATGTAAAAGAATCTATGAAAAATTCAGGACGTCATGTATCTATGGATGCTCCATTAGTTGAAGGAGAAGACTCTAATCTTTATGATGTACTTAGAAGTGGTGAATCACCAAATCCAGATAGAGCACTATTGCATGAATCTTTGAAAACAGAAATTGAAAGAGCTCTAGAAACATTAACACCAAGAGAAGCTGACGTTATAAGATTGTACTTTGGTTTAGGCGAACAACATCCAATGACACTTGAAGAAATTGGAGAAACATTTGATTTAACTAGAGAAAGAGTTCGTCAAATTAAAGAAAAAGCAATACGAAGATTAAAACATACATCAAGAAGTAAAATTCTAAAAACATACTTAGGTTAATGTAAAAAGAGTATTAATTTTTAATACTCTTTTTTTATATAAAGTTAGAGCTATGAATAAACACTTAATTGCACCATCTGTACTTGCAGCAGATTTTGGCAACTTACAAAAAGACATTGAAATGATTAATGAAAGTAGTGCGGACTGGTTTCATATTGATGTAATGGATGGAGTATTTGTACCTAACATATCCTTTGGAATGCCTATCCTACAAAACATAAAAAAACATGCTACGAAAATTCTTGATGTTCATTTAATGATAGTTAATCCAGATCAGTATATAAATAAATTTGCGGATTTAGGAACAAATATTCTAACGGTCCATTATGAAGCTTGCACTCATTTACACAGGACTATTCAAGCAATTAAAGCAGCAGGAATGAAGGCTGGTGTAGCATTAAATCCACATACCAATATTGACAACCTAAAAGATACTATAAAAGATATTGATCTAGTGTGTCTTATGAGTGTAAATCCAGGATTCGGAGGGCAATCCTTTATAGAAAATACATTTAATAAAGTCAAAGAACTTAAAAGGTTAATCTTAAAAAATAACTCTGACTGCATCATAGAGATTGATGGAGGAGTAACTAATGTTAATGCAGAAAAACTAATCCAAAATGGCGCAGATGTATTAGTAGCTGGGAGTTATATCTTCAAAAGTAAAAACCCTAAAGAAACTATTAAAAATTTAAAAA
>Ga0213862_10000235_pt1 | contig 24079 bp, 17 predicted proteins | sample PICome_7_FD_160092 | JGI IMG/M metagenome (GOLD analysis project Ga0213862, IMG submission 160092) | Coastal seawater microbial communities near Pivers Island, North Carolina, United States - PICO266 | ecosystem: Environmental > Aquatic > Marine > Coastal | place: USA: North Carolina... | reverse complement strand
TGAAATCAATTAAATCCGGTAAATTCGGATGAATTAGATATATTAAATAAAAGTGAAATAAATTTAACAGAAAATATGCGTTGTGATAATAATGAGATTCATACAATTCATAATTTTATGATAAAAAGTATTGAAGAATATGATGATTCATTAGATTTAAATAAATTTGTTTATGATTTGTATCAATTATTATATACACAACGTAATAATAAGTCAATATATATAGTTGATAATAAAGAAGATTTGATTGATTTATATTTATCGGTATATAAGACGGAGAAGACAATAATAGGGAATTATAGAAATGAGGAATGTGAAAAATTAAATAAACAGATTAAGGATAAGATAATTGATAAGGAGAAAATAAAATGTATTGATAATTATTTTATAAATCAGCAAATAGTGTTTAAGGAACCTTATGAAGATTGGAATACATCGGAATTTGCGACAATAAAAAATATAGAATCGGATAATTATAGATTTAAAAAAATAGATATAGTAGATATAATAAATATTATTCAAGAAAAAAATGTAGAAACAGCTTATAAAAAAATAGAAAATAATATAAAAAAACAATATTTTAATCAATTTGGTAAGGATGATAAAAAATTATATTATAATCAAGAATTAATTAATTATGTAATAGGACAAACCAAAACGGCAAAATTATTAAAAGAGATATTCAAATATATAAATATATTTTGCGATGTTCAAATAAATACATTTACATTACATTCAGGTAATTCAATTAGATTGATAAAAGATAGTTATAAAAAAAATTATGAAACATCGGTAGATGCTGTAAAACATAGAATAAATGAATTAAATAAAAGTATATATAAACAAAGTAAAGGTACAAAATCTTTATATGAAAAATGTATAATTCAACCACTATGGGGTGTATTAAATAAACATAGAATAGATGTATTCGCTCAAATAGAAAGTGCATTTTCCTGTACTATCCATCGTTTACAAGGAGCAACCGTAGATAATATATGTGTAAATTTACATGATTTATTTAGGATGACAGAGAAGAAAAATAAATTAAAATGTTTATATACGTGTTTTAGTAGATGTAGTAATAAATTAATTATATATATGCCTACAATGCCATTATGTAAATGTGGTTCATTTTGCAAGGAAAGATTACATAAAAATATATATATGTGGAGTTGTAATAATAAAATGAGACATTGTGGATATATGGAAGATAAAGTAGAAGAAAATGAGGATTGTAAAAAATGTAAGAAATGTGAAAAAATATATCATAAAAATATGATGTATTCTGATAAAAAATGTTTAATTTGTAAAAATAATTTAAAATAAAATATATAATATAATATAAAAATGCCAAAACAATACGGTTCAAATGGGATAAATAGTGATGGTTCATTAATGAATGTAGGTAATAATATTTGGGATCCACAACAAGGTGGAAAACCTTCAATTAAAGTATATTCAGATAAAAATGCTTATGCTCCTACAACACCACCGTGGTTATTGGGTGGTATATATGAGGAAGAACTAGAAAAAACAAGAAAAATCAATATAATAGAAAATGAAAAAATAGAAAATGAAAAAAAAGGAAATGAAAAAAAGGATAAATGAATAAAATTATAATATATGAAATAATATGTTGAATATTAAGAATATGTTAAATATACATTTTATATTGATAATATTAATATATCTTTTTTTATTATATAGTGTTTTTTCTAATGATTTATTTATAATAAGGGCGTCAATATATTTGAGTATATTTATGATGTTAAAATGGATATTTGATTATAGACAATGTACTTTTGGATATTGGGAATGTAAATTACGAAAAGTAAAAAGGGAAAAGGGTATAATAAATAATTTTTGTGAATATTATGGAAATCTAATTTATTCGGAATATAATTATTGTTATTTTGTAATTTTGATAATAATCTATATAATAAATTTAATTAAATATTTTGGAAAAACTTATATATATATATAATATATGAAAATAAAGATAGTTAATAAAATATGTAATTTAGAAAAAAATATAGAATTATTAAAAAAAAAAATATTAGAGGTTCAGATAAAAAAACTAGGAGAATTAACATATGAAAATTTAAAAAATATGGATTTTTCTAATATAGATTTTTCTGATTCTGAAAAAGAAACAGTAGCAATGAAAATAAAAAAAGAAAATTTGATGGATTTATTAAAAATAAAAGAAGGTGAATATAATGAACAATTAAAAATGAATACAGATAATGAACATACAAATAATAAATTAAAAAATAAATACGATAAGGAAAAACAAAAAACACAGATGAAAAAAAAGTATGTAGAAAAATTAAATAAAATAAATGGAATTTTTAATGAGGAAAAAAAAATATTAGATGAAATAGTAACAAAATTAAAACAAGAACGTGAACATAAATTACATATTAAACAATTACATGATGATAAAATAGTACTTTTATTAGATAAAATAACACATTTTACAAATAATAATAATTCAATTAGAAAAAATATAAGAGATGAAAATAAACAAATAAAAGCATTACATAAAGTTTGTAATGATGAAATACAAAAATATCAAATAGAACATAGAAAAAAATATAAAGAATTATGTGGGGGAGGTAATAATAATAATAATAATAATAAAAATAATAATAATAATAATAATAATAATAATAATAATAATAATAATAATAATAATAATAATAATAATTTAGAAATATGTAAAAATAAAATAAGGAATTGGGATATAAAAAAATTAGATTGTAAATTATTTTTTATGGAGAAATATAATATATATTTAGGTGAATTTTATGAATTATGTGAGAAATATGGTGAAAAAGAAAATGGAATAGTAAAAGAGTGTATAACATTTACAAGAGAACAAGTTCAAAATAAAATAGATGAGTTAATAGAAAATACTGAAAAATTAAAAAAAAGTTATTATGAGGAGATGGATGAAAGTTATTTAAAAACGGATTATGAAGGTGAAATAGAAAAATTAGAAAATGAATATAAATTAAAAATAGAAAAAAGGGAGAAAGAAATAAAAACAATATTAGATTCGGTAAAAAATGTAATAGAACAATATAAAAAAAAGAAAAAAATAAAATCAAGAAAAGAAATAATTGAATATATGGATGATTTGAAAAAACAGAAATTAGATTTGGAATTTAAAAATGAAGATTTGGAACTAAAATATAAAGAATTAATAAAATTAAAAATGAATATTAAACCAAATTGTTTAGAAAAATTAAATATTATAAAAGCAGATTCATTAAAAGAGATTTATACAAAAAAAAAAGAATGTGCTGAAATTTAATATGAATAAAATATTTAATATATATATATATAATATGGATAAAATGGATACAAAAGAATTACAAGATAATTTAAAACATCAACAAAGTTTATATAAAACGTGTATAGAAAATAAAAATAAACAAACAAAAAAACTAGCAGATTTACAGACTGAAAATCTTAAATTAAAAACAGAAAAAGAAATGATTGCCTCTAATAATAAAGAAACTTGTAAAGAATTATTAAAAGAAAAAGTATTAGAATGTGAGGAAATAAAAACAAGTTTACTGGGTGGTATGGGAGAAAATAGTAAATTTCAGAGAATTTTAAGAGATTTTGAAAATAAAATAAGTGGAGGAATGATAGGGCAAGTTAGAAAAAAATTTGTAGAAAAATATGAAGAAGAATTACAAAATTATAAAAATTTGCGAACGAATCAAAAAGGTGGTGGACAAAAAGGGGGGCATCCTATTTTATTTATGGGTGCTGCAGCATTTAAGATTGGAATGATGACTCTTGGTACATTTATTTTTAATTGGTGGCCTATAATGATTTTAGTATCATTTTATTGTGTATATGTTGAATGGAAAATGGTTCAATTATCAGGAGATGATGTATTAGGTTTGCCTATACTATATTTATTAGGAGCATATTTATGTCCTTGTATATGGGCATTAATTCGTTTATTTATGGGATATTCAACAAATGCTGATTCACAACCAAGATTATTTAATATATTATCTAAATGTACGGATGATGGATTTACAATTAATTTTCACGAATATACAGGAAGAGATTGTAAAGAAGATAAATGTTTATGGACAACAAACGAATGTTTTCAAACATTATTTGGTAAAAATTCATAATTAGTTGATACAATGATAGTTGATACAATAGTAGATAATCTAAAAATACATTTAAATAAATTTATAAATTGATTTTTTTTTTTTTAAATAAATAAAATGAGTGAAATATTATTTAATGAAATCAATGATTTTAAAAAATGTATGAATACAATCAAAGAAAATGATGGTTTATTAGATAAAAGAGGATATCAATTACATGAAAAATTTAATGATTTTGATTTTAATGAATATAATAATTTTAATAGTATTGAATTAATGGGTCATAAACCAAATGAAGATAAATACTGTTTTATATATTTTGTAAATAATACGAGTTTTTTAAGTAAAAGTTATAAAACCAAATCGGAAAATAATATAAATAGAGTAGAAGAGAATATTCGTAATTTATATAAAATAAATAATTCAACAAATATTGATATAAATTTAATTATTATATTGACCCAACCATTAAAAATTAATAGTTATATTTTAGAAAAAAAAATTATAGAAAAAATAGATATTGAAAATATTCAAATTTTTACATATGCTACTTTACTATTTAATATTACAAAACATAATAAAATTCCTAAACATATTAGAGTTATTTCAGATAAAAAAGAAATTAAGGAAATGTGTGAATTAAAAAATATATCAGGCACAGATAAATTACCAAAAATTCTATTATCTGATCCATTAGCAAATTTTTATGGTTTACGAGTTGGAGAACTATTTGAATTTAAAAAATATAGTAAAAATTCGGGTATTTATATATATTATCGTGTATGTGTAATTTAAATAATAATAAATATTTATTATTATAATATATAATATATAAATTTTTTATATAATATATAAAATTTTTTATATAATATAGTTTATAGAATATATGTATAAGAATATGATTTTAATAGAAAATAAAAATTATAGTATACCTATAATAAGTGCTATAATAATATCAATAATAATATATAAGAATGCGTTTAAAAATGGAAATTATACATGTGATAATCTTATAACAAATACATATTTATATATTATATTATCATTAGTATTATTTCATATATTTATGATGTATTTTTCAGATATTATTACTTTAAAAATGATATTAGATATAAATAATAATTATAATATAAATGTTCTTTTATTTATAATTTTGGCTATTACATTTGTAACACTAATAATATTTTTTTATATGTATAAAAATATATTTGTATCACATATTATATTATTATTATTAATAGCATTTTTTGGATTAGGTAATTCATTTTTATATTCATTACTTAAAATGGAAGGATTGTATGAAAAAGTAATATTAACTGTATTATTTATTTTTATATTATTTACATTTATATTTTATAAATATAAAGAAACATTATCACAATATATAAATGATAAATTTTATATTATAGTAATTTTGAGTGTTTTATTAGTGTGTATAATTGAACTTATTTTAGTTTTTTCAAATACATATAGTTTAAATATTGCGTTTATTATTTCATCATTTTGTATAGGTGCTTTTATTTATATTTTATTATATCATACTAAAACACTTTCACAAATAAAAAAAACAGATTGTGAAGAGGCATTAAAAAATTGTAATTCTGAAGATCAAAAAAATTGTAATTCTCAAAATTATCCATCATATCCACAAAAATCATGGCGCATTTTCAATGCTATTGTTGTTTTATTTCAGAAAATAGCAGAAATATTTTTAGGTAAAAAAAAGAGTAGTCGTAGAGGTAGAGGTAGAAGTTTTTAGATTTAAGACATTTTCCAAGTATTATTACATTTAATACAATTTACAAAAATTGTAGTAGGTTCATCCGCACTACGCGTTTGCAGTGAATAAGTCTTACATTCATTATTTTTACATTTAGAACAAGTAAATTGAGTAGTTGTGAATTCTGCTGTTTTATCAATAACAATTTTATCATTCTTATTTTGTTCTTCTACAATATCTTTCCAATGTTCTGTATATAATTCCCAGGGTTTATTATATATTAATTCATATGGAGTAATTTTTTTTTTTTTAATATCAGATACAATTTTTTTATTATAAACCTTAGATTTAGGGTTAATAATTTCAAAAACATATTTTAATTTCATCATATAAGATAATTTAGATTCTTTTGAATATTCGTATAAATTTTGTTCAATAGAATCTGAAAATTTTTGACCAATAAAATCACTTATCATTTTTTTTCCTAGTTTTCGTTCTTCATCCATTATATTAATTATATTATTATATTAGTTATATTTATAAATCAATTTATTATATTTTTATTTTAAATTGATTTTTATCTTAATTGTGTAAAATTACATATAATGGCACTTATGAAAACTGGACTTCTTATTTATACAAATGGAACAACAGAAGAAAAAAAACTTAATATGACTGAAGATACAAATAATATTAGTATTTTACTGGATGATAAATTAACATTTATTGGTCAAATTTTACGAGAACCAGATAAATGTAATGCTGTAATTATAAATGGAATAAATAGTAAAAATAATGGTAAACTACTAAATAGATGTGTTATTCCACCATTTAATGAAGAAGTTTATGGAGATATATTTATAATTTGTATGGATGAAAATAGTGAACCCCAAGATTTTACTATGAATGACTTTGAAGAATATATTAAAAATTTTGATGAAAAATATAAAAAAAATTATTATGATTAATTTATATTAATTTTATTTAAAAATTATAACATTTTTATTTTTATTTTTTTTTTTCATTTTTTCCATTTTTCATACAAATCGTACAAGCGCCCCAATGAGCATCTTCATCAATACCTTTTAAATATACTTCTGCACGACAACAAGGACAACTTTGTCCACATTGACCACCTAGATTACAATAATGAATATGTTTATTCCAACCTTGAGGATGCGATTGAATTTTTGGCATACTAGTGTAAGACTATTATAATAGATAATATAAAAAAATCAATTTTAAAAAAATATTATTCAGAAATAATAATAAAAATAATTTCTAAAAAAGTTTATTTTTGATAAAACTTTTTCTAAAAAAGTTTATTTATAAAATTGATTTAAAAATAAATAAATAATAAAATATAAAATGAGTATAACCTATAAAACCGTTATTATTAATAAAAATGATGAAGAATTGAAAAAAAAATATGTTAATCATAATGTAAATTATATGAAAGATGTTGGCGTAGATTTATTTATGCCTGAAAAATTTATAGTACCTGGTAAAGCAAAAGGTTTTAAAATAGGAACAGGAATTAAATGTACTGGTGTAAGAAATAATCAACATTCAAGTTATATGATTTTTCCACGTAGTAGTATGGGTGGAAAAACGCCACTACGATTATCTAATAGTATTGGATTAGTTGATCCAGATTATACGGGTGAATTACTTTTACTTTTAGATAATATGAGTGAAGAAGCTTTTGAAGTTAATAGAATGGATCGTTTAGTTCAATTAGTAGGCCCTTGTCATGAACAACCAAATGTAAAAATTGTAGATGAGTTAGAAGTGACTGAACGTGGTGAAAAAGGAATTGGTAGTTCAGGAAAATAAAAAATTATTATCTATATCAATATATATATATATATATATATATATAATGAATAGAAGAGATAAATAAAGAATTTAGAAAATAAATTAAAAAAATGTATATGAGATTGTATATATTTTTATATTTATTTTTATTTTTTTTGAGTATAATAAATGGATATACATTACGTTCGGAAGAATTGGGTAGAGAATGTAAAATAGACTTTAACAAAAGTGAATTATTTATTGAAATAGATAAAAATATATGTAAAGAATTAGAATATAGTGAATTAAATTTATTTAAATTTAATAATTGTGCGTCTTTAAAAAATTATATAATGAATGGGATAGAATTATGGAGTAAAAATAATGATAATATAAAAATAAATTATGAAAAAAATAAAAATAGAAAACAAATAAAAATAAAAGTAAAATTTAAAAATCTAATTAGTAAAACGGTAGCAGAAGCATATAGAACGTGTGATACAAATAATTTAATAAATGGTGGTATATGGATAAATAGGAAAAAATGTTATTATCCTGATAATTTATTTTGCGTTTATAATAATTTTTTATTTATAATATTTTTTGTTTTAGGAATATTATTTCATAATTTATATTTTATTATAGTGATAGATATATTAAAATTAAAAAATATATATAAAATAGGAATAGGAATATTTACAATAACAATAAATATAATAATAGATTTTGGATTATTAATATATATTCATATAAATTGTAATAAATGTGTTCCAATGAAAAATGTAATAGGGCATGAAATGGGTCATATATTGGGATTTGGACATCCAGATAAAAATTATTATTTTAATTGGGATGGATATATAAAAAATTGTTTGATAGAAAAGAAAAGAAATATATTGTATGATGCCGGGTCAATAATGTTATCAAATAGTAATATATTAAGAGTAATGAAAAGTATATCATATAATGATAAATTAGGATTATATGATTTATATCCATCATGTAGTTATTCATCAGAAATATATACAAATTTTAAATATATTAATAGAGAAACAAAAACTGGACTATTATTTTTATTATTATATTTAATAATACCAATAATAATATTTGGGATAATAATATTTTATATAAAAATAAAAAGAAATACTCAGGTTAGTACAGTTTCTGAATGATATTATTTAAATTATCCATTTGAATAGATTTTAATAAAAAATCTTCATCGGAATTATAATCAACAGGTTTTCCGTAAGAATTTTTTTCTAATTTATTTTTAATTTTATATAAATCAAGATAAAGTATTTTATATTGTGTAACATTATCTGCTAATAAAAATTTATTATTATCAATACAAAATTGAATACTATTATCTAAATTTTTCAAAAATTTATCATGTTTATACTTAAATAAATCAAGTGCATTTTGTGATATTTCGGTATCAGTTAATACAACAATTTTATTATTAACTTCTATCGGTTTTTCTTCTAATTTTTTTTTTATAAATTTAGGAACAATAGTATTAGATGTTAATTTCATAAATAAAAAAATACTAATAATAATAATAATAATAAAAATAAAAGTCGCTAAAAATTTTGATAATGTTTCCATTTATATATATATGATATATTTTATATAAAAAATAATATATATTATTAATAATGTATAATAATAAAAATAATGAAAATAATAAAAATAAATATTATGAAAAAAAAACATTAGTAACGATAAATAGTATAGACCGTGTAAAATCACATAAATTAATAACATATATTAATCCTAATAATGTGGCAAAAAATGGATTTAAAATAATAGATTATGAAACTATTTTAGTAACACATAATCATAATTATGAAATTACAAATACAACAGAGATAATATTTAAAAATATAGAAGGTACATATAACAAAAATTTAAATAAATATACAATAGGTGGAGTTCCAGTAGAATATTTAAATTATAATGAGACAACAGGAAAACCAATATTTAATATAGAATTTGTTTATACTTATGAAAATAATATACGGATAAGTAATTCATATAAAATAAAAATTCCATTAAATATAAATAAAAATTTGTTAATAATAAATGCTGTTGGTGGTGGTGAAAATATTCAGGTAGAAAAAATACAAGAATTTATTCGGGGATATGAAGATTCTAGTTTTTATAAAATAACATTACCTCGTAGATTTAGAAATATAAAAAATGTGAAATTAATAAGTTTAGAGATGTCGAACGCACAATACGCAATTCGTGATTCAATTAGTAAAAAATATAATTTAAACGAAGATTATATAAGTAATAATAATTTTATTCATTGGATAAATAAAGAAAATGAAACAAATATAGGTAGTAATTTCCTAATAAATAATGAAAAAATATTAGATTTAGTAAATAACAATATAAATAATATTTCGCCAAAATGGAAAAAAAATGAAACAACAGAAGAAATATTATATGAATATTTAGCAGATGAATATTTAAATAAAATAAACAGTAATTTTGAAAATTTACAAATGAAATTTATTAATTTATTATATTTATTAAAAAATAGAATAGAAAATCCATTAAAAACAAGTGTAGTTACAACAGCAATGTTAGATATGATAAAACATGAAAATAGTTATTTACTACAGTTTTCAAATAGTGGAATAAATTATAAATTATTTTTAAGGGATCGTGTAAATGAAATAGATACAACATATAATAAAAATTATTTTATAAATGATTTTTTTATAAATGATTCAGATTCAAAAAAAAATTTAATAAATTTTATTCATAATTTTACAAATTATAATTCAACAATAAATTCGTATAATAGTGATTTAACAGTTAATTTTGATGAAACATATACTTATCAAACACCAATACCTGTTTCAAATCCGGTATCAGGAGTAAATATATATAATTTTTTAAGAAATATAACAGAATATTATATAACAGAGAATTCATCTGATAAATTATATTTTAAATTTATAAATAATTCTGACATTCAGTTAGAATACCATTATATAAAATATTTATTTTTATATAATATTGAATTATTAATAAAAGAGGTAATTCAATATAATTATAATAATCATAATAAAAATAAACAATTAGAAATTTATAAAAATGAATTTATGAATTATTTGGCTGAATTAAATAAAAATATAAAAATACCATTAAATGAAATTCAAAAAAATATAATTGACTATGGATATTTAATATCATTTACATATGAATCAAAAACATATAATTTATATTTTTATAAAAAACCCAAAAATACCGATAATATAATAAATTATAATATAATTGATTTCAAAAATATAACTACATTTATTGATTTTATCAAAAAATTAAGATTAGCAAATAACAAATTTACATTAATTCCTAGTTATATTAATAATTTTTATCAATTTACTGTATTTACATTGAATAATACAGAAATTACTATAACATTATATAGAAATATTGAATATATATTTGATATTTCACATAATGATTTAAAAAATAAAATAATTAAGGTGACAACAAGTTCTACTACAAATCCAATATTAGATTATAATTTTAATAATAATGTAGTAACCCGAGATAATAAAATTTATATTACAATATCAATAAATGAAAATATTAATAATTTATATATAATAAATACAAGTGATTCAAATAAAATAATTGCAAATATTTCAATTGAAGCAATAAATGTATATAAGACGGATTTTAGTATTTATGGATATTTACATAATGTATCATTGGTAAATAAGATAGAATATATATATAATAATAGATTAACAAACTATACATATATAAATAATTCATTTGTAACATTAATAAAAAAAATAAATAAGGAAATAGTGAATGTAGATGAGAATTCATTTAATTTATTAATAAATAATAAACCAAATTTACAAAAACAATATTATTGGAAATTACCAACTGAATTAAATACAAATATATATACAAGTGAAGTTAAAAAACAGGTAAAAATGGATAGTATGGTAGAAGATAAATATAATTATACAGATATATTTAATATAAAATATATATCAAGAAATGATATAGATGTTTATAAAATTTATCCTATTTATTCGGTTCAATTGCCAAAAGGGAATTATATGATAGATGATTTTGTTTTAGAGATGGAGGATAAATTAAATTCAATATCAAAAAAAATATATGATTTTAATACAAAATTATTTATTGAAGATACTAAATATAATATAAAAACATCATTAAAAAAAGATGTATCCAAACCTTTATTTTCAATAGAACTAAATGAAAATAATAATTTAGTTTATATATATCAATATAATAAAATATATTCTTATAGTTCCGCAGATTTAACAGAAGTAAATCAAAGTGGTCCATTTATAGTAAATGAGGGATATCCTTTTATATTTATTAAACATAAGAATCATAGTTTAAAAACAGGTGATATTATAAATATCACTGGTGCTGCAAATATTTTTAATATAGGTACATCAGAGGTAAATAAAAAACATTCGGTCTATACACATAAAATATATAGATGTCATATAAGATTTTTATTACCATTAGAAGATAATGTAAATACGCCGGATATAAATGCTGATTATTATTATGAAGGTAATAAATTTATTGATTATAGTTCTTATAAATCGGGTGTTAATAAGATATATAATGTAAATAATGTAACAAAAGACAATATAGGAACAATTTCAAAAAGAATGAAATTAGATTATGATATATCTATATTTGAATTAATAATAGGTAAAAATGATTTAACATTAGAAAATGCTAATGAAACAAAAACTGTATTAGGGCGCGTGTTACATATAATGAAAAATAATGAAACAAATAATTATATATTAGATTACAGTTTATTATCGGATAATAATTTTGAAATAGGTTCTATATTTAAAACTGGTACAACAAATACTTATGCTATGATTATACCGGAAGATTGGACAAATGATTATTTACCAAAATATCATGATATATTAAATTATAAAATAGAAGAGGTAAAAAATATATCAGAAGGATATAGTATAAAAATAAATAAGATACCAAATAAAACTTCATTGGTAGGAGTGGGTGGTATAAATATAAATATTTCAATACCAATAGAATATAGTTTATTATTTAATAAAACAGATTCTTTAAAAGATGTATTAGGTTTTGAAAATAAAATGACTGATTTTGGATTAGTTCATTCAAATACATTTAAAACAAAAGAATTTGTAATAGACCATACATATTTAGAAAATTCATTTAATGATAATAATGTAGATAAAGAAAAATATATAATGTTAAAAACATTAACACCACACGATTATAATATAGGTAGTACAATTTATATAAATAAACATATATTAAATAATAAATTAATAGAATCTTATACACCTATACGTTTAAATATTAAACAATATGAACCTTTTGTAACATGGTATAATAATTTATCACTTCAAGATCAAATAAATATTAAGACTAATTTATCTGATACTATATTTAATAAATATTGTGATACTGGTATTTTAATATATTATACATATCCTTATACAAATAAACAATTACAAGATTTAGGTAATTTAGGTATGAGTGTTCGTCAATATGAAGCTTTAAATTATTATGACTATAAGGAAACTCCGATACCAAATATTTATAATTTGAAACCAGATACATATGTATATGTAAATCAAAATCAAAAAACAATTAATAAAAATGTGGAAAATGTTAAAATAGTATATAAAATTGGTTTACGTGATGGATATTATAAAATATTAGGAAATATACCAATATATAATAAAAGTTATTATAATAATTATTTTAATAATACAAATTGTGCTATTATAGAATGTAATTATATAAAAATTACTCAAGATTCTAGATTAAAATATATAAACTATAATGAAACTATTTATTCAAATACTACAAAATATAAAGAAAGTATTTTAGAAGGTTATTTAAATAATGGAGAAATAATAGCACCTTCATTAGATACAAAAATTATAGGAAATAAAAAAAGTAATTATAATAATTATTCATCTATATTTAAGAAAAAAAAAACAGATACTGAAATGGATGTGTATTTTCCTGTAGAAAATTCATTTTATTTTGAAATAAATTGTCTAAATAATATTTATTATATAAATAATTCTGATATTACCCAATTAGTAATTTATGAAGATATAACATACCAATTTGATATATCAAATTTAAATTTATTGAATAAATTATTTATTATTTCTGATAGTAAAATAAATGTAATACCATATAATTCCCATAATACAAATAATACAATAAATATAAATGGTTTAGCCGGAGTCCAAAATTCAACAATTGAAATAAATATATCGTCATATAGTAGTATAAATACTTTGTATATTATAGTTGAAAATATTATTATATTAGAATTAGTTATTAAAGAGGTAGCAACAATTGAATATAGTGTAGAATTATTAAATGATGACACTTATGAATTTACAAATATTGTGACTAATACTATATTAATTAATCCTGTATTTAAAATAGAAATAGGAACTAAATATAAATTTTTATTTAATAATATAGTAAATGATGCTACAAATGATGATATACGTATAAATAAAACAAGAGAGGTATTAAATGCTTATAATAATTTTATGATAATTTACGATCAAATGTTTAATAATAAATTAGATAAAGATTATATAATTTATAATAATATAGAATTTAGTATAACTTTGTTTTTAACAAATAATAATTATGATAAAGAAATTTATTATCATAAAAGTAATAACAATAAATTATTAGGTAAATTTATATTAGGTATATATAATTATTATCATAAGGATAAATTAATATTATTAAATAGTGATTATATTGATAATATAAATAAAAAAATATTAAATATAGAAAAAATAAATACAAATATAGATTCAAATATAATTAAATATGTAGAATATAATAATTCTAATAAATATTATTTTACAATTAATTATAAAAATATATTAAATACTATAAATAATTATTCATATATAATACCTCAATATGATATACAATTTTTATATGAAAATGTAGTAAAAAATACAAATAAATTAAAAATAAAAAATAATATTGAAACAGTAGAAATAAAAGAAGTAAAAAATAATATGTTAATTTTAAAAACACCAAATTATAATTTACATTTAGATAATTTAATTCAACTAGAAGTTAATATACCTGATACATTATTAAAAGAAAATGATATATATTATATAGGTTATATAGATAGTACATATACTAAAATTCGTTTAGCAAATATAATAGATAAATCATTGATAAATATAACAGATAGTGTTTTTATGTCAGTAGTTACATTTACGATGAATAATTCTTATTATTATAGAAATAAAAATGAATTAATAAATAAATCTATAAAAATAAATTATTTGGATTCTTATGAAAATTTAACAAATAAAACATATAATTCGGAAATAAGTAAAATAACAAATAAAATTGAACATATAAATACGTCAAATAATATTTATTATAATAATATATCTTCTAATATTTATATTATTGAAAATAATATAACTAAAAATATTTCTTGGAAAAATCCTTATGGAAGTATATATATTGATTTAAGTGAAAATAATATTATAAATTATATAAAATTTAATAATATTGATTCTACAAATAAAAATCATCCATATAAAGTTTATTTATATTATATAGAAAATAATCTAACTTATTATATTGGTTCTATTACAGATGTATTTAATAATAATAATTTACTAAATAATTATAATAAAAATAAATTTATTTTATATATAGAAAGTAATGGATTATATAGTTCAGACTATTCTGAATTATATATATCAGATTTACAGATAGGATATATTAATCCAATAAAAAGTGATATATCTTATATAAATAATTATATAAAAAAATTAAGTGTAAATTCAATAATAAATAAATATACTATGCCAGATATTTTTATAGATGATAATACAATAAATGAAACATCATCATTAGTATTAAATAATAATAAATCAGCTATTATAGATATTATATTTACAACAGATATATCATTAAAATATTATAAAATAATTCAAAATATAACAGATAATAGTATTATTATTGGGGGTAAAAAATATGAAACTAAATTTAATGGAACATTAAATACAATTCAATTATTTGGTTCAAATAATATAGATTATTATAATGAAGTTGAAATAATAGATGCTAAATATATTATAAATATGTCATCTTTAATAGAAACAAAAATTACAGATACCAGTAATACCGATACAAATATAATAAATACACATACATATAAAAAAATAGAAAAAACTTTTTTGAATGAAAATAAATTTAAATATTATCGTTTTAAAATATCTAGTAATATCAATTATTATCCTTATTTAAAACCTATAACAGATTCTAATTTTAATATATCCGGTGAAACAATATTATTTAATTCTATTCCAAATGATTATACTTATAATTTTAATACAAATTTAATTGATGTAGAAAAACATATATTTAATTTAAATATATCTGGAATTATTGTAGGAATTTATGAAGAAATAGATTATAGTAATTTATATATTGAAGATATAAATTATATAACAGATGTGGATATAAAAAGAAATTATATAGAATTAACATTAAAATATAATTTATTAAATAGTCATAAAAAAGGAGAAAATATAATTATATCAACTAGTGAAACAAATGAAAATCTATTTTCCACTCAAAATTTAATTATTCATAATAAATGGTATACTCGTATATTTTATCAGGGTTATAATAGTATATATAATTCTAATATGGTTTCTAAAACTTTATATGAAACAACACATAAATTTGTAAAGGGTGGTATATTTGAATTATATAGTAATAGTAAAAATATATTTAAATATGACAAAAATTTAAAAATATATAAAGCTACATTAAATGCTACAAAAAATATAACTGCTTTGAATGAGCTAAATTATTCAGATTATAGTATTACTAAAAATCATATAAATTATGGTAATATTATTTATACTGAATTTATTATAAATCAATCAAAATATGTAAATTTAAATTCAGATATAATGAATTATAAATTAATATTATCACCAGAAAATAGTATCACTTCAACTACAAATAATTCAATAACAACATATACTTTAACAAATGAAAATTATAAAGATATAAATATAAATAATAATAATAATAAAGAGGGATTACCAGTTCTTCAGGATTATTTAACAAATCAAATTTATATTGAAAATATGAATGGATTTTATATACCTGAAATATGTTATAATACAATAGATAAAACTAATGTTAATGATATAAATATAAAAAAAACGAATAATATTATTAAACCTGTTAATGATGATAATTATAATACATTTACATATTCGTGTTTAGATTTAGTATTTAAATCTGATAATAAAACATTAAATAATACCGAAAATAAATTATGTAAAACGGGTTGTCCTATATTTGGCTATTTTAATAATAATATTTGGACTGATACAATTAATAATGATAATTATTATGTAAATTATTATTCAATTACTTTAGAAGGAAAATATTTAGGATTTAGTGGTGATATTAATAATAAAATAGATAATACTGATTCATTAATAAATAAAAATATAAATGGTTTTAAGGTTTTAGATATAGGTTATGATAATAATAATATTAAAAATATAATAAAATTAGATTTAAAAGTATCCGATTTAGGTATAAAAAATCCAAATATATATTTAGGTGATTTAAATTTAATAACAAATGAAACAAAAAAAAATAATTATATAGTTGGATATGGTGGAAATATATTTCAAAGAAAAATATATAAAAATATTACTGGGATAAATGGTCCTAAACATTTATATTTATCTTTAAAAAATTTAAATAATACCTTAACTACAAATAAAACTAATTATTTTAGTAAGATTATGTTAAGTAGTAATCCTGGTAATCATTTATATGATACATTTGTTGAAAATGAAACATTTTTTGAGAAAAAACCATTAGATGAACTATCTGAATTAGAAATTAAATTTATTAATGATGATGGTAAATTATTTGATTTAGAACATTCTGAACATAGTTTTATTTTAGAAATTACAGAATTAGTTAATGATTATGATAATTCTAAATATCTACTTAATTAAGAATAAATAATACTATTCTATAAAAAATTTATATTTTTTTTTTATAGAATAATAATTTAAGTTATATTTAAGAAGTTATATGTATTAATTTTATATTAATTAGTAATTAATCGTGGCACAATACTCATTGAAATTAATTCTTGAAGTAATAATTTACAAGCATATGGTAATCTAATTTCATTAAATTCTGTAGTATTAGTACAATGATCACATTTATATATATTTTTCTTTTCATTTACTGAACCAATCATATAACATTTATTACATACAAATACCTTATAATTATCAGATACATCTAATAAACGTTCTTTCAAGAATGCTGATGCTCCATGACTAATAATACAATCACGTTCCATCTCTCCAAAACGTAAACCACCGTCACGTGTTCTTCCTTCCGCTGGTTGTCGTGTCAATAATACTACTGGACCAGTAGAACGTGAATGATATTTATCTACAACCATATGTTTTAATCGCTGATAAAATGTTGGTCCAATAAATATATTTACTAATAATTGTTCTCCTGTTAAACCATTATATAATACCTCATTTCCACAATTATCCATTCCACAATGTGTTGTCAAAATATCCGACACCTTCTTGGGATCTAATTCTGTAAATGGTGTAGAATCACCATCCATTCCTAAAATTGTTCCTGTTTTACCTAATAAACATTCAATCAATTGACCAATTGTCATTCTACTAGGAATAGCATGCGGATTTACAATTATATCCGGCACAATACCATCTTTTGTAAATGGCATATCTTCTTGTCTATATAACATTCCTACTGTCCCTTTCTGCCCATGGCGACTGGAAAATTTATCACCAATTTCAGCATAACGCTCATTTTTAATTTGAACCTTACAAAATTTATATCCATCTCCATTTCTTCCTTCAAATACCTTATATACACTTCCGCCTTCATTATTTTTTAATACAATACTATTATCTTTATAAGAATTTTCTTTCAATTTCTTTTTATATGGAATTGTTTTACCAATAATTACATCACCTGGATATACATATGAATTTTCTTTCACAATACCACTTGGATTTAATTTATCATAATTTGCTAATTTATAATTATATGTATATTCTTTAGTTGGAATACAAAATTTCTCTTCATCTCCCGAATTTTGATTTTTCTTTTCCTCTTCCTTATATGTTTTCAAATGAGCTGACACAAATAATCCTCTATCTACTGCCGATCTATTCATTAATACTGAATCTTCCTGATTATATCCGGTATAAGTAGCAATACCAATAATTGCATTAATACCCGAAGGCATATTAGACGTATTTAAATATTTCATTGAACGTGTTGTTACTAATGGTTTTTGAGGATAATATAAAATATGACTAATTGTATCCATACGTGTAGCAAAATTTGTAGCACATATACCGATCGCCTGTTTCCCCATAGCACTATTATGGGTAAGAACACCATTAGAAATAATAAAGCTATGATTTTCAGATTCAGTTGTAATATCTGCGATTACATTCATATCTATTTTAGTTCTTGATTTAATAGGTACAAAAATAGTGCCGTTAATTGTTTTACATCTTCTTACAAAATTATCTAAATTATCTGTTCCTAATGATGGTAATTTATAAATATATTCTTTATTTTTTTTATAATTTGTAACGATTGTTCTAATTTTAAGAAGTGTAAAATCAACTACTTCGCAAATTTCCTTATTGCTGTAATTTTTATTATATAATTCTTCCACTTGTTTAATTTTTGTATAATATTCTTCCTGTAATGTATTCTTATATTTTAAATATTCTACTACCATAGCACTTTTCGTAATTTTTAATGTATCATAACGATAACCAATAGTATCAAAATATTTAACTAAATTATCTTGCGTTTCTTTCATTAAAACCCCAATATTATATCTATCTTCACAATCTGTTCGTTTTTTCATAACTATTTTATTTTCAATTCCAAAATAATTAAATAATTCTGAAATAGATGTCATCATTTTCATTAAACTATCTTTATATTCTTTACATTTAGCATTAGATAACATTCTACAATTTACTTTACAAGTCTTATAAGTTTCGTTTGCAGTTTTTCGTGTTTCATAATTTATTTGACATCCATCACCACCTTGAATTCCTGCTAAAAATTCTCTTTTTACTAAATCCGAACCATTTTTAATCCAATCGGGCACATCATTACTTGGTTGTGTTGTTTTTTTACCATGAACCATACCTAATGCTTTAAATAAACTGCCAATCACATTACCATGTGAAATACTCCACGTATGATGATATGAACCTTTAAATAATCTATTATGTTCACAGATTTTTGCTGTTTTAAATCCACATTCTTTAATATCTAATTCAAATAATTCTGCTCCATATTCATCACCAAAACTTGCTTGAAGCATAAATGTTTTATCTCTTTTATGATATGTTAATGTTCCATCTGCTAATGTAAAACCAAACATTCTTGCTAATCTTGGTAATCTCTCATCAGTAGAAAATAATGGTAATAATGATAACTCTTCTAATTCCTTAATATATTTATCAATTGTATTTTCTTTAACATAAGGACTTAAAATTTCAGTAAATTTATCCTTATCTAAAATAATTGTCTCTTCACATTTAGAAGACATTTCAACTTGAACTGGTTCTACTCCTAATAAATCATTTTCTAAATCAAATTGTTCTACCTCTTTCCAACCATCATATGTCATAAATTTATGATCATATGTAGCATTAAAAGTCTTACCTGAATACGTTGATACATTATACATTTGTTTTTCAGTATTTTTAACATATTGATTTATAATTCTTGTATAACTCATTTTCATTGTTTTTGGATTAAATGTTTGAACAATATCATTTACACGAATATCCTTAATTAATTTATATGATTTATCCTTCATAAGCACCGGTGTATTAATATCTAAACATTGATACGTATTTCTAGGTGATTGATTATGATCCGGAAATGGAATAGTAGAAGCAATAGCACCAAGAATTAAGAAGGGATGAATTTCACAATGTGAATAATTTTCATTCATAATAGTTTTCTTATTCATAGCAATTAATTTTGTAGATGTTTCATAAGGATCTAAATATTCAATTAACGCTTCTGATTTATTTGAATAAATTTCTAATAATTGTTCTTTATTTATATTTTCTAAATCATCTATTTTAATCTTATAATTATTAGAAATACCTAATAATGAATTCCAACTTAATCTATTTGTTTTTAATAAATAACCAATTTGATCGGTAATTCTAAATTTACCTTCATCTAAAATATATAATGGTCGTAAAAATCGTCCGGCATCACTATAAATATATAATTCATTTTCAAATTTATCAAATATAATACTAACATAAATATTAATTATTCCACATCTACGACAATTTATCAAATGTTGATGAACCGTTTTAATATCATTGGATACACCATACCAATCACCATTCAGAAATATTTTTGAATTACTAGATAAAATATCATATTGAATCACATTTTTATCACTAATATCATCTAATAATATAATATGAAACTTATTAATTTCCTTCATTACTGGTAATAATGAACTACTAATAGAAACTATTGCCGATAAACTAATATTTTTTACTACACCCACTGATTGACCTTCAGGAGTTTCAGCTGGACAAATATATCCCCATTGAGTTCCATGTTGTTTTCGTGGGGGGATTAATTTACCACATTTTTCAATAGGTGTATTAATTCTACGTAAATGAGAATTTACACTATTAAATGACATTTTATTATATAATTGAGAAATACCCTGTTTATTAAATGAATTTTTTACACCAAAATTACCTGTAGCAAGCGCAAATTTTAAACCATTTTCAATTACTGTTGGTTTTACTAACTTATATATATTTGACATATTAATTATATTATGAAAATTTTCAGTAGCACGCCAACTACCATTATTAAATTCCTTATTACAACCCGTTTTTAATTCTTTCATCATTTTTGTATAATATTGACGAAATAATGCTCCTAATAAAGCACCAGTTCCGTCAATACGTTTATTTAAATACGAATCACGATCATCACAATCTTTTTTTCCAAGACTACATTCAATTAGTTTTAATACTAAATAACCAGTATATAATCCTTTTTTTATATAAGATTCACCTACATGAGGCATATATTCATTTGTTAATAAATAATTCACATATTCATAAATTTTTTCTTTATTTTTAGCATCTCGTGGAATATTTGTTAAATTATTTGAAATAAATTCTAATGCATCTTCTTGAGTTTTAATATTAATTGAATCATCAATTGATGATTGAATTATTTCCATTACATCTTTATGATAAATATTTGATAAATCTAATATAATTAATTTCACAATTTCCTTATCTGATTTAAATCCTAATGCTCTCATTAAAATAAATAATGGAATATCTTGTTTAAAATAAGGCATTGATATACGAATATAATTTCCATTTATAATATTATCTTTTGCATATAATTTAATACTTAAGGGTTTCGTTGGTAAATATTTATTTTTTACTGATGATTTTAATTCCAACACATATTTATATTTTGAATTTTTTTGAAGAAAACATAAACCCTTATTATCAATACAACGCTCTTGCGCTACAATTACTTTCTCAATTCCATTAATAATAAAATAACCACCATTATCATATTTACATTCATCCAATTGGGATTTATCTTTAATACTATTAATACAATATTTTGAATTCACCATAATTGGTATTTTTCCTAATGTAATTTCTTGTAATATTTGTTCATTTTTTTCCAATAATTCATCATCTTTATCATAAATAAAAGTACTTTTTGCTATATCTACCAATAATTTAGATGAATAAGTATAATTTCTTAATCTTGATAAACTAGAAGTTAATTCATGAATTGTTCCATCATTATCACATACTTTTGGATACATAATACGCGAATTTTTTATATTTAATTGTATTTCATATTTTTTACCTTCATCATCTTCATATTTATATGTTAATGGATTATATTGACTCATAATTACGGGTATTAAATTACTAACAAAATCATTATAAGAATCTTGTTGAATTTTTTTTACAATATAATCATTTTCAAACATTTTATCCATAACATCAAATGTAAATTTTTCATATTCATATGATTGATTTTCCATAAGTTTTTTTAATTATTTATTTTTAAATAAATAATCAATTTATAAAAAATAATAAAAAATAATAAAAAATAAATAATAAAAAATAAAAAATAAAAAATAAAAAATAAAAAAAATCATATTATTTTATACTTCAAACTACCTCTTCTACAACATTTACCGTATTAACTACCTCATTTTTTATATCTTTTACTTCTTCTATTGTATCTTCTACTATATTTTTTGTATCAACCACATTTTCTACGGTATCTTCAACTTCCTCTTTAATTATATTTACATCTGATACTATCTCAGAAACTGTTTTTTGTATCTCATTTTTACCTTCATCTACATTTTCTTTCACATTATTTATTATATCTTCTATACTATCAGCATTTTGTATATCATCTACTGTATTTTCTATTACATCACCTACTGTTTCTACTGTACTTTCTATATTTTCAGCTACATTCTCTACTGTATCAATTACTTCATTCATATTGTCCTTAATATCATCTACTGTATCAATAACTTCATTCATATTTTCTTTAATATCATCTACATTATCTATTACATCATCAACATTATCTTTAATATCATCCACTGCTTCAATTGCGTCGTTTATTTTATCTTTAAAACCAGAACACAAAAATTTTTGTATACAATCCATATATTATTTATTTAGAAATAAATATTTTAATAATATATATATATATATATATAAATAATGTCATTAATAGATGATTTTAATAATATGGTGTTTTATTTAAAAAATAAAAAAAGAACATCAGAATTGAAAAAAATGTGTGAAGAAAAATATAACAAATTATATAAAATGTCTGAAAAATTATTTGATAAAATTTATGAAAAAGATTGTACTAAAACAGATATTACTATTATACAAAAAATGATTACTATGAAAATTCAAAAAGATAATGGATTTATAGATAAACTAAATGCGGATAAAGCTATAGGTGAAACATTATGTGATATTTATGTTAAACCTATGTTAAATGAAAAAAATAGAGATAAGAAATAGAGATAAGAAATAAAAAATTCCCTAATTTATATTTTATTATAATATATATATATATATATATATGAAAAAAAAACTTAATAATAATAATAATACTAAATTAACGGATTTTGTAGAAAAAGAAAAAAAAGAATTAATTGACTTTTTTTCTAATTTCAATATTATTGGAT
>Ga0213862_10000230_pt1 | contig 24144 bp, 23 predicted proteins | sample PICome_7_FD_160092 | JGI IMG/M metagenome (GOLD analysis project Ga0213862, IMG submission 160092) | Coastal seawater microbial communities near Pivers Island, North Carolina, United States - PICO266 | ecosystem: Environmental > Aquatic > Marine > Coastal | place: USA: North Carolina... | reverse complement strand
CAAAATAACATTATGGGTTTTGAAAAGAATAACAAATATGGAGAAAAAACAAAAAGAGGAAAGAATAAATCTTCTGAACTTTTAAAAGAACAACTACATAAAATAGCTAATACAGTTGTAAATGAATTAGATTTAGGAAGACTCACAAACAATCAAAGAATACAACTAATAAAAGCAGTATTACCCTACTTAATATCTAAACAAAAGAACATAGAAGACTTACAACAAGAACAACCTTTGTTTCAAATAGAGATAATAGATAGTTTAAGTAAAAACTAAATTTTGTAAATTGTAAAAAACTAAACATTATGAAAAACTTACTGTTCACACTTGCATTACTTGTTTCTTTTAATTCTTTTGGACAATCCAAACAGGACAAAAAAGTTATAAAAAAGCTAAAACTTGAAATTATAAATCGAGGTTTAGACCTTAAAGGAAAGTTTATTTCTAAAGATAGTTATAAATGTGGATACTGTAAATCTGTTGAAGCAAATTGGAATAATTCATTATTTAAAGCTGGTCTGCGTACTGGTACTTGGTATAAAGAAGATGGGGTAGAGATTTATGATGGTGATTATGTTTTTGAAATCTTTCAAAAGCAAATAACAATTTTATCTGTTAAAGATGACTTTGAAACCGTTGCTACAATAAGTTTTACTGGAAATCTTGGCTTAATCAATTTTCAAAACAACACAAAGAATATTGAACAGAGGGCTGTGGTTTTAAGAAGTTTAATAGCAAGCAACCCCTAAACCATAGGCATATCTTCTTCAGATAGTTTAATAAAATACCTAATTTCATAATGTAACGTTTGCGTATCATAAAAATTAATGTTACGTTTGCGTTACATTAATTAAAATATAATATTATGAACGGATTAGATTTTATTCCAATACTTGGCATACTAATGCCGGTTTTACTTGTATGGGTGATTTTTGCTTATAATACCAAAAGTGAAAAGAATAAGTATGAAACTATTATTGAGGTTTCTAAAAATATTAAGGATAGTGATGAAATTAAAGAGATACTTGAAAGCTTAACTGAAAGAAAAAAGTCTTCAACAGATTTAAGAAGAACTGGTTTAGTAACAATATTTGTGGGCATAGGTTTAGCAGCTTTGGATTATTTTGGACTTCGCACAGATGTTGTTTTAGGAGTAGGCTTATTGGTAATGTTTATTGGAATTGGTCAAATGTTTGCTGGATATGTTTATCCTAATCAACCTGATGAAATAAATAAAGCTGTAGAAGGTTTTGAAAAGGAATAAGTTTGGGAAGAAACCATAAATATCTTCATAATAATCTTGAGAAAATTAGAAAGTCAGCTGGCTTAACACAACAAACACTTTCGGAAAGTGCTGGAGTTTCAAGAAAAAGTATAAATGCTATTGAAAACGGGATTTATGTTCCTTCAACTGTACTTGCTCTAAAAATTGCTAAAACCCTAAAATGTAATGTTGAAGATTTATTTAAACTACCTAAAACATAGGCATATCTTCAGATAGTTTAAGTAAAAACTAAATGTTGTAAATTATGGTTTAAAATTGATGCAAAATTTAGAAATCTTCTTTGAACAAAGTGATGTAAATATCAAGAATAAATTATTGAGTTCGATATTTGATGAAAAAATAGAATTTGATGGTAAAAAGTATCGAACCCCAAAGTTTAAGGAAGGATTTGGTTTTATCTATCAGAAAATAAGCGAGTTACAACGAGTTAAAAAAGAAAAAGGAGACAAACTTTCGAATGTCTCCCATTTAGTACTCAAGGTGGGAATCGAACCCACACTCTAAAAGAACTGGATTTTGAATCCAGCGCGTCTACCAATTCCGCCACTTGAGCTTATTCATTTAGTAAAAATAACAATATGTTTATAATTTATATAAATATTTAATACATAAATAGATATGAAATAAAATTATTGTATATTTTTATATAACATCTATTAACTTAACTAATATCAATTATATTTTATGAGTACAGTTCAACCTGAGGCTAAACTTTTTCACTGTACACAAAGTGAAACTCTTGCAAAAAAAATATCTAAATCTTTTGGCATAGACTTAGGTAAAATAATTACCTCTACATACAGTGATGGTGAGTTTCAACCATCATTTGAAGAATCTATCAGAGGTACAAGAATTTTTATAATTGGCTCTACAAATCCTTCATCAAAAAATTTAATGGAAATGTTACTTATGATTGATGCTGCTAAAAGAGCATCTGCGAGACATATAACAGCGGTTATCCCATATTTTGGATGGGCTAGACAAGATCGAAAGGACAAGCCCCGAGTTCCAATTGCTGCCAAAATGATTGCGAAAATATTAGAGTCTGCTGGTGCTACAAGAATAATAACTATGGATCTACACGCTGATCAAATTCAAGGTTTTTTTGAAATTCCAGTAGACCATCTTTATGCTTCAACAATTTTTCTTCCTCACTTAAAGAATTTACAATTAGAAAATCTTACAATTGCTTCGCCAGATATGGGAGGATCTAAACGTGCATATGCTTATGCAAAAGCCTTGCATAGTGATGTAGTAATATGCTACAAGCAAAGAGCGAAAGCAAATGTAATTTCTCACATGGAATTAATTGGAAATGTTGAGGGAAAAAATGTTGTTCTTGTGGATGATATGGTAGATACTGCAGGAACCCTTACAAAAGCTGCAGATTTGATGATTAAAAGAGGAGCTCTCACTGTAAGAGCAATTTGCACTCACGCTATACTTTCAGGTAAAGCATATGAGAATATTGAAAAATCTAAATTAAAAGAATTAATAGTTACAGATTCTATTCCAATAATTAATTCAAATTCTAAAATTAAAGTGTTATCTTGCGCCGATTTATTTGCGGATGTTATGAAAAGAGTTCATAACAATACTTCAATAAGTTCAAAATTTATAATGTAAAATTTAATTAAAAAAATGAAATCAATTACAATCAATGGATCTAAAAGAGAAATCGTAGGCAAAAAGTCAACAAAGGCCTTACGTAATGCTGGACAGGTACCTTGCGTATTATACGGAGGAGATACCCCTTTGCATTTCTCTGCACCAGAGTTGGCATTCTCTAAACTAGTATATACTGCAAAAGCACACACTGTTGTAGTTGCATTAGAAAGTGGAGAAAAAATAGATGCTGTATTACAAGATATACAGTTTCACCCTGTAACTGATAAAATTCTTCATATAGACTTTTATCAGCTATTTAGTGATAAGCCTATTGCAATGAATATCCCTGTTAATATAGTAGGAAATTCGATAGGAGTAAAAATGGGAGGTAATCTACAAAGAAACAGAAGAAAATTAAGAATCAAAGCACTTCCAACAAATTTACCTGATTTTATCGAAATAGATATCACTAATATTAAAATTGGTGAAAGAGTTTATGTAAGAGAACTTTTGAATGATAAATATACTTTTTTACATCCAGATAGTACGGTGGTATGTCAAGTTAGAAGAGCAAGAGCAGCAATGGTTGCAGCAGTTGATGAAGATGAAGATGAAGATGAAAATGAAGATTCATCTGAAAATTCTGAAAGCTCAGCTTCAGCTTCAAAAGAAGAAAATTCATCTGATAAGGGTGATGCACCTACAGAATAATTTGATTTAATAAATCTTACAACTAAATTAAGCATTCTGATAATTTTTCAGAATGCTTTTTTATTTTTGTATTAATTCTGATTGTAAATGAAAAAATATTTAATTGTTGGATTAGGAAATATTGGTGATCAATATATTAACACCAGACATAATATTGGTTTTGAAATATTGGATAGTTTTGCAAAAAAATATGAGTTAATATTTAAGCCATCAAAATTTGGAAGTGTTAGTTTATATAAGTTGAAAGGTAGGTCTTTTATTTTATTGAAACCTGATACTTATATGAATTTAAGTGGACAATCTGTCAAATATTGGTTGAAATCAGAGAATATTTCAATAGAAAATTTATTAATTATTGGAGATGATTTAAATCTTCCTTTTGGAAAATTAAGATTAAAATCTAAAGGCAGTAATGGAGGTCACAATGGTTTAAGAGATATTGAAAATCAACTAGAAACAATAAACTACAATAGACTAAGGTTTGGAATTTCAAATGAGTTTAAAAAAGGTCAACAAAGTAATTTTGTTCTTGATAAATTTACAGTAGAAGAATTATTAGCTTTAGAAAGTATAAAAAAAATAACTTGTGAACTTATAGTTTCATTTGTTATGAACGGATTAAGTTATACAATGAACACATACAATTCAAAAAGTTGATAAGAAAAAACTTAACAGAATATAATTCTAATGAAGCTTCAATTGTTACTATTGGTACTTTTGACGGTGTTCATATTGGACACAAGAAAATAATTAATCAATTAATTGAATTTTCTAAATTAAATGGCTTAAGATCAATTTTATTATCGTTCTTTCCGCACCCAAAGATGATACTTCAAAATAATAGAGATATAAAATTAATTAATACAATAGAAGAAAAGGAATTTCTATTGAACCAACTTGATTTAAATTTTCTTATAATTAATGAGTTTACTAAAGCTTTTTCAAGACTTTCCGCTGTCGAGTTTGTAAGAGATATTTTAGTTAATAAGCTAAATGCTAAACATATAATTATAGGTTACGACCATCATTTTGGCAGAAACAGAACAGCAGGTATTGATCAACTAAAAGAATTCGGTGAATTATATGACTTTAAAGTTTCTGAGATTGCTGCTCAAGATTTAGATAATGTTTCTATAAGTTCAACAAAAATCAGAAATGCTTTACGTGAAGGAGAAATAAGTATAGCGAATAAATATTTAGGATATAATTACTTTTTTAGTGGATTGGTGGTAAAAGGTAATAGTATTGGAAAATCAATTTCTTTCCCAACTGCAAATATTCGCATTCAAGAATCTTATAAATTGATCCCTCAAAGTGGTGTTTATATAGTTATGTCATCAATTGATAGTAGAAAATATTATGGAATGATGAATATTGGTACAAATCCTACATTTAGTAATAATAAAGAATCTATAGAAGTTCATTTTTTAGAAATGGATAAAGATCTTTATGGTAAAAAAATTAGAGTCTCTATTTTATATAGAATCAGAGATGAAAAAAAATTTGATAATATTAATTTATTAAGAAATCAATTATTATTAGATAAAAAATATACAATAAGATATATTAATGATTTAAATATTTGATATGAAATCAATTATGATTAATTTAAAAAAATTATTTTATTATGCTTGAAATAAATTTTATAAGAGAAAATAAAGATTTAGTGATTGATTCACTTTCTAAAAGAAATTTTGACTCTAAGTCTATGATAGAATCTGTGATTGATTTAGATATTAATAAAAGAAAAATTCAAACAGAGCTTGATAATACGTTACATGAATCAAATTTAATTTCAAAAGAGATAGGTAATCTTTTTAAAGCTGGCAAAAAAAATGAAGCAGTTAATCTAAAAGTAAAGACTGGTGAGTTGAAAAAAAGAAGTAAAGAATTAACTGAAAATTTATCTAAAGTTAAAGATGAACTAAATGATATTCTTTACAAAATACCAAATATACCAAACAAATTAGTTCCTATTGGAAAGTCAGAACTTGATAATATTGAAGTTTTTAAAGGAGGTGATTTACCTAATCTAAATGATAATTCTCTTCCTCATTGGGAACTTGCAAAAAAATACGACTTAATTGATTTTGAATTAGGTAATAAAATAACAGGTGCTGGATTTCCAGTATATAAAGGAAAAGGTGCTAAACTTCAAAGAGCTCTCATTTCTTTTTTTTTAGATAGAAACACATTTGCTGGTTATAATGAAGTACAAGTACCTCATTTAATAAATGAAAAATCTGGTTATGGTACTGGTCAATTACCTGACAAAGAAGGGATGATGTATTATATTGGACAAGAAAATTTATATTTAATACCAACAGCTGAAGTACCAGCTACAAATATTTTCAGAGATGAAATTATAGCAGAATCAGATTTGCCAAAAAAAATAACATCATATACCCCTTGCTTTAGACGAGAAGCAGGAAGTTATGGTGCACATGTTAGAGGATTAAATAGATTACATCAATTTGATAAAGTTGAAATATTGAGAGTTGAACATCCAGAAAACTCATATATAGCATTGGATGAAATGGTTGATCATGTTAAATCTATTATAAATTCGTTAAAGTTACCTTTTAGAATACTGAATTTGTGTGGTTCTGATTTAGGATTTACATCTTGTTTAACTTATGATTTCGAATTATATTCAGCTGGTCAAAATAAATGGTTAGAGGTTTCATCTGTTTCAAATTTTGAAACATTTCAAGCCAATAGATTAAAATTAAGATTTAAAAATAATAATGGTAAAACCCAGTTAGCTCACACTTTAAATGGAAGTTCATTAGCATTACCTAGAGTATTAGCAACCATATTGGAAAATTATCAAACTTCAAAAGGTATAATAATTCCTGAAGTATTAGTTCCATATACAGGGTTTTCTATTATTGATTAATTATGAGTTTTGTAAAAGCAAAAAAACATCTGGGTCAACATTTTTTGAGAGATGATAATATTGCTATTAAAATAGTTCAATCAGTTGATAAATCACTGTCAAATTCTTTAATTGAAATTGGTCCTGGAACAGGAGTTCTTACTAAATTTCTGATAAATGAAAATTATAATTTAAAACTTATAGAAATTGATTCAGAGTCGGTGAACTATTTGGTTTCTATTCTCAAATTTGATTCTGACAATATATTAGAAGGAGATTTTTTGAAAATGAGAATTGATAATATCTTTAACAATCAATTTTCTATTATTGGGAATTTTCCTTATAATATTTCTACACAAATTATATTTAAAGTATTAGAGAACAAAAACCTAGTAGTTCAAGTAGTTGGGATGTTTCAAAAAGAAGTTGCTGAAAGAATATGTGAAAAAAAAGGAACTAAAAAATATGGTATTTTATCAGTTTTAACTCAAGCATATTATAATGTGGATTATCTATTTGAAGTACCTCCATCTGTTTTTAACCCACCTCCAAAAGTACAATCAGCAGTAATTAAATTAGTAAGAATTGATAATATTTCTAAAAATTATAATGAAGAATTATTTTATAAAATAGTTAAATTATCATTTCAACAAAGAAGAAAAACCCTTAGAAACAGTTTAAAAATCTTTAATATTCCTTTAAATTTGAGAGAAGATGCTATCTTTGGCCTAAGACCTGAACAATTATCGGTAAGAGATTTTATTAATCTCACAAACCTAATTGCTAATATTTAAAGTTTGAATAAAGAAATAAAAAATATAAAATTTGAACTATCTGATGATTTAATTAATCAGGTCAACAGCCTTGTAAATAATAATGAAGATAAATTATTATTAGCTAAATTAAATGAGTTTCATCATGCTGATATTGCAGAGATTATAGAACAATTAAACTTTAATCAAGCGACTTACATTATTAAACTTTTAGAAAGTGATAAGACTTCTGATGTTTTAATGGAGCTCGATGAGGATTTTAGAGAACAAATTTTAAAAAATCTTTCTCCAAAAGAAATTGCAGAGGAAGTAGAAGAATTAGATACAGATGATGCAGCGGATATTATGTCAGAGTTACCTCTTGAGAGAAGAAAGAAAGTAATTTCTAAAATAATTGACCCTGATCTAAAAGCCGATATTAAAGAGCTTTTAACTTATGATGAAAATTCTGCTGGAGGTTTAATGGCGAAAGAGCTAGTAAAAGTAAATGAAAACTGGACAGTAACAAAGTGTGTTAAAGAGATGAGGATTCAAGCTACTGAGGTAACTAGAGTTCATTCAATATATGTAGTAGATAATGAAAACAAATTAAAAGGAAGATTGTCTTTAAAAGATTTATTAGTTGCTAATACAAAGTCAAAAATAAAATCTGTATATATTTCTAAAGTAGATTCTGTAAAGGTTGATGAAGATGCAGAAAGTGTTGCTAATATTATGCAAAAATATGATTTAGAAGCCATCCCTGTAATTGATCATCAAAATACGCTTTTAGGAAGAATTACAATTGATGATATTGTGGATATAATTAAAGAAGAAGCTGAAAAAGATTATCAATTAGCAGCTGGTATTTTACAAGATGTCGATGTAGATGATTCAATTATGGAACTGTCAAGAGCTAGATTACCTTGGCTAATTCTTGGGCTTATAGGTGGTGTTGGAGCAGCTGCAGTTATGGGTGCTTTCGATGAAATTTTAATAAAACATCAAATATTATTTTATTTCACTCCACTTATTGCAGCAATGGCAGGAAATGTTGGTGTTCAATCTAGTGCTATAATTGTTCAAGGATTAGCAAATGATGATATTAGAGGAAGTATTAATAATAGACTAATTAAAGAAACCTTTTTATCTATTCTTAATGGGTTGATTTTATCTTTAATTTTATTTTTATTTATAACTGCATGGGGTGAAGAAATTGTTGTTGCATCTGCAATTTCAATCTCATTAGTTATTGTAATAATAGTGGCAGGTATAATAGGAACATTTATCCCTTTATTTTTGGATAAAAGAGGAATTGATCCAGCCATTGCAACAGGTCCTTTTATAACTACAAGTAATGATATATTTGGGATATTAATTTATTTTTGGATAGCTAAATTAATTTTACCTATTTAATGAAAATACTTCATCTTGATGTTAATCACCCTATACTAATTGACTCTTTAAATAATCTTGGTTATATCAATGATGAAGATTATAATTCTACGAAGAAGGATATAATAAAAAAAATTAAAGAATATGAAGGAATTGTAATAAGAAGTAGGTTTATAATTGACAAAAAATTTATTAATCATGCAATAAAGCTAAAATTCATTGCTAGAGTTGGTTCCGGAATTGAAAATATTGACTTTAATTATGCTATTTCTAAAAATATAAAAATAATATCCTCTCCTGAGGGTAATAGTAATGCTGTTGGAGAACATGCTATGGGTTTAATACTGTCTTTGGCAAATAATATTAACAAATCCTCAAATGAGGTTAGAAATGGTGTTTGGCAAAGAGAAGAAAATAGAGGTTTTGAAATTGAAAACAAAACTATTTCTATTTTAGGATTAGGAAATACAGGTAATAGTTTTGCAAAAAAGTTATCATCTTTTAACTGTAATGTTATTTATTTTGATATTAATAATTCTATTGAAACTCCTTATGCAAGATCATGTACATTAAAGGAAATATTTGAAAACACAGATGTTTTATCTCTACACCTTCCTCTAACTGATAAAACTAAGAACCTTTTTAATAAAACATTTATTTATAAATTTAAAAAACCTTTTTTTCTTATAAACACTAGTAGAGGTAATATAGTTAACACAAATGATATGATTGATGCATTAAATTCAAAAAAAATATTAGGAGCTGGGTTAGATGTTTTAGATATTGAGAAGGTTTCTTTTATGTCTTTAGATAAAAATATTAATTCTAATTTTAAAAAATTAAAGAAATTAGACAATGTAATAATAACTCCACACATTGCAGGATGGACTAATGAAAGTAAAATTAAATTAGCAGAAACTATTGCCGAAAAAATTATTAAAAATTTTAAATTATGAAAAATGTACTTGTCTTATGTACTGGCAACTCATGTAGAAGTCAGCTAGCTCATGCTTATCTTGATTTTTTTGGAAAAGATGACTTGCATGTTTTTAGTGCAGGTTTAGAGGTTCATGGAATAAATCCTATGGTAGTTAAAATTCTTGAGGAAGATAATATCCATATTAATAATTATACATCTAATCATATTGATGAATATTTGCATATAGGTTTTGATTATATAATTACGGTTTGTGATCATGCTAAAGAAACTTGCCCATATATTCCAAGTAAAAATGCTATAAGAATTCACAAAAATTTTAATGACCCATCAAAACTGATCTCTGATAAGGAAACAGTCTATTTAGCTTTTAAAAACTTACAAAATGAAATTAAAGAATATTGTAAAGAATTTGTTTATAAGTTAAATTAATTAATAACTACATATTGGGCAGTATTGTGAAATATTTGTTCAATTAAAACACTTTTATCTTTTTTGAATTTACGCATTGTATCTTTTTCAATATTACGGATAGTGTATAAATTTACATTTTTACTTGTAGCGATTTTAAAATTTGACTTAAGTTTATTTAATAATTTATCAAAATTATTGTACTCGTCCTCAATACAAAATGTTAAACTAATTGCTGAATTTTGAGTTAAATTAATTTTGATTTTATGTTCTTTTATTAAATTTAAAATATAAATAGTATTATCATTGATAGTAAAAGAAAAGTCTAAGGATGATATGCTTATTAATATTTGGTTTTTCTTTAAAATATAGCAAGGTACTATTGGATTTAGCTCTGTTGAATGACTTATACATGTGCCAGTTATTTCTGGATTTATGTAAGACCTAACAAATAGTGGTATTTCTTTTTTTTGTAATGGTTGTATTGTTTTAGGGTGAATAACAGAAGCTCCATAAAAAGCTAGTTCAATAGCTTCATCATAGGACATTTTTTTTATTAAAACAGGTTTTTTAAAATACCTTGGATCAGAATTTAAAACTCCATCAACATCCTTCCATATTGTAACAGATTTAGCATTTAAGCAATATGCAAAAATTGAAGCAGTATAATCACTAGCTTCTCTACCCATAGTAGTTGTAAAATTATCTTCATTACTGGCTATAAACCCTTGAGTTAAAGTTATAGAATTAATAAATTTTGTATTTGAAATTATTTTTTGAGTTAAAGCCCAATTCACATTGGAATTTCTATAATATGAATCAGTCTTGATTAAATTTCTTACATCTTTGAGTTTGCTATTAATTCCACGCAAATTTAAGTACTCATTTAATATACATGATGACAATAATTCTCCAAAAGGGATGATTTGGTCATAAATAAAATTGTAATTTGGAGATTTATTATTCTTTAAAAATGATGCTATTTCTTTAAAATATAAATTTATAGCACTGTGTATTTTGTGGTTTTTTGGAAATAAATCATTGGTTATTTTAATATGAAATTTTTCTAAATCTAAAAGTGAATTTTGTAGATCTTTATTATTTTCAACATAATTCTTAACTATTAATTCTAATTTATTAGTTGTTTTTCCAATTGCAGAAACAATTATTATAGAATCTAAATAATTTTGTTTTTTTATTATTTCAGTAACATTTTTTATGTTGACTGAATCTTTAATGGATGAACCTCCAAATTTAATTATTTGCATAAATTATTTATAATTTTTAATAGCATTTTCGTCTAGATGTACTATGCTCCAGTCTTTTTTAATTTTAGCTCCTTTATTTAAATAAAATTTGATTGCACTTTTATTCCAATTAATTACTTCCCAGGAAACTCTTTTTATTTTTTCTTCTCTTGCGTAATTAATAATTTGATTTAGCAATAAAGTTCCCACCCCATTATTTCTTTTTGCTTTTGTAACAATTAAATCCTCTAAATGAATACTTTTTCCTTTCCATGTTGAATAACGATAATAAATAATAGCAGCTCCAATAATTGTTTGGTTTTTTTCAGCTATGAATGTTTTAAATAAGGATTTATTAAAACTATCTTCAATTAGATTACTAACATTTAATTCAACCTGATCTAATTCTTTTTCAAATTTAGCTAATTCTTTAATCAATTCAAGAACCTTATGCATGTCATTTTTATTAGCCTCTCGAATAATGTATTCCATTTCATTTTTATTTCAAATATAGTATTTAATAAAAAATTATTATCTTATTTTAGTCAATAACACATATAATTTGGTGAATCAGAATCAAACATTAGGAGAATTTATTATAGATAACCAAAAGTCTTTTAAATATTCTTCAGGAGAATTATCAAGCCTAATTAATTCAATTCGACTTGCAGCTAAGGTTGTCAATTTCCAAGTAAATAAAGCAGGACTAGTTGATATTATTGGCAATAATAATATTACGAATACACAGGGGGAATCTCAGCAAAAATTAGATTTATATGCCAATAAGATTTTTTTAAACGCCCTAAAAAATAGAAATATAGTATGTGGTATTGCTAGTGAAGAAGAAGAAGATTTTATTTCCGTCAATAGTTTAGATAACTCTCATAATAACAAATATGTTGTTTTACTTGACCCCTTAGATGGTTCATCAAATATTGATGTCAATGTTTCTGTTGGGACTATATTTTCTATATATAAAAGAGTAACTAAAACAGGCTTTTCAGTAAATGAATCAGACTTTTTACAAGATGGTAATAATCAAGTTGCTGCAGGATATATTATTTATGGAACTTCTACAATGTTGGTTTATACCACTGGAGACGGTGTTAATGGTTTTACTTTAAATCCAGCAATTGGCAGCTTTTATTTATCTCATCCTAATATAAAATATCCAAGTAATGGAAAAATATACTCTATTAATGAAGGAAATTATTTGCAATTTCCACAAGGAGTTAAAGATTACATAAAATTTTGCCAAAGTGAGTCTAATAAATCAGCTTATACTTCAAGATATATAGGATCTTTAGTTTCTGATTTTCATCGTAATATGATAAAGGGAGGTATTTATTTATATCCAAATACCTCAACTCATCCAAATGGTAAACTTAGACTATTATATGAGTGTAATCCTATTGCTTTTATTTGTGAGCAAGCCGGGGGTGTAGCAACTAATGGACTGACTAGAATTATGGACTTAAAGCCAAATAAATTACATCAAAGAACGCCATTTTATTGTGGAAGTATTGAAATGATTGAAAAATTAAAATCATTAATGGTTTAATATAAATTATCATATTTTATATTTGCAACAAATTTAGAAATTGAAAAATAATCATATTTTAAATTGCATTAAAGGGTCTTTGCAAATACAAAAACTCGAAAATTCTATTGCCAAAAATCAAAATTCAATTCAAATTAATGGAAGTGTAGGATCATTAAACTCCTTTATTATTTCTTCTGTTTTTAAAAATACTTCGAGGCCAATTTTATATGTCCTAGAAAACAAAGAAAGTGCTGCTCATTTTTTTAACGACCTTGAAACAATAATATTTAAGGAAAAAGTTTTGTTTTACCCAGAAAGCTTTAAAAAACCTTATAGTAATAGTAACTCTGATAATTCTAATATTTTATTAAGAGCAGATGTTATTAATAAAATTAATAATTTAAACACAAAATTTATAATTGTAACATACTACAAAGCCTTATTTGAAAAAATTATCACCAAATCTGATTTAAAAAAGAATACATTAAAAATAAATGTTTTAGATGAACTTTCAATTGACTTTATAAATGAAACTCTATTTGAATATGATTTTAAAAGAGTCGATTTTGTTAGCGAGCCAGGTGAATTTTCGGTAAGAGGAGGAATAATAGATGTTTTTTCTTTTTCAAATAAAGAACCTTATCGAATTGAATTTTTTGGTGATGAAATTAGTCGAATTTGTACTTTCGATTTAGAAACTCAACTTTCTATTAGCTCTTATGAAAGCATTAAAATTATTCCTAATATTCAATCTGATATAAAAGTTGAAAATAGAATAAATTTTTTCGATAATATTTCAAGCGAAACTTTAATAGTCGTTAATAACTCAAAATCTTTCTTGAGAGAGATCAATTCTTTATTTAAATCATCAGAATCAATATATTCTTACATATCAGACTCTACAATTCAATTAAAACCGTCTGAGTTATTTTCCTCTAAAAAAGAGATAAAAACTAGTTTAACTTCTAAGTCTTTAATTGAAATTGGTTCTAATTCTATTTTCAGTGATAATACAATAATTTTTAAATCAAAACCTCAACCTGCTTTTAATAAATCTTTTGATTTATTAATAGAAAATTTAAATGCATATTCTGAACTGGGATACCAAAACTATTTATGTTGTTCAAATGAACAACAAAGAAAAAGATTTAATGATATTTTTGAGAATATTGGAATAGATGTAAATTATACATCAATAATTTTACCACTTCATTCAGGATTTATTGATAATCAAAATAAAATTGTTTGCTATACCGATCATCAAATTTTCGACAGATATAATAAGTATAAAATCAAAAATGCTTTTAATAAAAAACAATCTTTAAATATTAAAGAGTTGACTAGACTTAAAGTAGGAGATTATGTAACCCATATTGATCACGGAATCGGAAAGTTTGGGGGGTTGCAAAAAATTGAAGTTGAAGGTAAACAACAAGAATCAATTAAATTAATCTACGGAGAAAGAGACACTCTTTACTTAAGTATACATTCACTACATAAAATTAGTAAGTACAATAGTAAGGATGGTAAAAATCCAAAAATCTATAAACTTGGAAGTAAAGCTTGGAGATTATTAAAGCAAAAAACTAGAAAAAAAGTTAAAATTGTAGCATATGACCTAATTAAACTATACGCAAAAAGAAAAAACAAAAAAGGCTTTCAATATTCACCTGATACTTATCTTCAGCATGAGTTAGAAGCATCTTTTATCTATGAAGATACCGCAGATCAAATAAAATCTACAATTGATGTAAAAAATGACATGGAAAGTACTAAACCGATGGATAGATTGATTTGTGGAGATGTTGGTTTTGGTAAAACTGAAATAGCTATAAGAGCTGCTTTTAAGGCAGTTGATAATAATAAACAAGTAGCAGTATTGGTTCCCACAACAATTTTAGCTTTTCAGCATTTTAAAACTTTTTCCTCTAGACTTAAAAACTTACCTGTTGTTATTGATTATTTAAATAGATTTAGAACTTCTGCAGATAAAAAAAATATTATTGAAGAAATTTCAAATGGAAAAATTGATATTATTATTGGCACTCATCAATTAGTAAATAAGAATATTAATTTTAAAGATTTAGGTTTGTTAATTGTTGATGAAGAACAAAAATTTGGTGTTTCTATTAAAGAAAAGCTAAAAAATATTAAAGAAAATGTAGATGTATTAACATTATCAGCTACTCCAATTCCAAGAACACTTCAATTTAGTTTGATGGCTGCTAGAGATTTATCAATTATAAATACACCTCCACCAAATAGATATCCAATAGCTAGTGAGGTAATTAGATTTAAAGAGTCAATTATAAGAGATTCAATCACATCAGAGATCCTTAGAGGTGGTCAGGTATTTTTTATTCATAATAGAATTGAAAATATTGATGAAGTAGCAACTCTTTTACAAAGATTAGTTCCTGAAGCTAAAATTAAAGTTGGTCATGGGAGACTTGATGGAAAAAAACTAGAACAACTAATGCTTGATTTTATGCAAGGTAAATTTGATGTTTTAGTCAGCACTACAATAATTGAAAGTGGTTTAGATGTTCCTAATGCTAATACAATTTTTATAAATAATGCAAATAATTTTGGATTAAGTGATTTACATCAAATGAGAGGTAGAGTTGGTAGAAGTAATAAAAAAGCATTCTGTTATTTTATAACTCCAGAATACTCTACAATGACTGATGATGCCAAAAAAAGAATTATTGCTTTGGAGCAACATACATCACTTGGTAGTGGATTTAATATAGCAATGAAAGATTTAGAAATTAGGGGAGCAGGTGATTTACTGGGCGGAGAACAGAGTGGATTTATTAATGAAATGGGCTTTGAGACCTATCAAAAAATATTAAACGAAACTATAGCTGATTTAAAACAAAATGAATTTAAGGATTTATTTGCTAATGAAAATAATAGTAAAAGCTATGTGTCAGAAGTTTCAATTGATACTGATTTAGAGTTATTATTTCCAGATTATTATATAAAATCAGTTAATGAAAGACTACGATTATATACTGAACTTAATAAAATAAAAAAATTAGATCAATTAATAAGCTTTGAAGAAATGCTTAAGGATAGATTTGGAGAGCTTCCTAAAGAAGTAAACGAATTATTAATAACAGTGCAAATTAAATGGCTTGGTATTGACTTAGGATTTGAAAAGATTGTAATGAGAAAAAATTTACTTAAAGCTTATTTTATTTCTAACGGTAAGAGTGATTACTATAATACAAAAACTTTTTCATCTGTTTTAAATTTTGTAAATAACCATCCTGATATTTGTAAACTTCAAGAGAAAAAAACTAAAGATGAGACGAAGTTAATTTTATATATATATCAAATTCAAAGTGTTAACAAAGCACTTTCAGTTCTGAAGTTAATTAAAACTTAACTTCAGTTTTTGATTTTTTTACTTTAATGTTGATATTTCGACCAAGGATTATTGGATAGTTATCTATTTCATGCCCAGCAGGAAAGTCAAAAATTATAGGAAAATTATATTCTTTTAATAGATCTAAAATTAATTCATTTATGGTCATGCCAAATTCAGTAGAGTTGGTTTTAATATCACTAATTTGACCAATAATTAAACCCTTACATTCATCAAAATAACCTGCTCTTTTTAAAGTATATAGCATTCGATCTATTTTATAAATATGTTCACCAATTTCTTCAAAAAATAAAATTTTATTATTTGTTGAAATTTCAATATTAGAACCAATTGTAGAATGTATTAATGTTAAATTTCCTCCTGTAATTATACCATTTGATTTTCCAATTTTATTTTCTTTATTGGATTTAATCACATAATTTAAATCATCTCCAAATAATGTTGACTTTAATTTAATTAAAGATTTATGGTCAGCTTTTATTTCATCTATATTTGAAATCATCATTCCATGAATTGACTCATAACCCATAATATTTAGTTTATTATGTAAAACAGTTATGTCTGAAAATCCAATAATCCATTTTGGATTTTTGCTAAATTTTTCAAAATTTAAATGATCAATTATTCTAATTGTTCCATACCCTCCTCTTACACACCAAATAGCTTTAATACTTTTATTATCTAATACTTTTTGTAAATCTTTTATTCTTTCTTTATCTGTACCTGCAAAATGTCCATTTCTATTATATATATTATCACCAATAATAACATTCAAGCCCCAACCTTCAAATATTTTTTTTGCAATATCAATTTTGTTTTCAAAATTATTTAAAATTCCTGCTGGAGCTACTAGAGCTATTGTATCTCCTTTTTTTAAAAATTCTGGTTGAATAAGTTTTTTTGACAATTTTTTTGTTGAGTTTATTAAATTAGTATTACTTGCATTTACGCTATAAACCAATATAGTACTTATAATAGTTATAATAAAGAGGTTTATTTTCATAAAAAATAATATAAAGTAAATATAACAAAGATATCCATAATCATTTTTCTATTGATTTATAAAATGTTTACTTTTACCAAATAAGATTAAAAAATTGGGTAAAAGATATACTATTACTGCCGCCTTACCATATACTAATGGCCCCATTCATATTGGTCATCTTGCTGGGGTGTATATTCCTGCTGATATTTATTCAAGGTTTTTAAGGTTAACTAAAAATGATGTAGTTTTTATATGTGGGAGTGATGAGCATGGTGTTCCAATTACATTAAAAGCAAAAAAAGGAGGAGTTAATCCACAAGTAATTGTGGATAAATATCATAAAAATATTAAAGATTCCTTTAACGAATTTGGAATATCATTTGATAATTACTCTAGAACTTCTTCTAAAATACATCATCAAACAGCTAGTGATTTTTTTATTAAGTTAAATAAAAATAATTCTTTTAAAGAAATTGAATCTGAACAGTTTTATGACAAACAAGCAAATCAATTTTTAGCCGATAGATTTATCATAGGAACCTGTCCTAAGTGTAAATCACCAGATTCTTATGGAGATCAATGTGAAAATTGTGGAACAACTCATAATGCTTTAGACTTGATTAATCCTAAATCATCAATTACTGGATTAACTCCAGAAATGAAGAAAACAAAACATTGGTTCTTGAAATTAGATGAATATCAAGAGTTTTTATCTAATTGGATTTTAAATGAAAATAAATCAAGCTGGAAATCTAATGTTCTTGGTCAATGTAAATCATGGTTAGATGATGGCCTAAGACCAAGAGCAGTTACTAGGGATCTTGACTGGGGAGTTCCAGTTCCGTTAGAAAATGCCAAAGGGAAAGTTTTATATGTATGGTTTGACGCGCCAATTGGATATATATCTTCAACAAAAGAATGGGCAAAAAATCAAAATAAGAATTGGGAAGATTATTGGAAACACCCTGACACAGAATTAATACATTTTATTGGAAAGGATAATATTGTATTTCATTGTATAATTTTTCCCGCAATGCTTAAAGCAGAGGGAAGTTATATTTTACCAAAAAATGTTCCAGCTAATGAGTTTTTAAACTTAGAGGGTCAAAAAATATCTACTTCAAAAAATTGGGCAGTTTGGTTACCAGAATATTTAAAAGATTTTCCTAATAAACAAGATGTTCTTCGATATGTATTAACCTCAAATGCCCCTGAATCAAAAGATAATGATTTTACTTGGAAAGATTTTCAAGCAAAAAATAATAACGAACTGGTTGCAATTTTTGGAAATTTTATAAATAGAGTAGTAGTTCTGACTAACAAATATTATGAAGGGTTTGTGCCAAATAAAAATGAATTAATAATAGAGGATATAGATACGATTAATTTAATTAATAAATCTATTTTAAAAATTAATAAATCTTTAAAAGATTTTAAATTTAGAGAATCTTGTAATGAATTAATTAACATTTCAAGGATTGGGAATAAATATTTAGCTGATCAAGAGCCATGGAAGTTAATTAAAGTTGATGAAAAAAGAGTCGAAACAATAATGTATGTTTCATTACAAATATCTGCAATTTTATCTATTTTTAGCGATCCCTTTCTTCCAGTAACTTCAAAAAAATTAAAGGTCATGTTAAATTCAAAATCACATGATTCTAAATGGGTTTGGCATGATGGATCAAATAGTAAATCTTTTTCTGCTGATAATTTCCTTCTAAAATCTGGAATAAAAATTAATAAAGCAGAATTATTATTTAGTAAAATTGAAGATAGTGAAATTGATTTTCAAATTAAAAAATTAAATAAGGCTAAAAAAAGTAAAGACCTTAGCCCAATAAAAAATGAAATTTCTTACAATGATTTTTCTAAATTAGAGTTAAAAGTTGGATCTATTACCCATGCAGAAAAAGTTCCAAAAACTAAAAAACTACTATCTCTAAAAGTTGATATGGGGGATCATAATAGAACAATTGTAAGTGGAATAGCAAAATCCTATTCTACTAATGAAATAATTGGACAAAAAGTAGTAGTATTAACTAATTTAGATACAAAAATTATTGCAGGGGTTAAAAGTCAAGGAATGATTTTGTTGACAAGAGATGAAAATGATAATCAAATTTTTATTCAACCCGACTCTACTAAAATTCCTGATGGATTGAAAATTTCTTGAAAATAAATATTAATACGAAAGCGCAATTAATTCAGCAATACAAGCAGGTTTATCAATATTTTTTATTTCTGTAATTAGTTTCATTTTATATTTAATTCCTTTTTCTGTTAATTCATAAGTCATTAAAGAAACTCTTCCTCTTATATACGAATTAACTATGGTTGGGTTCATAAACCTTACTTTATCTAAACCATAATTAACACCCATTTTAACATTCCTAATATGTAATGTTTCATAACAAAATTTAGGAGCCATTGATAAAATTAGAAAACCATGAGCAATTGGTTTTTTATAAGGAGATTTAATTTTACATAATTCTGGATCTGTATGGATCCACTGAAGGTCCTTTGTTGTATTTGCAAAGTTGTTTATTTGATTTTGGGTAATCTTTATCCAATTAGAAACACCTAGCTCTTTTCCTAAATAATTTTTAAGATCTATTAAATTAGTTATCTCAGTTTTATATGACTTAACGCAGTCTTGTTTAATCATAAACGATTTTATTTTCCAGCTATCATATGACCACCATCAGAAACATGAATTGAACCTGTAGTATAGCTCGATGCATCAGATGCTAAGTAGGAAGCAAGTGAAGCCATTTCGTCTGGATTAGCCATTCTTTTTAAAGGTAAAAAGTTAGTAAATTGATTTAGTAACTCTTTATTATTCCACAACTCCTCACTCAATTTTGTTTTTACTAAACCAGGACATATCGCATTAGATCGGATTCCGTATTTACCCCATTCTTTTGCTTGGGATTTAGTTAGCATAATAATCGCTGATTTTGAAATACAATATAATCCCATGTAGGCACTAGGTCTTAACCCTTCTACTGATGATATATTAATTATGCTTCCAGATTTATTTTTTTTCATAATAGGAAAACAAAGGTTCGATAAATTAAAGGCAGCTTTTAAATTTATATCTATCACTTTATCAAATAATGCTTCAGAAGCATTTTCCAGTGGTCCATAATAAGGATTAATTGCAGCATTATTAATCAAAATATCAATTCTATTATATTTATTATGAACAATTTCAACTAAATTTTTAAGTTCATCATTTTTTCCAATATGACAAGCGATTGATTCACATTTGAAACCCTTTGATATTATATCATTTGAAACAAGGTCTAAGGTTTCTTTACATCTGGAACTTATAATTACAATGGCCTGTTGTTCTGCAAGGCTATATGCAATAGCTTTCCCAATACCTTTACTTGCACCAGTAATTATTACTACTTTATTTTTTAAATTGAATTTATTCTTCATTATTTATCAATTACTGACTTAGAAATAGTTTCGTGTAAATCTCTAATATTGTTCGTGACTTGGATCATTTTAGATGACTTAATTACCGATCCTAATGGATGATCTTCAAATGAATTATAACTGCCAATTATTTCAAAGCATTTTGAGGAAACTTTATCCAAAATTTGAATAGAAATTAAATTAGCAATTGATTTATTGTTTGATAAATATTTTGTTTGATAATTTAAGGAATTTATATATTGATAATGGCATTCAATTTCGGACGCTAACTGTGCTATTTGATGTCTTACAACTTGAGATTTATTTTCTTTAGAATTAATTTGCTTTATAGTCAAATCAATTGTTTTTGTTGCTTGATTTAAACAATCAATAGCTAAGAAAATATCTTTATTCCCCTCTTTAGTAATAGATAAATCTAAGCTATCATTTGAATTTTTATCTGTATTGGACTTTGCTTTTTCATATTTGATTTCATCTATAATAATTTTAGCAATAATCTCTCTCATAATCTCGGATGTTCCTCCTCCAATTGTACCAATTCGACTATCTCTAAACATTCTTGCCATTGGATAATCTTCAGAGTAACCATTTCCTCCAAAAAATTGAAGACACTGGGTTGATATTTTCTCATGTAATTCTGTACAAAGTAGTTTTCCCATCGAACATGATTTAACATCATAAATTCCCTTATCAAATTGATCGCAGCAGTAATAACTAAATGCCTTCAAAGAGACAACTTCTGCATAGAGTTGTGCGAACCGATGTCTTAAAACTTCAAATTTATCTATGCTCCTTCCAAAAGCTGTTCTTTGTGACATGTAGTTTAAAGATTCTGATAAAGCAAATTCCATAGTAGATATATTACTAGGTAAAAAACATAATCTTTCTAACTGAAGCCCATTCATCAAGTAATAGAAACCTTTGCCCTCTTCACCAATTAAATTTTCTTTTGGAACTCTTACATTATCAAAGCTTAACTCAGCTGTATCAGATGAATGCCAACCGAGTTTATTAATTTTATTTTTAGTTATTCCATCTAAATCAAGATCAACACAGATTAAACTTACACCTTTAGTACCGGCTTTTGGATCAGTCTTTACAACAAGAATAATAAAATCTCCGTACACAGCATTTGTAATATAAGTTTTAGATCCATTGATAATATAAAACTCATCATCTACTATAGCTTTAGTTTGTATATTTTTGGTATCAGACCCTGCGTCTGGTTCTGTTATACCTACACAACTTATTAGATCTCCGGAAATGATTCCAGGAAGATATTTATCTTTTAACTGTTCACTTCCATATTTATAAATATATGGAGATGACATATATTGAACAACTTGTTGAGTTACAACAAATCCTCCACTATTTAATTTACCCATTTCTTCATTTAAAATTACTTCAAAAAAGAAATCTAAATTACTTCCTCCATATTTTTCAGGATATGATAAGCCTAAAAAACCCATGTCACCCATTTTTTTCCAAATATACCTGGGAATTTTTCCATCTCGTTCCCATATTTCAATATTTGGTTTAACTTCTCTATTTAAAAACTCTCTTAAACTTTCTCTAAATAAGTTATGCTCTTCTGTAAAATAATTCATTATAGTTTTTTTGCTAAATTAATATTACTCCCAAATAACATTATTAATATTGTTATTCCATTCTTGAAAATATTTAGAGTAAATTGAGTTTATTTTTGCTCTTTTAATTTTTAAAGTTGGAGTTAGAATTTCATTTTCACTGCTCCAATCTTCTTTAACAATAATTGCTTTAGAAATTTTCTTATAATTTGCTAAATCTTTATTAGCATTAGTTAATTTATCATTGATTATTTTCTCCAAATCTTTTTTGTCTGTTGCTTTTCCAATTTCAGAAAGAACAATTAATAATAAAGGTTGTGGATTTCCAAGTCCAACAATACAGATTTGTTCAAATTCAACAATACCACCAAATAATTTTTCTAAACCAAGAGGTTCTATAAATTCACCTTTACTAGTTTTGAATGTGTCTTTTACTCGCCCAGTTATGTATAAATACCCATCTTCATCTATTTTACCTTGATCTCCTGTGCAAAGCCAGCCATCCTTTATTGTTTCATCAGTTCGTTCTTTATCTTTATAATATCCTTTCATTACAAATGCTCCACTCATCATAATCTCATTGTTTTCGGGGTTTATTTTAATTTTCACACCTGATTGAGGTAGTCCAACTGAGTTTATTTTATTAGTGACTGAAGGTGAAATTTGAGTGCAAATAGCACAATTTTCTGTCATTCCATATACGTTAGTAATATTTATACCTATATTTTTATACCACTGTTTTAGAACTTCTAACATCGGAGCAGCTCCATTAATTATTACACTAGCATTACTTAAGCCTAATGCTTTTTTAAGTTTACTTTTAATAATAGTTGAAACAATAGGGATTTTTAAAAAAAGATCTAATTTCTTTTGAGAGAATTTTGAAAGTATCCCCATTTGAAATTTAGTATATAATCTTGGAACTCCAATAAATATTGATGGCTGAACAGCTTTTAAGTTTTCCCCGAACCTTTCTAATGATTCTGTAAATGAAATTACACCACCATATTTAAAACTTGTATATTCAACTCCAACTCTTTCAGCAATATGATTTAGTGGTAAATATGAAAACCAACTATTTTTACCTGAAAGACTAATATTGTATTTTTCTGCTAAACTTACTTCAAACAAATCCCATACTCCTTGTACTGTACCAAAATCCAATACCACTCCTTTTGGATTTCCAGTTGTTCCTGAGGTAAATATAATGGTCCAAATATCATTCATATTTGGAGAAAAGTCTTCAACTTGAGGGTCAAACTTTTCAATAAAATTAAACCATTGATGACCTTTATTAATTTTTGAAAACCCTTTGTAATGAGGAAATGTAATCATTGGTAAATCATTTGGAACACCTTTTTTGATCTCATTCCAATCTTCGACTTTACCCATAAATAATGCTTTCACATCACCTTGTTCTAATAATAATTTAGTTTCTGATGAATTTAAGTTTGGAAAAAATGGAACAGAAACATATCCAGCCATTACTATAGCCAAATCAGCAATAATCCATTCTCTACAATTTTTTGACATCAAACCAATATGACTTTTTTCAGGTAAGTTTAAGCTTTTAAGTCCTGTAGCTAATTTTCTAGCAAGTTGCCCAGTTTGACCCCATGTATATTCTTCCCATCTATCTCCAAATGGTTGCCTTAAGAATGTTTTATTCTTGAATTTTTTTTCCCAATAGTAAAATTTAAAATCAAATTTTCTTTCCTCATTCATAATTATAGTTTAATTGTTTGACGGAGACTTTTAAACCATTGCTGGTTATAAAGTATGCAAAAGGTAATTTTTTTTATTATTATCCGCAAAAATATGAGATTATAAAATAACATTTTTTTTTGAGCTTTATTTTTTACTATATTTAAAAACGCTCAATAGAAAAAAATTATATTTAATAAAACGAGTATATAAATAATTTTAATTGGTTTTTTAACAAATAAAATATTGCTCATTTAT
>Ga0213862_10000229_pt1 | contig 24148 bp, 14 predicted proteins | sample PICome_7_FD_160092 | JGI IMG/M metagenome (GOLD analysis project Ga0213862, IMG submission 160092) | Coastal seawater microbial communities near Pivers Island, North Carolina, United States - PICO266 | ecosystem: Environmental > Aquatic > Marine > Coastal | place: USA: North Carolina... | reverse complement strand
TGAATACGGACTAGATATAAGTACTTATGCACATCAAGCCGCTTTTTTTGATTACGATATTGATGGTGATTTAGATATGTTTCTAGTAAATCAAGCAATGCACACACCACTGTCATATCGCCCAGGTCAGATACGTGAAAAAAGAGATAAAATGGCGGGTGATTTATTGTTTAAAAATGAAGGAGGTAAATTTATTGATGTTAGCGAGGAAGCAGGAATATATGGCGGAATAAATGGTTATGGTTTAGCATTGAGTATATCTGATATCAATAATGATGGGTATCCAGATATTTATGTTTCTAATGATTTTCATGAGAATGATTACCTCTATTATAATGATAGACAAGGAGGGTTCAGGGAGGATATTGTAGGTTCTTTAGGTCAAACATCTCACTTTTCAATGGGTAATGATATAGCCGACATTAATAATGATGGCTGGATGGATATAATAACGCTCGATATGCGACCTGATAAAGAAGAAGTTCTGAAGACATCGCTAAGTTTTGAAGATTATGACATTTACAAATTTAAATTGAATTATTCTTATCATTTTCAATATGATAGAAATATGTTGCAACTAAATAAAGGGCCTTTATTCAATAATAACTCTGTGAAATTCAGTGAAATTGGAGAATTCAGTGGTGTATCATCTACAGACTGGAGTTGGGGAGCATTATTTGCTGATTATGATTTAGACGGAAAAAAAGACCTGATTGTAACCAATGGAATTCCACGTAGACCAAACAATTTAGATTTTATCAACTTTGAATACGACAAGGAAGAAAAAAGTAAAGAATCAAGTTTTAAAGATTTAATTTCTTTAATTCCACGCGGTGAGGTTTCTAATGTTGCTTACAGAAATAATGGAATAAAGTTCGATGATAAATCAAAAGAATGGGGCCTGGATTTAGAAGGGACTTCTAATGGAATAGCATATGGTGATCTAGATAATGATGGTGATTTAGATTTGGTAATAAACAATCTTAATGCACCTGCTTCTGTTTATGAAAATACATTGGATGATGATAAAAACTATTTCAAAGTCAAATTCAAAGGCAATTCAAAGAATACTTTAGGTATTGGAAATAGAGTTGAAATAACAACAAAGAATGGCAAACAATTTCAAGAGTTGTTTCTGACAAGAGGTTGGATTTCTTCGGTTGAACCTGTTTTAACTTTTGGCATCGATAGTTTAGATGTTATCGATGAAGTAAAGGTTACATGGTTTGATGGTAATGAAGAAATTTTAGAGAATCTATCCGCCAATAAAACACATACTTTTTATTATAAGGATTCAAAAACCCCAAAATCTCAAAATATTGATTCAAATCAGAGTGGAAAAATTTTCAAAAGTGTTAGTGATATTAGCGGCATCACATTTAATCATAAAGAAAATGATTTTATAGATTTTAAATATGAAAAGTTGATGCCAAGAATGATCTCCAAGGAAGGACCGAAAATTGCAGTTGCTGATGTAAATGGAGATGGTCTTGATGATTTTTACATTGGTGGAGCTAAGAATCAAACGGGGGAATTATACATACAATCAAATAGTGCTGATAAAATCTTTGAAAAAAAAGATATTGTTGACTTTTATAGGGATAGAGCTTCAGAGGATATTGGATTAGTCTTTTTTGATGTAGACAATGATAATGATATGGATCTATATGTTGTTAGTGGAGGAGGAGAATATTTTGAAGAACTAATATTAAAAGATAGACTTTATATAAATGATGGATTTGGTAATTTCAAAAAATCTAACTCACATCCGCAGCTTAGTTTTAACGGTTCTTGTGTAGTTTCTGGAGACTTCAATTCTGATGGAAATTTAGATGTTTTTGTTGGTGCTAGATCTATTCCGGGGGCTTATGGTAAACATTTTAGAAGTAGATTGTTATTGGGAGACGGAAAAGGTGCACTATATGATTACACTAGCATTACTTTTGGAAATAACGTTAATTTGGGAATGGTTACGGACGCTGTTTGGTTAGAGGAATCAAAAGAGCTTGTAGTGGTTGGAGAATGGATGCCAATAACTATAGTTGATTTTAATTATGCCCCGCTAGAGGAGAGAAAAATTCCCAATACATCAGGATGGTGGAATACTATTGAAAAAGCAGACGTTGATGGCGACGGTGATCAAGATCTGTTACTAGGAAATTTTGGTATTAACACAAATTTAAAAGCTTCTGTTGATTACCCTGTAAATCTATACATTAAAGATTTTGATGACAACTCAAAAATCGATCCAATTATGAGTTATTACAAAGATGGTAAAGAATACCCCTATTATAGTTTGGACAAACTATCTGGGCAGTTGGTTGAGCTCAAAAAACGATACAGAAACTATGAGAGTTATGCTAATAGTAAATTTCAAGATGTTTTTCCAAGTCAAAAATTGATGGGATCCGAAAAGCTGAATGCAGTCACCTTTGAATCTGTATTTCTTGAAAACAAAATTGGACAATTTATAATTGAAAAACTCCCTAATGATCTTCAGATGTCCCCTATATATAGTTTTGCAGTTGATGATTTTAATAATGATGGGATTTCGGATGTAATTGCTGGTGGAAATTTTTTTGCAAACCAAGTTAATATTGGAAAATGCGATGCTTCTTATGGCCATATTCTAACTTTAAATAATGATGACAATAACTTTAAGTGGAAGGAATTATCATTAAAGGAGTCAGGAATTGCTATAGATGGACAGGTAAGAGATATTAAGGTTTTGAAAGGCAAGGATAAAAAAAAATGGATAGTAGTTTCTAAGAACAACGAAAATGCGGAACTTTTTTCTTACTAATTATTAGATATAATAACCATTAGTAATTTAATCATTTTTAGTTAATCATTTTAAATTACTTTTTATAAAGGAACTATAAAATGTTTTTTTTACATTTATAGAGTTTGTTCTAATTTTTTTAATAAAAACTAATTAAATCTATTCAAAATATTAATAACTATATTATGAAAATATTCAATGCTAAGGCCTTATCTATTAGTTTTCTCTTAATTTTTTTAACCAATTCCTGCAATATGTCCGTCAATAAAAAAAGGTCTATAAAATCAACCACAATCTCAAAAAATTACTTTTCAAAAACAAATGAAGGGGAGGAAGTTCATAAATATATTTTATCTAATAAAAAAGGGATGGAGGTTAGTATCATAACTTATGGTGGAATTATAACTTCTTGGACAGCTGCAGACAAAAATGGAGATTATAAGGATATTGTGCTTGGATACAATACTTTGGCTGAATATGAAGCCGAAACGCCTTATTTTGGTGCACTTATAGGTCGTTATGGCAATCGAATTGCGGGAGGAAAATTCAAGATAGACGATCAAGAATATACATTGGCAGCAAACAATGGACCCAATCATCTCCACGGTGGTCTAAGAGGTTTTGATAAAGTCGTTTGGGATGCAAAAACTATTATTAGTGACTCAACAGCGTCTCTGGAGCTCAGTTATCTTAGCAAAGATATGGAAGAGGGTTACCCTGGAAATCTAGCAACCAAGGTAACGTACAAATTAAACAATGAAGACGAACTGAGTGTAAGCTATGAAGCCACAACTGATAAACCAACGATTGTTAATCTAACGCAGCATTCATATTTCAACTTAACAGCGGACTTCAATCAAGATATTTTAAATCACGAGATAGTAATTAATGCCGATTCCTTTATACCAGTTGATAATACACTGATCCCTACGGGGGAGTTTAGAAATGTGTCAAAAACTCCTTTTGATTTTAGAACACCAAAAGCTATTGGAAAACATATCAACAATGAAAATACCCAGCTTGAAAATGGTTTGGGGTATGATCACTGTTGGGTATTGAATGATAAAGATAAGGGGTTTCGTTTTGTAGCGTCTGCTTATGAACCAGTTAGTGGAAGACTACTCGAGGTCTTTTCTGATGAGCCTGGTATACAGTTTTATTCTGGTAACTTTCTTGATGGTACACTTCCAGACAAATTAAATGGCACATACCAATACAGAACAGGTTTTTGTTTAGAAACTCAGCATTATCCTGACTCTCCTAATCAAAAAAACTTTCCATCAGTTAGACTTAATCCAGGAGAGTTATATGAATCAATAACAAGTTTTAGATTCAAAGTAAAGGAATAAATTAAGGGTTTTTGTCTTGGAGCTTGTAAGAATTCATAATGATATTAGAATGTAAAATTCGACTCTAGCTAAAAACAATTTGTCAAATAAGTCATTAGAGAACAAAACAAATAGAGAGTTCATATAAACAATTTAAATCTTTAATTCTCGAATTAATGTATCCACTCATAAAGCAAAAATTAGATTCTTCAGGTATATACCAAAATATTAGTCCTGAAAATACAGGTTGGAAATGGCTAAGCTTTCAAGCTCGTTTGATGAAGAAAGGACATCAATGGATTCATCAAACTGGTTGCAATGAGATGGTTATTGTTTTGTTAGGTGGTAACTTTCAAGTATCCAGTAATCGTGGTTCTTGGGAAACAATCAATGGTAGAAAAGATGTATTTAGTGGTATTGCGCACACTCTGTACCTTCCTCCAAACACACAATTTACACTCACTGCAACGAGTGACACTCTAGATATTGGTTATGGATGGTGTTTGGCTGAGGGAAGTTTTGAGCCAAAATTTTTGAAACCCGAAGATACCACAGTAGTCATTTTTGGAGGAGATAATGCCACACGTCAATTTAATGATTTGGTACCACCAGGATTTGGGTGTGCTAAAATTGTCTGTAGAGAGGTTTATACACCCTCGGGAAATTGGAGTTCTTTTCCAGCACATAAACATGATAAGAGAAAATTAGATGAAAGAGGAAACCTGTTAGAACCACAACAAGATGAAACCTATTTCTATAAATTTCAAAAACCAGAAGCATACGCGATTCAACAAATTTATACTAAGTCCGAAGACAATCCCGTACTAGAAATTGATGAAATAGTGAAAGCCAGACACAATGATGTAGTTTTAATACCTTGTGGCTACCACCCTGTTGTTACTGAACACGGTTTTCACTGTTATTATCTAAATTTTTTAGCTGGAACTGACCAGTCGTTGGCCAACACTACAGATCCTGATCATGAATGGATCTTTAACTCTTGGACAGTAAAAGACCCAAGACTTCCTTTAGTAACGGCAGCTATGAATAATAATGATAAGACCAATGAAATTTGATATTTTGACTTTTGGACGATCTTCTATTGATATCTATGCAAAAGATATTGGAGCTGAATTTGTTGATATTAATGAATTTACAGCATCTATAGGTGGTTCTCCTGTCAACATAGCTGTGGGTGTGCAAAGGCTGGGCCTCAAAACTGCTATTCTCACCGCAGTTGGTCCTGATCCAGTCGGAGATTTTATCATCCATACACTTAAGAAAGAAGGGGTAAATACTGATTATGTCCCAATCATTGATGGTACAACGAGTACTGCTGTGATTTGTGGGATTATCCCACCAGACAAATTCCCCTTGGTATTTTACAGGGATAATGCGCCAGATAAAAAAATAAACAATGACCACGTTGACCAAATTGATTTTAAAAAATTTAAATCGTTTTTGATGACAGGCACATCATTGGCTGTTGAGCCATCCAGAAGCGCATCTTTTTATGCTGCTCAACAAGCGAAAAAACAAAACCTCCCTGTTTTTTTGGATATAGATTTTCGAGCCATCTCTTGGGATGATGTACACAGCTTTGGCATTACCCTCAAAGAATTTTTGCCTTTTTGTGATGTTGTTATGGGTACAGAAGAGGAATTGTTGGCGATGAATGTAGAAAGTAATTCAGAGATCATGATAAAAAATAGCTCCATTACATCCCCTGAAATTCAAGGAGATCTTCAAAAATCCATACAACAAGTATTGGATCTTGGTGTCAAGCTGTTGCTCGTAAAAACAGGCCCCAAAGGCGTTGATGCTTATTTTAGTGATGGAACAAAGGAAACAATTCCTGGTTTTCCGGTTCAAGTGGTAAATGTTTTGGGTGCAGGAGATGCATTTGCAGCAGGTTTTGTTTATGGCTATACTAAGGGCTGGGACACTTATAGGTCAGCAAGGTTGGCCAATGCATGTGGTGCATGGTTGGTGACAAAGCAAGGCTGTTGTACAGATGCACCAAACAACAAACAGATCATGAATTTTATCAATAATAAAGGAGGATTTTAAAAGAATATATATGAATAAAACTCGCTTAACAGTTGCTCAAGCCACGATTGCATTTTTAAAAAATCAATTCGTACGTCAAGATGAATTAGAAATTCCATTTTTTGCTGGATGTTTTGGGATCTTTGGTCATGGTAATGTAGCTGGATTGGGTGAAGCCTTAAAGCAAAATCTAGACTTTACATACTACCAAGCCCGTAATGAACAGGCAATGGTTCATACGGCAGCCGCTTATGCCAAGATGAAAAATCGTTTACAAACATTTGTTTGTACAACCTCAATTGGTCCAGGGTCCACCAATATGGTAACTGCAGCAGCTGGTGCTACTATTAATCGGCTACCGGTGTTGCTATTACCGGGAGACTTCTTTTCAACTCGGTCTGCCAGTCCTATACTCCAGCAATTGGAACACCCTCATTCTCATGATATCTCTGTTAATGATTGTTTTAAACCAATATCTAAGTATTGGGACCGTATTAACCGACCCGAACAGTTAATCTCATCTCTTATGGAAGCCATGCGTGTTTTGACATCTCCTGCAGAAACTGGTGCTGTCACCATTGCTCTTCCACATGATGTACAAACAGAGGCCTATGATTTTCCATCAGAGTTGTTTGATAAGCGTATATGGCAAATTGCGAGACCCTTACCTGACAAAGATTTAATTTCAAAAGCAGTTGAAACCATCAAAAAAGCAAAAAAACCAATGATTGTCGCTGGAGGTGGTGCAATCTATTCTGGAGCCGAATCCATCCTACAAAATTTATCAGAAAAAAGCGGTATTCCAGTCACTGAAACTTTTGCTGGTAAGGGAACCCTACACTACGACCATCTAATGAACTTGGGGTCGATTGGCGGGACCGGGACTAAAGGGGCTAATGAAATCGCAGCAGAAGCTGATGTAGTAATTTCTGTTGGCACACGCTATGGGGACTTTATGTCTGCATCAAAATCCGTATGGCAAAACAAGGATGTAACCTTTATTAATCTCAATATAGCAGAACAAGATGCTTTCAAACATGCAGCAATCCCATTACAAGGTGATGCCAAAGAAACACTACAAATTTTATGTGCTCAACTTAGAGATTATAAAACCAATAAAACATATGTTGATAGAATCCACCATCTGCATAAAGAATGGAATCAAATCGTATTACAAGCTTATGAGCCAATCGATGCTGACATCCCAGTTCAAGCGGAACTTATTGGAGCACTCAATGATTTTATAGGCCAAAACGATGTCATTGTTCACGCTGCTGGTAGTTTACCTGGAGACCTTCACAAACTGTGGCGAACAACAAATACCAAAGGCTTTCACTCAGAATATGGCAATTCATGTATGGGTTATGAAATTCCTGGTGGAATTGGAGTCAAAATGGCCGATCCTGATAGAGAGGTCTATGTTTTATGTGGAGATGCCTCATATCTCATGATGCCATCCGAAATCCTTACCAGTATCCAAGAGCAATATAAAATCACGCTGATTTTAATCAATAATAATGGATATGCAAGTATTGGAGGTCTATCAAAAGCCGTAGGCGGAGAGGAGTTTGGCACAAAATTTAATTATCGAAATCCAAAAACTGGACAACTAGATGGAGATGTTCTTACTGTAGATTTGGCTAAAAATGCTGAAAGTTTAGGTGCAATTGTCTATAAGCCAAAATCTTTGGGCGCATTTACTACTGCCTTACAAAATGCCAAAGAAAACACCACAACCACAGTGATCTGTGTTAATACCCAAAGCGACAGGAAATTGGCAGGCTATGCCTATTCTTGGTGGGAAGTTCCCGTTCCTGAAATCTCAGCGTTTTCTGAAGTAATGAAAGCTAGAGACAACTATGAGGAGAATAAAAAAAGACAACGACAATATCTAAAACCCCACAACTAATCTTCAAACGCAAATGAAAAAACTAAATAATTACATCAATGGTGAATGGGTGAAAAGCAAAAATTCTGATACCCATGAAGTTCTTAACCCAGCGAACCAAGAAATTTTAACGAAGGTTCCCTTTGGAAAAAATTCAAAAACTGATGTAGGTATGGCTGTTCGCCACGCACACAAGGCATACTTGGTGTGGAAAGATGTACCCACCATGAAAAGAGTTCAACCTTTGTTCAATCTAAAAGCTCTTTTAGAAACCCATAAAACAACCTTGGCTCAAATGATTACCAACGAATGTGGTAAAACCTACAACGAATCTATGGGGGAATTACAAAGAGCTATAGAAAATGTTGAAGTTGCTTGTGGGGCTTATGTGATGAATCAATCAGAATTTTCTGAAAACATCGCTTCAGGAATAGATGAATTTATGATTCGTCAACCTTTGGGCGTTTGCGCATGTATTACTCCCTTTAATTTTCCTGGTATGATTCCTTTTTGGTTTTTACCATATGCATTAGCTACAGGCAATGCATTTGTTTTAAAGCCCTCTGAAAAAGTTCCCATGACCATGCAATATATTTTTGAGCTCATTGATAAGGAATTGGATCTGCCGAAAGGACTGCTAAGTATGGTACACGGGGGGAAAGAAGCAGTTGATGGACTTCTTGAACATCCAGACGTAAAAGCTATTAGTTTTGTTGGTTCAACGGATGTCGCAAAATATATCTACTCTAAAGGTACTGCCAATGGAAAACGAGTACAAGCACAGGGTGGGGCCAAAAATCCTGTTGTGATTATGCCAGATGCAGACTTGGATACAACAACTAAAATCATCACAGATTCAGTTTTTGGTTGTGCAGGACAACGCTGTTTAGCAGCATCTGTGATTATCACAGTGGGAGATGATAAAGACATGTTCACTGAAGCTTTAGTAGAGGCTGCAAATAATAGAAACGTTGGCTATGGGATGGACAAACAAACTGAGATGGGTCCTGTTATTAGTTCAGATAGTAAAAAACGAATAGAAAATCTGATTCAAATTGGAATTGATGAAGGAGCTAAACCCTTACTAGATGGAAGAAATTGTCAGGTGAGTGGGTTTGAAAAAGGAAATTTTATTGCACCTACCATACTTGAAAATCCTTCACTAGATGGAATGATTGTACAAACAGAAATTTTTGGCCCTGTGATGAGCCTCGTCCACTTCAATAAACTGGAACAATCCATTGATTTTATCAACCGAGGTAAGTATGGAAACATGGCCTGTATTTTTACACGTGATGGCTTGGCAGCACGTAACTTTCGCAGTCAGGTCATGGCTGGAAATATTGGTATCAATATTGGCGTGGCAGCACCTGTAGCACAATTCCCGTTCTCTGGTTGGAAAGAATCCTTTTTTGGGGATTTGCATGCTCAAGGTCGTCACGCAATAGAATTTTACACGCAAACGAAAGTAGTTATCGAAAGATGGCCAAAAAATTGGAGTCGAATGTTTTAATAATCAATTATGAAAGTAGGAATAATAGGTCTGGGAAGAATAGGACAAGTGCATTTAGAGTCACTTAGCAATATAAATGAAGTAGAAATTGTATTTGTTTCAGATATAGATGAGACATTATGTATGGAAACATCTAAAAAGTATAATATTTTAAAATATTCACTCAAATACGAAGATTTGGTTTCTGATCCTGAAGTCCAGGCAGTATGGGTATGTAGTCCTTCAAATTTACACTATACTCATGTTTCGGCTTGCCTTTCAAATAACAAATTAGTTTTTTGTGAAAAGCCTTTAGAGATTGATGTTGAAAAAATAAAAACTTTAATTAATAAATATCCAAATATTAATAAAAGATTGATGGTCGGGTTTAATCGAAGGTTTGATCCTAATTTTTCATTTGTTAAGAATAATATTCAAAAAATCGGAAAGCCAACAATTTTAAAAATTACAAGTAGAGACCCTCAGCCACCATCAATTGATTATATAAAAAGTTCAGGTGGTATATTTATGGATATGACTATACATGATTTTGATATGGCATCTTTTTTAGTGGGTGCCAAGCCAATCTCAATATTTGCCACTGGTTCTGTTAATTACGACTCGCAGTTTATTGGTATTGATATCGATACGGCATTAGTTACTATCAAATTTGAGAATGGAGTAATATGTAATATTGATAATAGTAGAAAATGTACTTACGGATATGATCAAAGGTTAGAATTCTTGGGAGACCAAGGTATGTTATCGGCTGATAATGTAAAAAATCATCATGCTAGTCTTTTCAATTCGTTGGGATTACAATCCTCATTATGTAAAGATTTTTTTATCGACAGATATACCCAAGCTTATTTTATTGAAAATCAATCGTTTGTTCATTGCGTCCAAAACAACAATGAGTTTCCTGTTACAGCTGAAGATGCATTGAATGCCCTTAAATTTGCTCAAGTTGCAAATCTTTCATTAAAACAAAACAAGGTCATTCACTTAAATGATTAGAATATGGTGCTATACATCCCTTTTTTTTCTTTTTTATTTTTAGTTGCATTTTTTTCTTGGTATATAACTAGAAAAGAAAAACTCAGTACTAGAGATGGTTATTTTTTAGGCGGCAGAAGTCTTACAGGAATTTATATAGCAGGCTCACTTCTACTAACTAATTTATCTACAGAGCATTTGATTGGTCTCAACGGAAGTGCTTATCGATATGGAATGGAGGTTATGGCTTGGGAAAGCTTAGCTGCACTAGCAATGGTTGCTATGGCACTTTTCTTTTTGCCCAGATACCTCAGGATGGGTTTGGTGACTATCACTGAATTTTTAGAATTACGATTCGACAAGGCAACTCGTGTCATCGTTTCTGGCTTGTTTTTAATGTTGTATGTAACTACTCTATTACCGATTGTGCTTTATACTGGAGCATTGAACTTGGAGAGTATTTTTGACGTCTCAAATCTTCTTCAAGTTTCAAGGTTTGAGGCAATAATATTGATGATTGTATTTATTGGAGCTATAGGTTCCCTATTTGCGATTTTAGGAGGATTAAAAGCAGTAGCTGTTTCTGACACTATTAATGGTATTGGACTAATTATTGGCGGTATTTCTATTCCGATTTTAGCATTCTATCAAATTGGAAGTGGAAGCTTTTTTGACGGAGTTCATGAGGTATATACTACAATTCCTGATCATTTTAATGCCATTGGTGATGTCGACTCCGAAGTGCCATTAGCTGTCATTTTCACAGGAATGTTCATCCCGCAAGTTTTTTATTGGACTATGAACCAATCGATTATTCAAAGAACTTTTGGGGCAAAAAACTTAGCTGAAGGACAAAAAGGAGTTCTTATTGCCGCCTTTTTTAAGCTTATTATCCCCTTCATTGTAGTAATCCCTGGAATTATTGCATTTTACTATTTTAAAGGTGGTTTGGAGAATCAAGATTTAGCTTATCCTGAACTAGTCAAAGCTGTTCTTCCAGTTCATTTTACAGGAATTTTTGCAGCTGTAATTGTTGGTGCTGTTTTAAGTACCTTTAATAGTGCACTAAATAGTGCATCTACGCTATTCAGTGTTGATGTTTATAAAGGTTATATCAATAAATCGGCAAGCGAACAACAGTATGTTCGCATTGGAAAAATTTCAACGGCAGTTTTGGCAATAGCTGTTATCGCCATAGCACCTTTAATCAGTCGTGCTGGAGATGGATTATTTTTAATCCTACAGGAGTTTAGTAGTATTTTTAATATGCCCATTTTTTCAGTTATTGTTGCCGGTCTGTTGTTGAGAAAAGTTTCGGCTAAAGCTGCAAAAATTGGTTTGTTGATTGGCACCTCTCTTTATTTACTCTCAAAATTTGGTTTAGATGCAATGGATGTCGATATTCATTTTTTACATAGGTTATGTATAGCTTTTTTTGCTACCATTTTCTCAATGTTGGCTTTAAGTAAATGGTATCCTAACCAAAAGGAATTTACAATTCAAAATAAAGGTTTTGTGGATGTTAAAAACTGGAAGTATGTCAAGCCAGTAAGTTTTATGGTTGTAGTCTGCGTGGTACTTATTTATTTGTTTTTTAGCCCAATTTTTCTATAATCAACTGAATTTTTCCAGAGGGATCATTCCAAATTATCATCTCTCGAAAAAACTATAATAATCTATTCCCTTCATTGTGCGTATCAAATTATTTAATAAATACAGAGATAATTTTTTTTTAGAAATATAGCATTAACCCGAATCCCCACCAAGAAAGTTTTCTTTAGATCAGACTAAATCAACCTAAACATATGTACCAAAACAAGATTTAAATTATCTGCAACTTAAGTAAAATAGTTTTTTTCTAAACAAGTTCCATCTAAATTTTTGTATGAAGATTTCGTTTTTTTACTGCTAGGGCTAAAGTTAAAAATAGACATTACCTTAGCTAATACTTCAAAATTGTACTTATTATTGTTTTACTTGGAATTTAATTATTATTGATTTTAACAATAAAATTCATATTATAAATTAAATTATCCCGAACGTATATTATTGTTTTAGGTTTTTTGAAATTTTTTTTTACAAAAATTAATAAATGTAAATTAAACATTTATTATATTTACTAAAATTAAATAAATTTACAAAAATATAAACTATGCCAATATTCAATGAAATAGAAGATATAGTTGAACTCGTCCTAATGGGTCTTTCTAGATTGAGAATTTCATCATATCTGGTTTTAATAATTAAATTATGAGAAAATTATTGAACAATTTTTTTATTTACTTTTCATTATTTTTTTTTCAAACCATTTTATTTGGTCAATCAATTATACCATTGCCAGAACATCCTAGACCTGATTTCAATAGATCAAATTGGAAGAATCTTAATGGGATTTGGGAGTTTAGATTCGATCAAAATGATATTGGTTTAAATGAAAACTGGGGTTCTGGGAAAATTAAATTCGACAAAAAAATTAAAGTGCCTTTCCCATGGGGGTCTGAATTGTCACAAGTTAAAGATGAGGCTAATATTGGATGGTATTCTCGAAATATTAATGTCCCTTCAGATTGGAAAAATAAAAATACATTTATAACAATCGGAGCATCTGATTGGGAAACTACGCTATGGCTTGACGGAGAACTTATTGGAAAACACCGGGGGGGATATGTTCCTTTTTCTTTTAACCTTACTCCATATTTAAAATATGACTTTGATCAAAAACTTGTTATTAGAGTAGATGATGATGCGGGTGATCCAAGTAAATTTAAACGAGGGCATGCTCTATATGGTAAACAGGGTTATGGAAATGCAAGGGGTATCTGGCAAACGGTTTATTTAGAGGCAAGAGGTAAAGACTATATTGATGCTGTTCATTTTAACCCTGATATTGACAATAGAAAAGTAAATGTTTCTGTCTATCTAAACTCCGATTCAGAGGATGTCATACCATTATCATTAAAAATTAAAACAGAAAATGGCTTTCTATATCACAATTTAAATATAAAGTCTGGACAACAAATAAAAAAATTTGATATTGAAATACCCAACATGAGATTGTGGTCATTAGATGATCCATACCTTTACGATGTTGAGGTTACACTTGGCGATGATATAGTTCAGACATATTTTGGGATGCGTAAAATATCCACTGAGATGCTTCCTGGAACAGACTATCCCTATGTTGCACTGAATAATCAACCTATATATCTGCAGATGGCACTTGATCAATCATATCATCCAGAAGGATTTTATACTTTTCCAAATGATAATTTTATAAAAGAGGAAATTTTACGAAGTAAGTCTATTGGACTTAATGGCATTAGGATTCACATAAAAACCGAGGTGCCAAGAAAATTATATTGGGCTGATAAATTGGGTCTATTGGTAGTTCAGGATCTCCCTAACTCATGGGGACAGCCTGATAAATTGATGAAAGATGAAATTAAATACTCACTTGAGCAAATGATAAAAAGAGATTATAATCATCCCTCAATCATATCATGGGTTATATTTAATGAACAATGGGGTCTTTACACTAAAAATGACTCTGAAGACAACAAGGAAAACAAAGATGAAATATTACCAGAAACTTATAACTGGGTGGCTTCAATGTATTACTATGCAAAATCGCTTGATCAATCTAGGCTCATCGAAGATAACTCTCCATGCTGTGGAGGTCTTCATACGGCAACAGATATTAATTCTTGGCATAATTACCTTCCTGGGAACGAATGGGAAAATTATTTAAAAGAACAAACTGAGAAAAATTTTAAAGGAGGATCTCATTTGTATTATGAAGGATTTAAGCAAGATAACCAACCTTTCATGAATTCTGAATGTGGTAATGTATGGGGTTACGAAGGAAGTACAGGGGATATTGATTGGAGTTATGATTATCATAAAATGATTAACAGTTTCAGAATGTTTCCAGAAGTTGCAGGCTGGGTATATACGGAACACCATGATGTAATTAATGAGTGGAATGGATACTGGAAATTTGACAGATCTGAAAAATTTACTGGTGTTGAAGAAATATTTGATGGAATGACCCTGAACGATTTTCACTCCCCAGTCTATTTGTCAACTGGAGGAGAAATTTCCCTAACTGTAAATAGCGAAGAATCAATAGAAATCCCGTTATTTATTTCATCTATGACCCCAGAAGATTTTGGTAAGGAATTAGTAATTGATTATGAATTATCCCATATTAATTACATTGCTCAAGAATCAATTCTTCATTCAAATCAGATTAAAATTGATTATAATCCTTGGGTTCATAAAAGTCTCCCATCCCTAAAATTAACAATGGCAAAAGTTAGCGGGTTATCTAAATTAACATTGGCATTAAAAACGATTCAGGGAGAAGTACTGCACAGGAACTTTATGCATTTTGAGGTAATTTCAGGCGAAGAATTAAAAAATGCATTAGTATTTGATACTAATGTTAAATCATTTTATAATTCAAGTTGGTCAAATAAATCATGGTTAGTTTTTGATGGGAAAAAGGCAAATGGAACAGGGAGTGGTTTTTTTGAATATGAAATTGCAATTCCGAAAGAAATAAAAGTGCAAAATCATAAAGAGGCTTTTTTTATTGCGGAACTATCATCAAAAGAGTTTTTTGACAAAGATAAAGATGATATTATTATTGAAGATGGACTCGATTACATGAAAGGATCTGTACAAAGCCCAAGTACAAATCCAAACTCGTATCCAATGACAGACACAAAACGTTTTCAATCAAAAATTGACATCTATGTAAATGATAAACTTAAACAGGATGTTACCTTAAATGACGATCCAGCTGACCACAGGGGGGTTTTGTCATGGCATAATCAAGTACGGTCAGAGCTAGGCTCTGTTAAACTAGAAGAAGCAGGTTCTTATGGATATTTAGTAAAAATACCAATCACCCATGAGGAATTAGAAAACTCTATAAAAAATGGAAAGATTAACATAAAATTTAAGACAAAAGAAAAAAATGGTATTGCAATTTATGGAAAATCTTTTGGAAGATATCCAATTAACCCAAGTTTGGTCATATTAAATTAGGAACACATTTAAGTTATCCAATTAGATAAATCAAGTTGTGTTATATGCGCTTAATTGAGCGCAAGGGATCAAAATGTGGAGCCCAAAGTATTTTTCAATCTGGAAAATTATAGCCTTTTTTGAAAGAATTTGGATACAAGATCAAAAGATATTGTAAAAATTTTTATATGAAAAGTTAAATGACGATAATGAGATCTTTCTGGTTTAATTGATTCTTTTTTTAAAAAATCATTATATATAATAAAAACAAAATAGATTTATATCTGCTTATTTTAATTGAACAACTTTGGTAATGTTAGTTTAATTACTTCTAATTTGATTGGTTGCTGTATGAGAAGTGATTTTTCCAACAATATATTTACCAATTTGATCTCCTTGTAATACACCTTCTTCAATCGCCATCATATAATGAATGCCACCATATAGGCGCGAAATTGCAGCTTCTTCTGCTGCATGTAAAAATGAATTAAACGACCTTGTTGGTAGGCCGTATGGAATCTCAGTGGTATCTTCAAAAGAAAAATTATTTCCATAAAGTTCTGTCAATATTACAGCAGCTGTTCTAGAAATCACGGAGTGTCCACTTGTATATTCTGGAAATGGAGGGGTTTGTAGTAATGGTAACCAGTCCTCATCATAATGTTTATGAATTAGTGTTTCAGGACGAACTACCAAACTATTCCATTTTTCATCCCAGCAACTGATAAATGAGTCAAAAAGACCAACAGTTACGTTAGCATAAGCATTTACAGTAGCTGAGAAATCACTTTTTGCCATTTTTGTTGCAATTCCAGTTATTCCAACCCAATGCCCCCCAGGAGTTATTTTTTTAGTTGCAAATAAAGCATGTCCCCTGTGATGTGTTACGTAGGGGTTACAGTCCCAAAAATTAGCAATCTGCATTTGTTCATCGTCAATATTTTTAACTATTTCGTATACTTCATTTAATTCTAGTTGAAATGGACTTCCTTCTTTTAAATCAAAAACCAAAGGGGGTTTTGGTTCAAATTGATTCGCCGAATCTAAAACCAGAGTTCTAATCTGATTCCAATGAGGTTCTATTCCATCCATATAGAGTGGAGCAGTAGGTTTCCAATAGTGATCCTCTTGTTGAATAGTGTATTTAGGATAGGTCCTTGTTTCGTTGTAAAGATCGTTGCTAGCCCAAGATAAAATATGCTTACTGACTTGTTCTGCATATGCTTTAGAAGCATTCCTCACTGACCTTGGCACTTGAAGTTGTTTAATTTTTTTATCCTGTTTTTCTTGAAAGAGCTTCATTTTATCTTCTGAAAAAATTAATGCTTTACCAACCGAATTAAATGCGTATAATGAAGCTAGGTGCGGATTAACTTTTTCTGAAGAATTTGGGATTGGTTCTAAGTCAGATAATTTACCTACCATTGAATTGTAATTCAACGTGTCAAACTTTGCAATAATTTCGTAGGCTGCTATTGTTGGATAAAGGTACACTCTAGAGGCAACAGGAGGAGAAAAAATGTCATGTACAATTATGTCAGTTAGATTCTGAACCGATTCTCGGAAAAGCATAGGATCAGATATAGAACTTTTATAACCTCGATTTATATTACACGAATATACTATTGAAATTATAAGTAATAAATGATACTTTTTCAAATCAAAAAAATTATATGTTCAAAGCAAAAATATAAAATGTTTTAATTACATTTATTAGACAATTTAATTGTTGTTATAAATTAAATAAAATATTTTAACTCAATAATAATTTTTAACATCTATTTATTGCAATTTTATTGTTTGATAAACAATAAGTGAGTTTTGAGAAAATGATGAGATTTTAACAAAAATTAAAAGGGTTTTATATTTCTAGTTTGTAATAGATTAAAAGTTTTTATATGCATTCAAAAATTTCAATTCTAACATTTCTGCTTTCCTTTTTTTTCCTATTCAAAGTTGAAGGTCAAGAACATAATTTAAATTCTCCTAATTCGCATCTTAAAATCAGTGCAAATTTTTCTAATGAGACATGCTTTAATATTGCTTATAAAGGGCAGGAAGTAATTGAGAAAGTATGCATTGATTTAACTTTAAGTGATGGAAGAGCATTTGGATCTGCTCCAAAAGTAATAAACACAAAGTCTGAAAAGTTCAATGAATTAATTGAAGTTCCAATTCCCAATAAGGATAGAATAATTGAATCTGAGTTTAATCAACTTACCATTTTTTTTCAAAAAAAATACAAATTAATTTTACGAGCATATAATGATGGATTTGCATACCGATTTATCGATAATAAAAACAATCCTAAAAATGTAATTGATGAAAAACTCGAATTACACTTGAATGACGAAACAATATCCTACTTTCCTTGGGAGGAGTCTACATACTCACACAATGAAAGATTATACAATCGAGTGGGTATATCAAACTTAACAGATATGGACTTTTGTAGTTTACCAGTGCTTTTCGAATCTAAAGACACAAAAATTTTGTTTTCAGAAGCCTCACTACATGATTACCCAGGAATGTTCCTTGAAAAGACCAACGACAATACACTTATTTCAAAATTTCCAAAGTATGTTCTAAAAGCAATCTCAGCAATTTTTGACCCTACAAAAGGGGATCAAAAATTAGAGGGAACTGAAAATGATTCAGATCGGACACAAAAAATTGTTGAAGAAGGGGATTATATCGCTAAAATTGACGGAAAAAAAGAATTTCCATGGCGTGTTTTTATCATTAATGATGATGATAGGGCTTTTGTAGAAACTAATTTAATTACCCAACTCTCGGAACCTTCACAGTTAGAGGACAATTCATGGATTAAACCAGGAAAAGTAGCATGGGATTGGTGGAATGCAAATAATGTATATGGAGTTGATTTTAAAGCGGGAATCAATCAAGAAACTTATAAATATTATATCGACTTCGCTTCTGAAAATAATATTGAATATATCCTCCTTGACGAGGGATGGACACAATCTACAACACAAATTTATGAGGCAAATCCGAACATTCAAATCGAAGAGCTTATTGAATACGCATATTCAAAAAATGTAGGGGTTTTTCTTTGGGTACTTTGGAAGCCACTTGACAAGGATATGGAGGGGCTTTTAAAATTGTATTCCAGCTGGGGAGCAGCAGGTGTAAAAGTAGATTTTATGCAACGCAATGACCAGTATATGGTTAGATCTTATGAAAAAATTGCTGAGGTAGCTGCAAAGTATAAGATACTGGTAAACTTTCACGGTGCTTTTAAGCCCTCGGGTATTGAACGTAGATGGCCAAATGTTTTAACTTATGAAGGTGTTATGGGTAATGAACAAAATAAATGGAAAGTCGAGCAATTTCCTTATTCTGACAATATTTACCCTGTTGATCCAGAACACAACTTGACTATCCCTTTTATTAGAATGGCTGCAGGGCCTATGGATTATACTCCGGGAGCAATGACAAACGTAAATCGTTTTGATTATAAATGGTCACCAGCTGACGTGAGTCCACCTGGATTTAATGCACTTGGTCAACCTCTCAGTACTGAGGATAATATGCACGCTATTAATACGCGACCTATGGTGACTGGGACTCGGGCTCATCAGGTGGCAATGTACACGGTTTTTGAGTCCCCACTTCAGATGATGTGTGATTCCCCGACCTTGTATAAAAAAGAACAAGAAACAGTAGATTTTATTACGCAAATTCCTACGGTTTGGGATGAGACAGTCGTACTGGAAGCTGCTGTCTCAGATTATATTGTGCTAGCAAGAAGAAGTGGAGAAAATTGGTACCTTGGGGCAATGACAGATTGGGAGCCAAGAGATTTTGTTATTAATCTCTCCTTTTTAAATAAAAATACTAACTACTACGTTCAAATCTTCAAAGACGGAATTAATGCAAATCGCAATGCAATGGATTACAAAGTAGATCAGAAAACAATGAGTAGCACGAAGCCTCTTAAAATTCAAATGTCGAGTGGTGGAGGATTTTCTGCCATTTTCACGAAAAACTGATTCACCACTTCATTTATGAAAAACGCCTATTGGAAGAAAAACATTCGCTACATCATTATCCTTCTGAGTCTTTGGTTTATTGTCTCATTTTGTTGCGGGATTTTATTTGTAGAGCAGTTAAACACCATTCACATCGGTGGTTTTAAACTTGGCTTTTGGTTTGCCCAGCAAGGGTCTATTTTTGGATTTGTTGTCATTATTTTCACCTACATCTACCTTATGAATAAGCTTGATCAAACACAAAATAAATAAACGATGGAACTTCAATATTGGATTTGGATAGCGGTTGGCCTCAGTTTTTCATTGTATATCGGTATTGCGATTTGGTCGCGTGCTGGCTCCACAAAAGAGTTTTATGTCGCAGGAGGAGGGGTTCACCCTATTGCCAATGGGATGGCAACTGCAGCCGACTGGATGTCGGCAGCTTCGTTTATATCTATGGCTGGAATCATCTCCTTTGGTGGTTATGATGGGTCAGTGTACCTCATGGGCTGGACAGGAGGTTATGTATTACTAGCATTATTATTAGCGCCATATCTTCGAAAGTTTGGCAAGTTCACAGTGCCTGACTTTATCGGGGACAGGTATTACTCCAACACTGCCCGATCGGTAGCTGTGTTTTGTACGCTGATAGTTTCCTTTACCTATATCGCTGGACAGATGCGTGGGGTAGGGGTAGTGTTCTCTAGATACCTAGAGGTAGATATTGTAACAGGCGTACTAATCGGTATGGGGATTGTGTTGTTCTATGCAGTCCTTGGCGGTATGAAAGGCATCACCTATACCCAAGTGGCGCAGTACTGCGTACTCATTTTTGCCTTTATGGTCCCAGCGATCTATATTTCATTTCTAGTCACAGGTAATGTGATCCCACAACTGGGCTTTGGATCTAGTGGCGCAGATGGGGTATATCTTTTGGATAAGCTTGATGGCTTGCATAGAGAACTGGGCTTTCATGAATACACCTCAGGGAGCAAATCGATATTAGATGTGTTTTGCATCACCATGGCACTTATGGTTGGAACAGCAGGGCTACCACACGTGATCGTTCGCTTCTTTACAGTTAAGAAAGTCAGTGATGCCCGTAAGTCTGCTGGATGGGCACTGTTGTTTATCGCCATTCTCTACACCACAGCACCAGCGATTGCAGTGTTTTCAAGAACCAACCTTATAGAGACAGTAAGCAACCAACCCTATGATGACATGCCAGAGTGGTTTGACAAATGGGAGACCACAGGTCTGCTTGGCTTTACAGACAAAAACGAAGATGGCCTGATTCAATACACGGCCGACACAACAACCAACGAACTGACAGTTGATGCAGACATCATGGTACTTGCCAACCCTGAGATCGCACAGCTTCCCAACTGGGTGATTGCCTTGCTAGCAGCAGGAGCATTGGCAGCAGCACTGTCCACAGCAGCAGGACTATTACTAGTGATCTCATCAGCAGTATCACATGATCTTCTTAAAAAAATGGTGATGCCCAACATCTCTGACAAAGGAGAACTCATTGCCGCACGTATCGCTGCAACAGGAGCAGTGTGTCTGGCAGGTTACTTTGGGATTAATCCTCCGGGCTTTGTGGCAGCTACGGTTGCCTTAGCATTCGGACTGGCAGCTTCATCGTTCTTCCCAGCTATATTACTTGGAATATTCTCCAAACGCATCAACAAGGAAGGTGCCATAAGTGGTATGCTTGTGGGCGTGTCACTGATGCTGTTTTATATGCTCAAGTTTAAGTTTGGATGGTTTGGGGGAGGCACTAAGGCCGATTGGTGGTTTGGGATCTCACCTGAGGGCTTTGGAAGCATTGCGATGATTGCTAATTTTGTTGTCACACTCATTATCAGCAGCAAAACTCCATCGCCAAGTAAAGACATTCAAGCCTTGGTAGAAAATATTCGTAAACCTTAAATCAAAATGACCATAAACACCAACGAATCTGACATCATTGTAAAATCTCCTGGTCGCATCAACCTCATTGGCGAGCACATTGATTACAATGGTGGGCATGTGCTGCCCGCAGCGATTGATCGTAAAGTCACCCTGTGGTTTATAAAAAAAGACAATAGCCTATGTAGGGTCAACTCCGAAGATGAGGGTGCTTTTACTTTTGACATCAACAAGCCCTTAAAAATTAGCGATACCCATTGGGAGAACTATGTACTGGGGGTTGTCGATGGCGTTGTAAAAGCCCGTCCTGGTCAGCTGGGAGGTTTTGATTGTGTAATATCAAGCGAACTGCCTATTGGCGCTGGTATCAGCTCGTCGGCTGCGCTGGAGTGTGGGGTTGCTAAAGGCTTAAATGATTTGTTTGATTTGGGGCTTTCCAATTTGGAGCTTATTGAGATTTCGCGCATGGCAGAGCACAACTTTGTGGGTACTAAGTGCGGGGTGATGGATCAGTTTGCTGTGACGATGGGCAAGCGTAAAAAATTATTACTTCTCAACTGCGAGACCCTAGACTACAAACTCATCGATGCAGAGTTTGCACCTTATAAGATATTGCTACTGAACACCAATGTATCACATAACTTGGCATCGAGTGAGTACAACACGCGCAGAGAAGAATGCGAACAAGCTCTTGCTGTTATTCAAAAAGAACATCCAAAGTATCAATTTTTAGCCGATGTTCCAGAAGCAATCATTGAGACTTACAAGGAAAAACTCTCTGGAAAAGTCTATCAGCGAGCTTTGTTTGTATCCCGTGAAAACGCCAGAACCTTAAAGGCTGCTGAGCTTATCCAAAGCGAAGACATTAAGGGTTTTGGAGCACTCATGTACCAAACTCACGAAGGACTCTCTAAAAACTATGAGGTCAGTTGTCCTGAACTCGATTTTTTAGTGGACCTTGCAAAAGACTTCCCACAGGTGGTGGGTAGCCGTATGATGGGTGGTGGCTTTGGGGGTTGTACCATTAACCTTGTGGAAGAGGGCTTTGTCAATGAGTTTATGGATTTGGCAAGCAAAGCCTACAAACAAAAGTTTGATATTAACCTCACCTCCATATTGGTAGCTACCTCTAATGGTGTAGAAACCATAAAATCGGAATAACAGATGGATTTTAACAACACCCCACATAGAAGAAAAAACATCCTCACAGGCGAATGGGTACTGGTATCCCCACACCGCACCAAACGTCCATGGCAAGGCAAAAAGGACAAGCCCGAAGAAGTGGAACGCTTGACATACGATCCCAACTGCTATTTATGCCCGGGCAATGATCGCGCAGGAGGCGCTAAAAACCCAGACTATTCGGGCACATATAGCTTCCAAAACGATTTTGCAGCGCTTCTTGAAGGTCCAGAAGAAACCTTTAAAGAGGGACTGCTAGAAGCCAAGAGCGAATCCGGAAAGTGTAAGGTCATTTGCTATTCCCCCAATCACAGTTTGACGCTGCCACTTATGGAAGAGCGTGATATAGAAAAGGTGATTACACTTTGGCAACAGGAATACACTGTTCTTGGAAATGACCCAAACATCAACCACGTACAGATCTTTGAAAACAAAGGAGCGATTATGGGCTGCTCCAACCCGCACCCACATGGACAGATATGGGCACAACGCTCCATTCCACAAGAGGTAAAGAAAAAAGTGGTACGCCAAAAAAGCTATTGGGTACAAAACAGCAGCAGTCTCTTGGGCGATTATTTAAAGCAAGAACGCAACGTCAAAGAGCGCATTGTATTGGAAAACGAAAGCTTTGTAGCCCTGGTTCCTTATTGGGCGGTATGGCCGTTTGAGACTATGATTCTACCCAAGAGGCATATTACTTCTATTTTAGAACTCTCACAGCAGGAAGTATCGGATTATGCTAGCATCCTAAAAGCCCTCACCATTAGATACGACAACCTTTTTGAGACCTCATTTCCGTATTCTGCAGGGATACACCAAGCGCCTACAGACGGCAAGGACAACAGCCATTGGCATATGCATATGTCGTTTTATCCGCCACTATTGCGCTCAGCCGAGGTTAAGAAATTTATGGTGGGTTATGAGATGTTTGCCAACCCCCAACGTGATATTACGGCTGAGCAAGCCGCACAACGACTTAGAGATTGTGCAACCACACACTATTCAAATAACAAAACATAAACAAAACCATTAAAAACTAAACCAAATGGATTTTTCAACAATAGACATTACCATATTCGCGCTTTATGCCGTACTTATTTTATCAATAGGACTCTATGTGTCTCGCCAAAAAAAGGGGGAGACCAAAAGCGCCGAAGATTATTTTTTAGCAGGTAAATCACTCCCTTGGTGGGCAATTGGCGCCTCGCTCATTGCTGCCAACATCTCAGCCGAGCAGTTTATTGGGATGTCTGGCTCGGGTTTTGCCCTTGGACTTGCCATTGCCTCCTACGAGTGGATGGCCGCCATTACACTACTTGTGGTTGGGAAATACTTTCTGCCCATTTTTATTGAAAAGGGACTTTATACCATACCGGAGTTTATCGAAAAACGATATAGCACTAACCTGAAAACCATATTGGCTGTTTTTTGGATAGCGCTCTTTGTGTTTGTAAACCTTACAACCGTTCTTTTTTTAGGTGGCAAAGCATT
>Ga0213862_10000228_pt1 | contig 24183 bp, 14 predicted proteins | sample PICome_7_FD_160092 | JGI IMG/M metagenome (GOLD analysis project Ga0213862, IMG submission 160092) | Coastal seawater microbial communities near Pivers Island, North Carolina, United States - PICO266 | ecosystem: Environmental > Aquatic > Marine > Coastal | place: USA: North Carolina... | reverse complement strand
GATATTTCGATTGAGTTATCTACTTAAACAATAAAACGGTTATACTTTTATAAAGTATAGCCGTTTTTTCTATTTAATACCTTTACATTATTTCTTAATATATTTGATAAAATAAATTAGATGAGATTTTTTAAGTTATTACGTAAAAATTCCAATGGAAACTTTGGTTACGTAAAATATGCACTAGGCGAAATTATTCTTGTTGTTCTGGGTATTCTAATTGCTTTACAAGTAAATAACCTTAATGAGACAAGAATAGAAAAGAGGGCAATGAAAGATTATTTTCAAAAAATTAGCTTTAATATCAATGCAGACATAAAAGAATCCAAAAGATTATTAAAATTTAGACAAGACCATATTGTTAGTTGTAATAAAGTGGCTAAGGCCCTGATTGAAAATGATTTTTCAGATCAGTTATTGATTCAAAAAGCAATATTTGAGATGATTATTGAAGTCCAATTAAATTACAACAAAGATGCGTTCGAATCTTTGAAAAGTTCGGGGTATTTAAGATATCTGAACAATGAAGAACTTGAAGAATTACTTAATGACTATTACAATCAAATTAATCAAATAGAAATGTTTGAAATTGACCAAAGAGATTGGGCTAATGCATTAGAATTAGAATTAGATAGAAATGGCTTTTTTTACAGCTATACACAGCTTGATCAAAAGGTGCATACCGATTTATTTACTTTAATGGGTAATTATACCTCAAAATTAAAAAACCACCCTGGTCACAAAATCATAATGAGACTACTTTTTCGAGGAGGCACTAATAATACCTTTTTAACAGGGTTTTACGAAAATCATATTAAAACAGGCAATCAGTTAATTGAAATTTTAAACCAGGAAATTGACTATTAAAATTGTGCTGCAATTTTGAATAATATTAGAATGAGAAACCACATCATTTCAACTTTTCATAATACGAGTCATTATGTGATGAGTATTGATTAAATCTCTTGGAGTAAAACTAATGTTCGATATTTCAATGAAGTTGTCTACAACAACCCTTGTTAATCATTTGATTTTCAAGGGTTTTTTTGTTTAGATAACCTTTTTCTGGCATCATATTGGCATCAAATGCAAAAATAAACCCGTTTCAAGGCACAAATTTTATAACCCCAAAAAGTTTCATTTTATCACTAGATTTAAAGTGAGGGGTGGGTTTTTTAGAAACCGTTTTCTTTTTTGAGGTTGGTTTTGAAATCTATATATAACCTAAAGCTTCAGTATTAAAGCAAATAAATTATTATAAGTGCCCACAAAGTCTACGATCTTTTTGAGAACGTTTTAAGTTAATTATTTACTATTTTAGTGGAAACAACTGATTTGCTGAGATTTATATAATTATGAAAAAAAATGCACAAAATTACTTTCTTATATTGTTTGCCGTACTGTCTTTAATAGGTTGCAATAACAAATCTCAGGTTTTCACCATTACCTATGATGAAGCCCTAGGCAGTGAAGGTTTTGATGGAAGGCTATTGATCTTGATTGGAACTGATCTAAATAAAGAACCTCGTTTTCAAATCAACGACTCTGATCAAACTGGAATTGTTTTTGGTATAGATGTAGAGGACTGGATGCCTGGTGAGAAAATTTCAATTGATCCCTCTACCTTTGCTTATCCAGTTGGAACCGTTGCAGACATTCCCAAAGGCACCTACAGTTTTCAAGCATTACTTCACAAGTATGACACCTTTAATTTATCTTCTGGGCATAGCGTTAAACTTCCCATGGATCAAGGAGAGGGACAACATTGGAATATAAGCCCAAAGAACATCTACAGCCTTCCTGTTCAATTAAATTTTAATAAAAACTCAGGGCCCATTACGCTAAATATCACTGAAGAGATACCTTCAATAGCAGCTGTTGCAGACTCTAAATATATTAAACACATTAAGATACAGAGCGAATTACTCACAGCGTTTTGGGGCAGACCCATGTATTTACAAGCCAATGTATTGGTGCCCCATGATTTTGACCCTGCTAGTTCAACACAATACCCGCTCATGGTTTTTCATGGCCATTTCCCAGATACCTTTGGTGGTTTTCGCACAACAGCCCCAACGGCAGACAAAGATGACGGTGTATTGAACAGTCGTTTTGGAATTACTGGCTATGAATACATTCAGCAAAAGGAGTCATATGACTTTTACAAAGACTGGGTTTCTGAAGATTTCCCCCGTTTTATAGCCATTGAAATACAGCATCAAAACCCTTATTATGATGACTCATATGCTGTAAATTCTGCCAATTTAGGCCCCTACGGAGACGCAATAACCTATGAGCTCATTCCTCATATTGAGAAATTATACAATGGCGTTGGAGAAGGTTGGGGCCGCTTTGTTTATGGTGGGTCTACAGGTGGTTGGGAGGCCTTGGCGGTTCAAGTTTTTTATCCTAAGGAGTACAATGGCGCCTTTGCTGCATGTCCAGATCCTATAGATTTTAGAGCCTATACTGCAGTAAATATATATGAAGATGAGAATGCCTATTACTCATATGGTTCATTTAGAAAGACCTTGAGACCTGGCATGCGAGATGGGAATGGCCTAATTAAATCTAGTCTGAGAGATATGAACTACAGAGAGTTGGCCCTTGGAACCAACAGCCGCTCTGGAGACCAATGGGATATTTGGCAGGCGGTTTTCTCCCCAGTAGGTGAAAATGGCTATCCCAAACCCATCTGGGATAAACTGAGCGGAGAGATAGATAAAGAGGTGGCTCAGTATTGGAAAGAAAACTATGATTTGCGCTATATTATGGACCGCGATTGGGAAAAAATTGGTCCCGACTTGGAGGGTAAAATATTTTTATACTGTGGAGATATGGATAATTACTACCTCAATAACGCAGTAAAACTGACTGAAGACTTTCTTGAAAGCACAAAAAACCCCTATTACAATGGTTTGGTAGATTATGGAGATGGTGCAGAGCATTGTTGGAATGGAGATCAAGAAAATCCAAACTACATATCCAGATTGCGTTATAACAGCATGTACCTTCCAATGATTACTGAGCGACTCAAGCAAACAGCACCTGTAAATAACAGATTAAAAAATTGGAATTTTAAATAATTATGAAAAAAACATTACTTCTAGCGGGTTTAACCATTTCATTTATTGGTTCGGCTGTTGCCCAAAATAGCACACAACAAGACATTGAAAATGCCTATAAAAGCAGCATTGATCCTTCGAGTTTTAAATCGCATTTACAGCGTTTAACTGAACGTCCTCATGTGGCTGGCAGTGAGAACAATAAAATGGTTCAAGATTATATTTACAACATTATGGATAAAGCAACATTTAAGGTTGAACAGTATCCTTATGATGTTTATATACCCGCTAAGCCAGGAGTATCGCTCATTGAGATAGTCACACCTAAACGACAAACATTAACACAGCAGGAAGATATTTTAAAAGAAGATCCCTTTTCTTCAGATACAGATTTATGGAAGGGTTGGAATTCATTTTCAGGTAGTGGAGATGTTACCGCAGAAGTGGTTTATGTAAATTACGGGACACGCGAAGATTTTCAGGAGCTCCAGACGCTTGGAATTTCAGTAGCTGGAAAAATTGTTTTGGCCAGATATGGTAAAAATTTTAGGGGATTTAAGGCTAAGTTTTCAGAGCTAAACGGTGCTGCTGGTTTAATCATATATACAGACCCTAAGGATAATGGCTATGCCACCGGACTCACTTATCCTGAGGGCCCATATTTTAATGAATCTACAATTCAAAGAGGCTCACTACTCACTGTAGACTATACTGGAGATCCTTTAACTCCATACGAACCAGCGCTACCTTTAAAGGGTAAGAAAAAAGTGAAACGTCTTGATCCCAGTAAGGTGGGCTTACATACCATTCCAGTATTGCCAATTTCTTATGGTGAGGCCCAAAAAATTATGCAACAGATGCAGGGAGATCCTGTGCCAGCAGCATGGCAAGGGGGGCTTCCCTTTACGTATCGCATTCAGGGTGGGACAGATTTAAAAGTTCGCATTAAAGTAGACCAACCCATCAATTATACCCCTGTGGCTAATATTGTTGGGACTTTGAAGGGGGCAGAATTTCCAGATGAATGGATTATTTTAGGTTGTCATTTCGATGCTTGGGGCTTTGGAGCTACAGATCCAAATAGTGGTACGGCTATGTTGTTAAGTTTGAGTGAAAGTCTGGGGAGATTGACTGCGAAAGGTTACCGTCCAAAACGATCAATCATGATTGCGCATTGGGACGCAGAGGAGCATGGTGTCATTGGTTCTAGTGAATGGGTGGAGCAAATGGGTGAAATGCTTGGCGCCAAGGCTATTGCCTATATGAATTTTGATGGTGGTGTTTCGGGCAAGAATTTTGGCGCATCGGCTTCGCCCACTTTAAAACAGCTTATAATAGACGCTTCAAAGTCAGTTAATTATCCATATAATGAACAAACGCTTTACGAATTTTGGAAAAAGACGGAAGCCGCGCAAGTCAATATAGGTAATCTGGGAGGTGGGTCAGACCACATAGCATTTTATATGCATGTAGGTGTTCCTTCACTAAGTGCTGGAGCTGGAGGGCCAACACCTTATCATTCTAATTATGATAGTTTTCATTATTATTCCACCTTTGTGGACCCTGAGTTTAAAATGGGACCAACCATAGAACATCTAGCTGGTTTAATGGCTTTACGCCTTTCCAATAAAACAATTATAGATTATGATATTAACCGTTATGCCATAGACTTAAAAACACATTTTTCAAATGCCACTAATAAAGTAAAATCCATTGAGCCTGATTTTGTTGGCTTTTTATTTTCACAAAAAGCCTTGCTAAGCCTTGAAAAAGCTTCTAAAGAATTGTCCTTGTCGCTTAGCATGCAAAAGGAATTCGATGTTCCTGTAAAAAAGATTAAAGCCATAAATGCACAACTCATTGCACTTGAGAAAAGTTTTATTGAAGATGAAGGAATGGATTACGGAGCATGGTACAGGTCACTCTATGCCTCAACTGACCCATTTAGTGGGTATGCGTCATGGATGCTTCCCGGTATTGAATATGAAGTGGCTTTAAAACGAAGTGAAAATTTAGGTGCATGGGACATAAGATATGCCGCAGCAATTGATCGTTTAGCGGCTAAAATGAATGACTTAAATTCCTATTTAAGTAGCTTTTGATTGTGGAGTATTTTAGTGGCTTGAATATTTAATTAATGATCTTTCAAAGCTATAGAGGTTTATATATTTCAGAAAATTATTCTGCTAAATTAATGAGTACACCTTCATGGTTTATCTCTTTAGAAAAAGGATCTAAGACAGTAGAAAGTATTTGAGCTATTGCCCCCCTATTTAAAGGTATTTGTGCTTCCGTTAGGGATTGTTCCTTCAATAAGCTTTTAAATTTTGACTCAATTTCTAATGAGTTGTGAGGAGCTGCTTGTCTCAAGATAAATCCAATAAAATCTAAATCTACCAAGGCTCCAGAGGCTTCAAAATCATTTAAGTGGGGGTAATAAGACTGTAATCCTTTAACTAAATCTATTTGGGAAATATATTGTTGGGGATAAAACCATGTTTGGTTGGCCCATTTGTAAGAGTGACCAACACCTTTCAATATTCCGGTAGCCCCTATTTTTTGAATTGCTTTAAAAAATTTATGAGATGGTTTAACATCTATATATGGCATGAGGTAGGCCTTGTAATCTAATAAAGCTTTTTGCACCGCTCGAACTCCTATCTCATCTGGAGACTTCTGCTGATAAACAGACAATGCGGCTAATACGCCTGCAGCCTGGCCAATTCCCAAAACCACTGGCTGAAGCCTAGTAGCACCATTGGCAATATTAGTCACACTGATGTTCTTCTCGGCAACAATAAAATTAGACACCTCTTTTGGGATGAGACTACCTAATGGAACATTATAGCTAGGTATTTTAATGCCAATAAAATCTATCTCTGGGGCAGTTGGATACTTATCGTGATGGTGGTCTATAGGGTAATCTCCAACTGCTATTCCGGTTCTGTATAAAGAATAGTCAAAAGGAGACCTCATTTCATTCACGCTGAGTTTTACCATTCCATGGACCCTTCTTGATTCTCTGTGATATGGGATCCAAGGAAATGAGTCATCAGTGCCAAACTCATTGTGAATAGCCAAATGTTTAAAATCCAATACCTCTTGGATGTAATACACAAAATTTAAGCTGTGCTGTTTGGCCAACTTTAATGCATCGATTTGTTGCTCATGAGAACTATTGGGCCAATCTAAATAAAAGTCATTACCGCAATTGGGCCAGTTTATGAGGTATTTATTATTAGGCAATCTAGCGTATTGTAACATTTGGTTTGCGTCTACCATTCCCTCAGGGGTCTCTGCGTCAGGTAACCTACAAGCACATTCAAAAAGTTCAGGGGTATAACTGCTGTGCCTCGTGACTAATTCTTCTGAAGTGGCTGCACCACCCAGATCCTTTAGAATCAATGTGTAGGTAAGGTCTTGCACTATAGTGTTCCCCTCAATTGGTGCTTCTGCCTCTCCTGTTTCTGAACTTGCGTCCATACCAACACTAAATGACGCACCTACCTGCGGCAACAACGAGCCTGTTTCTGTAGCATCTACTAATATGGTGGTGTTTAGTTCCTTCTCCAGTCCGTTTTCTATCCATTGCACATACCAGCCGTTTTGGTTTTTAGTCACTTTAATATTAGAAGTATTATATGAAATTTTCAAATGGGGAAACTCCGCCATAGATTTGAGTATGCTATCTCCTACACTGGGTTCAAAATGAGTATTGCTCACCCAACCTGTCGCTACTGCTTTTGGGCCTCCATAATGGCGGTATAAAGCATCTCTAAAATCTCCCCAAATTCCAGATGGTAGCTGATGGTTTCCATCAATAGCCGAGACTCCAGCAGCAGTAAGCATTCCCCCTAACCATGGGTTTTCTGATAGCAAGTTAACTTTTACCCCCATTCGTGCTGCCTGAATGGCTGCTGCTGTTCCGCCTGTTCCAGCACCCACAATGAGTACATCTGTTTGTTTTTGTGCATATATTATTCCAAAACTTACACAAAAGCAAAAGGTTAAATAAAATCGATTTTTGAACATTATAAGTCTAAACAATTATGGTTAAAAAAATTGAAATGCAGTTATTGACCTACTCATCGATCAAAGCTAAGGTGTTAGATATTTCATAAAGGGCCCGAGGCACATGAAAACATCCTTTCCACTTCCCTCCTTTTAAGGGAAATAAAACCTTCCCTTCTCGGGTTAAATATCCATACCACTCCCCTTTGTGAATGGGGTCTCTAAAATGATTCCAACTATAATCGTGAACTTTAATAAACCATTCTTTGGCCTTTGGACTTTTATTGTACGCATAGGTTTTGGCCAGCGCTACTAAGGTTTCTAAGTGCACCCACCACAACTTCTGGTCCCATTCTAATTGCTGAGTTGGAAATCCTTTTCGGTCTAAAAAATAAAAAATCCCACCATGTTCGTAGTCCCAACCATGTTCTAAATGATTATACATAATGGCTTCTGCTTTATCTATGACTGCATTGTCATTTGATCTAATACCAAGATTCATGATAAACCACATAGCCTCTATGGCGTGTCCAGGGTTGAGTAATCTACCCTCAAAAGAGTCTATTTTAGTTCCATTGGGACCTATGTTTTCAAGAATAAGTCCCGATTCTTTATCGTAGAATTGCTCTAGGATTAAGGGGATTAGTGCTTTGGTCAATTCACTTACGCGCTGGGCTCCAATGAGGTGTTCTAATTCTAAAGCGAGGTTGCACAATATCATGGGTAGAGCAAAATTTTGCATGGGTCTGGTGCCAGAAATCTTTTTCTCATAGGTCCCTTTTGGCACATCTTTCCTTTTCAATATTCGCTCAAAGGTGTCCTTTGCAATCTGAGCATACTTTGGATCTGGATCTATCTTAAAATAAGTACCAAAGGCCATAGCAGCAAAGCTATCGGAGAAAATATTATAAGGGGCAACCAACGGAGCGCCTTCTTTAGTTAAAGAGAAATACCAATCGCCCTCTGGAGACCGCCCATACTTTTCTAAGAAATCTATTCCGAGCTTAGCTGTTTCTCTCCATTCATGGGTTTTGGGTTGAGCGTTAGCTAGTGTAGCAAACATCCAGGCCTGTCTAGCTTGTAACCACACAAATTTATCTGTATCAAAAACGACACCCTGGTCTGTAATACATGTAAAATAGCCTTTACACTCCTTATCCAGTGAGTATTTTTCCCAAAAAGGAATGATCTCTTCATATAATTCTTTACGATAAAGTGCTGAGTATTCCTTCATTTCACTCCTCTTTTTCATGATGTAGATAATGTGCCATATATCGATTGTACAAATGTCTCGCTTGAATGTAAGCAGACTGAGGACTCATAAAATGTGAAAATTCAAAAGTGATGGCCTTTGCCATCCCTACTTCATGAGCTTTGGATAATTTGTAGTGTAGTTTGTCAAATTTAATAGGAAAAAATTTAATGGGCATATCCCTATCAAAAGATTCGGTGTTGGTCCAAGAAATAAAACCATACTTATCTGCCAAGGCTTTATTTACTGCCAAATAATCTTTGAGGTCTTCAAAATTGAGGTGGCCATCTTGAAAAGCCACAATGTCAATAGCTCCTTGAATACCCTTGAAAATCTCGTCCCATTCTTGAGTATGTTTTTCTAAAGAAATACCAGTTGCTTTTGTCAATTTGCTAGAGGCAGCCATGACTGCTTTAGGACCGTCTATCCAAGGGGAAATAAGAACAGGTAAACCACCGCTAACTTCTTTTGCGTGGTGGCCTAAATCTCTTATTGCACTTACTGCACCTTTTGTTTTTCTGCTGAGCTCCAAAGACAGATACCAGCCCTTAAAAGCGGGAGATTGTCCATATTTTTCATAGGCTTCCTCAATGACCTTTTTGTTTACTTCAATCTCTACCGACATATCTCCTGTATCCCAGTATTCACCACTGTCGTAGATCCCAAAATAAAAGTCAAAACTACATTCAGTGGCCAGTTCTAAAAAAAGTTTAACCAAATCTTGGGTAGGTGAAAAACACGCCATAGTGTTCGTAAGATAGGGAGAGGGATAGGTTAGAAATTTTCTAAATCCACAACGAATCATCACTACCGTATCTATTCCAATAGCCTTCATATGAAGAAAATCTTGTCGCCATTCTTTTGGTCCCCAATTTTGGTGGGGAATGTCGTGACTTATTTCATCTATAAATGTAGCCGTAATTTTCATAGGTAATTTTTAATCTTCTAAGGTGTTCCACCAATATTTTTTTAATAGCCAACTGCACAGGAGAAATACACCTGACCACAGCACCATTAATCCATTTTCTCTAATCATAAAATATACTGGAATGAGCAATTGAGCCATTTGCCAAACCACCCCAACAATTACATTAAATCCATCTCTTTTAAAGTGTCTATTCGGAATAAAAGTAGGGTCCAATGCCATTACTTTTTCTCTGACAGGTTTCCAAAATCCCCAAGGCCTTGTTTGCTTATAGAAAGCTGCTACCGACTCAGGATTGGGAAATGGAGTAGCGTAAGTCCCAATTATACAACCCAATAGAGAAAAGGCAAAAATAAGTGGGAATACAAAAATATCTACATATTGAGGAAAGAAAAATAGTTTAATAGTAGAGGCAATGAGTCCAAAAAGCATGCCCCAAAAATAGCCACTCCCTGTAAAACGCCACCACACCCACTTTAAAACATTGGCCGCTACATAACCCCCGTAAAGGGCAGAGCTCAACCAAAGAATTAAACTGTTCAAAGAGCCTGCATTAAAACCGAAAATTATTCCAATACAAACCAACACCAGCGAAGATATAATACTCAAACGCACTAATTTTTTATCCGAGGCTCCTGGATTAATGTATTTCTTGTAAATATCATTCACAATATAGGCCGGAGCGGCATTGATAAAAGCTGCAAAAGTACCCATAAAGGCTGCTAAAAAACCAGCGAGCATAATCCCCTTTAATCCCACGGGCAGATGGGCATTCATAGTCATTGGAAGAATTTTCTCAAAATCAATATCAGGTCCCATAGCGGAAATTTCTGGTCCTAGATACATTAGAGCCAACACCGCAAATCCCACTACCATGAAATATCTTGGAATATACAACACCGCTACAGTGAGAAAACTCATTTTTGCTGCTTCTGAAGGCTCTTTAGCCGCTAAAATTCGTTGCATATCGTAACTAGGTACTGGTCCAGCCGTAGAAGCCAATATCCCTTTTAAAACCATTAATACAAAAAGGCCTCCAAATAAGGTAAAACCATCGCTCTCTAACTTTTGATTCACTTGAGGATAAGGAGTCCCCTCCCAATTCAAATCCAAATTCCAACCAAACGAAAGGGTCTTCCAACCTTCTGGAATCACAGCATTTAGTTGCTCAATAGTCACTGTCTGATAGGCCACAATTCCAACACCAATACAGCCAATTGTCATGATTACAAACTGCATAACCTCAGTAGCCACTACAGAATGCATGCCCCCTTTAACTGTATATAAGGCAGTTAAAATACAAATAATTAATGCATAGCCTCTGGCCGATGTTAGCTCGTATCCCAATACAGAAACTCCTAAGTCCCATGGAAGAATCTCAGTGGCGTACTTCCCAATACCTTCAAAGAAATAAGCAATAAAACCCAACACACTAATCACCGCAAAAATCACAATGATGATATGAGACAATTTAGCACCTCTTCCGTCTCCAAAGCGAAAAGTAATCCATTCTGCTCCTGTCATTACGTTGGAACGTCTAATCCAAATAGCCAAATACACAAAGACAAAAACCTGATTCCAAACAGGCCATAACCAGGGCAGCCAAGCACTTTTAAGCCCATAAACAAACAAGATTCCAACTGTCCACATGGTTCCAGAAATATCGAACATTCCTGAGGCATTACTCAATCCCAAATAATACCATGGCAACTTATTGCCCCCCAAAAAGTAATAAGATAAGTTTTTAGAGGCTTTATTAGAAAAGTAAAATCCTAAGATTAAAACCCCAACTACATAAACGAATACGATAGCAATGTCTATATATGATAGACTCATTTGGTTTGAGTTGATTTATAAGTTCAATAAATTTAAAACAAAAATAATTGCCAATCAGTCTCTTTTAGACCATTATAGCAAGCACAACAACATTCTAATCTTAATAGTTAGAAATTTTTTGTTCAATGTCTCTTATTTTAATTAAGTACGAATACAGCAAATAGTATTTGTATAAAGCATTAAAAGTTAATTAGATAGCCAAGGAGTTTTTGTTATTTTAAAGTGTATTTGTTGTTTTTGGATTTAAAAGATTTGTTATATTGGAATAGAATAAGTGAGATTTTGTTCATGATTAAATTTATTGCCCGTAAAAAATAAGTTTAAATGTTAGTTTGCAATAAAAAACCTTTCATAGAAAATTTGTTCAGGATTAAAAAAATGATTAGAAATAAATTATTTATCCTCTACTTAGTGACTATGTTAATGATTGTATACTCATGTAAGCATGAGGATGTGTTAGCCTATAAGGATTCCTCTGTTTCTTTAGATGATAGAGTAAGTGATCTTTTATCTAGGATGACACTAGAAGAAAAATTTTGGCAACTCTATATGATACCAGGAGATTTATTTGAAGGTAAAGAAAAATACAAACACGGGATTTTTGGTTTTCAAGTTGCTACTAAAAGTTCATCAGGGAAAGGTAGTGAACAAATGTTAGATTATTCATCAGGTAGAACAGCAAAAGCAACTGCGATACTCATCAATGATATGCAAAAATACTTCATTGAAGAGACTCGATTAGGCATTCCTATTATTCCTTTTGATGAAGCTTTACACGGTTTAATAAGGGATGAGGCAACCGTATTCCCTCAAGCTATAGGATTAGCTGCATCTTGGAATACAAAACTAATGGACAGTGTTGCTACTGCAATTGCCTTAGAAGTAAAAAGTAGGGGAATAAGGCAAAATTTATCGCCAGTTATTAATATTGCACGAGATGTTCGATGGGGTCGCGTAGAAGAAACTTACGGAGAAGACCCTTTTTTAACCACAAAAATGGCGGTTTCTTACATTAAAGCTTTTGAAAAGCTTGGTGTTATTTGTACTCCTAAGCATTTTGTAGCCAATGTTGGCGATGGTGGTAGAGACTCTTATCCAATCCATTTTAACGAAAGAATATTAGAGGAAATTTACTTTCCTGCATTTAAAGCAAGTATACAAGAGGCTGGGGCAAGGTCTATAATGACTGCATATAATTCTTTAGATGGAACACAAGCAACAGCCAATAGTTGGTTGCTAAATAAGAAATTAAAAAAGGATTGGGGTTTTGAAGGTTTTGTCATTTCAGATGCTGGAGCGACTGGAGGAGCTAACGTACTACATTACACCTCTAAAAGTTATGCAGAATCTACCAAGCAAGCGATTGAAGGTGGTCTTGACGTAATTTTTCAAACCTCTTATGAGCATTTCCCATTATTTTATGAATCTTTTGAAAAAGGAATGATAGATAAAAATGCCATTGATGAGGCTGTTAGGAGAGTTTTGTATGCCAAATTTGAATTGAATCTTTTTGAAGATCCTTACATTAATATTGAAAATTTAGATAGGACTGAAAGTATTTTAAAAAACAAAGGATTGGCAAAAAAAGCGGCATTAGAGTCTTTTGTTTTACTAAAAAATAGTGCTCATACACTTCCTCTAAGTAAAGATATAAAGTCTATTGCGGTTATAGGTCCAGATGCAGATGAATTGAGGCTAGGGGGGTATTCTGGTCCAGGAAATAATCCCGTTAGCATTTTAAAGGCTATTAAAAATAGAGTTAAAAATGCTGTAAAAATAAATACTGCAAAAGGTGCAGAAAGGATCATTGAGGATTTTGTAGCCATACCAGAAGAGCAGTTATTTCATTTTGATCAAAATAGAATATTAAAATCTGGCCTTAAAGCTAACTATTACAATAATATCAACCTTGAAGGTGAACCAGCTTTATCTAGGATTGATGCTAATATTGATTTTAGATGGACACTTTTCTCACCAGATCAAAATAAAATTGATTATGACTATTATTCAGCTAGATGGACGGGCAAATTAGTAGCACCACAAACAGGTACCATTGATATTGGAATAAAAGGAGATGATGGCTATAGATTGTATATTAATAATGAACTCTTAATAGATAATTGGAATAAACAAACTGTTCAGCAAATTACCAAGCCATTCTATTTTCGAAAAGATCAAAATTATGATATTAAAGTTGAGTTTTATGAAACTACTGGCAATGTTTGGTTTAAACTCATTTGGAATGCTGGAATAAAAAATGATTGGGAACGCAAAATAGCTGAAGCTGTGGCCAAAGCCAAACAATCAGAAGTTGCAATTGTTTGTGTTGGAATTGAAGAAGGTGAATTTAGAGACCGAGCTTACCTCTCTTTACCAGGTTATCAAGAAGCTTTAATTAATGCGGTTGCTAAAACTGGGACACCTACTGTTGTATTACTAGTTGGCGGAAGTGCTATTACGATGCAAAAATGGATTCAAGAAGCAGCTGCTGTATTAGATGTCTGGTATCCAGGTGAAGAAGGTGGAAATGCTATAGTAGACGTTCTTTTTGGTGATTATAATCCTGCAGGGAGATTGCCAATTACCTTTCCAAAGCACGAATCTCAACTACCGCTTTATTACAATCACAAACCTACTGGAAGGGGCGATGACTATTTAAATCTTTCCGGTAAACCCATGTTTCCTTTTGGATTTGGATTGAGCTATTCAAGTTTTGAATACAGTGATTTAAAGCTAAATAAAAGCAAAATAAATCCAACAGAAAACACCTCTCTAAGCCTTAAAGTTACAAATACTGGTTACTATGACGGAGATGAGGTTGTACAATTATATATTAAAGACGAATATACTTCCGTAGCAAGACCAGTAATGGAATTAAAGGGTTTTAAACGTATTCATCTTAAAAAAGGAGAAACAAAAGAAGTTGAGTTTTTAATAACTCCTAAATTATTAAGTATTTTGGATAAAAATATGGAAACAATTGTTGAACCTGGCGATTTCAGGTTAATGGTTGGAGCCTCATCAAATGATATAAAGCTTAAAACCATTTTAACTGTAAATTAATGATATAAAACTGTATTTACTAAAAACGCAATATAAATTAATAAAGTTAGGAGTGCTAAATGAGTGTTGTCTAACTAGAATGAATTTGAAAAATAATATGATTAAAATAAAGAGATTGCTTATAGGTCTAGTGTTAATTCACTTAATGAATTCTTGTTCAAAAAGCAATTCTTTTAAGTTAGTAGAAAACGGAGATCCTAATTATGAAATTGTCTTCTTAGATTCGGTAACTAGCCATAGCTTTAAATCTGCTGAAATATTACAAAATTACCTTCAAAAAATATCTGGTAGTAAGTTAAGTCTAGTTGATGAAGATTCCCAAAGCTCAACTAAACATAAAATATATGTAGGGAATTTTTCAAATATCAATATAGACACACATCAAGTTCAAATAAAAACAAATAATAAGGATATTATGATTTCGGGAGGTTCTAACGAAGCTATCAGAAATGGTATTTACGAATTTCTTGAAGTTTATTTGGGATGTAAATGGTTCGCACCTAATGTTGAGTATATTCCTAAGATGTCCACCATCAATATAAATAATGAAATCAATTATTCATATACGCCTAAAATAACAACGCGAACCGTTCACTCAAAATTATTTTATGACAATAAAAAATTTTCAGAGCAACAAAAGGTAACCTCTGAACCTTTTCCTTATTACGTACCTTCAGCAAGGGTACATACCTTTAACAGATTTATTCCCGAAGATAAATTTTATAAATCTAATCCAGAATATTTTGCACTTCGTGGCAACACACGTTTACCTACCCAATTGTGTTTAACTAATGCTGAAGTTTTAGAAATTGTTAAGGATTCCGTCAAAAGTTTATTTAAAAAGCATTCTGAATTATCAGTTATTTCTGTAAGTAGTAATGATAACACCCAATTTTGTGAATGTGGAAAGTGCAAAGAAATAGATAATGAAGAAGGGAGTAACGCTGGCACGATGATTCGTTTTGTTAATTCAATAGCGCAATCTTTTCCAGAGAAAACAATCTCAACTTTAGCTTATCAATATACAAGAAAACCTAGTAAAACTAAACCTTTAAAAAATGTGCTAATCACTTTATGTTCAATTGAATGTGATAGAAGTGGAGCCATAACAGATAAATGCACTGATTTTGCGAATGACTTAAAAGGTTGGAGTGCTTTAACAAAAAATATTAGAATCTGGGATTACACAACACAATTCACAAATTTTTTAGCGCCGTTTCCTAATTTTAATACACTACAACCAAATATTCAATTTTTTAGAGATAACAACACTAAATGGGTTTTTGAGCAGCATAGTAATAATCCTAGTGAATTGTTTGAATTACGTTCGTATTTAATGGCAAAATTGCTTTGGAATCCTGATGTTAATGTAAATAATATTATGACAGAATTCCTCAATGGTTATTATCACGAGGCTGGCAGTTTTATAAAATCTTATATTGATTTAATTCATGAAGAGTTGAAAAAACATCCGGATTTTTTTCTCTTTTTATATGGTGATCCTTCTCAAGCTTTTGATGGATATTTAAGTCCTGATTTATTGAAAAAATATTTAACCTTTTTTAATAATGCAGAAAAGGCAGTAGCAAAAAAACCTGAAATATTAAAGCGTGTTAAAGTAGCACGATTAAGTATAGATTATGCAGTTTTAGAGGCATGTAGGAAAAATATTTCAGATGAGTTTACCATATCAGAAAAAACAAAAACTTTAGTCGAAAACTTCATGTCAGTTTGTGAAGAAGCTAATATAATGCTAATGAATGAAATGGGTTATACGGTTTCAGATTATGGTAATGCTTATTTAAAATCTATTCAAGTGGCATTACAACCTAATCTAGCCACTGGTAAAAAGGTTAAATTAATAACAAAACCTAGGAAATATTCCAACGAAAACCCTCAGACTCTAACAGATGGAGCTTTAGGGGGTAGTAATTTTTATTCAAACTGGTTGGGTTTTGAGGGCAATAATTTAGAGGCAATTATAAATCTAGAAAATAAAAAAGAAATTAAATATATTTCAACATCATTTTTGCAGGTTACTAATCATATTGTTTTCTTTCCTAAAAAAGTTACTTATTATGGTTCTGTGGATGGAAAAGTTTACTCAAAATTAGGTGAAGTATTAAATGAATATCCTCTGAGTAAAAAAAGTAAAGTAAATGACATTCAGTATTTTAATTTAAATATTCATCCATCTGAATTACAGTTTGTAAAAATTAAAGCAGAAAACCATATAAATGCACCTTATTGGCATCATGCAGCTGGATTGCCATCCTGGATTTTTGCAGATGAAGTAATTATAAATTAAGTCTATTGAGTACAAACAATCCATCACTCCCAATATTGTGTTACAGGACACCAGTCTTGCGACCCAAATGGAGGCCATATTTTCTAATACGACTGCATTTAATCAAAATCTAAGTGGTTGGTGCGTGTCATTGATTGACAAAGCGCCAACTAATTTTTCTACTGGGTTTTCAATTTCCCAAACCACTTCCCCGCAACCTGGCACAACAACAATCTTAATAAAACTGTTATAATGAAAAATATCCTTGTCTTTCTTTTTATAACCTTTTTGCTTTCTTGCAATCATGGTGCGAATTACGACTTAAGCATCCTCAATGTAAAACGTATAGATATAGAAACTGGTCAAATTGATAATGTCGACATTTATATTAACCAAGACCGTGTTGCCTTTATTCAAAGTGCTAATCTAAAAGATTTGGCAGCAAAAGAAACTGTTCATGCTAAGGGTGCCTTTGCTATTCCAGGCTTATGGGACAATCACATTCACTTTAGGGGGGGGGAATCACTCTTAAGAGATAATGAAATGTTCTTAGAACAGCTCATAGACTTTGGCATCACTTCCGTAAGAGATGCAGGAGGAGATCTGGCCATTTCCTTAAAGAGATGGCAGCTTGAAATTTCAAAAAATGAGCGAATTGGCCCAACTATTTTCACCTCTGGTCCTAAAATTGATGGAAGAAACCCAACATGGCAAGGATCATTAGAAGTTGAATCAGAGGCTGAACTAGATCAGGCATTAGATTCTTTAGAAAGACTAGAAGTGGATTTCGTTAAACTCTACGACAGTAAATTAAATGGAAACCTCTTTTTATCTGCCCTTGAAAAATCAAAAGCGAGAGGGTTAATAGCCTCCGGTCATATGCCCTTTAGCGTTACCTTAAACCAAGCCTTAGATGCTGGAATGAATGGTGTAGAGCATCTTTACTACATACTAAAAGGAAGCTCCAAAGATGAATTAGAGATTACAAAACAATTTCAGAGTGGTACACTTGGATTTTGGGAAGCCATGCCGTTATTAATTAATTCCTACAATGACTCTACCGCTAACCGTTTATTTAATAAAATGAAACAACAAGAGGTTTTTGTGATTCCAACCCTAAACATTGGAAATACATTGAGTTATTTAGATGAGACTGACCACTCAACTGATGAATACCTTAGCTTACTAAGCGATCGTTTTAAAAGCACCTATGAAAGAAGAATTAAAAGTGCATTAAACAGTACTCCTGAAACTCGGGTTAATCGCAAAAGTTTAAATACATTTTTAAGAAAACTAACACTAAAACTTCACGATTCCGGAGTTCAATTAATGGCTGGTTCAGATGCAGGAGCTTACAATGCTTATGTATATCCTGGACCATCACTTCACGAAGAACTTCAATCCCTTGTAGCTGTTGGACTAAGTCCCTTAGAAGCATTAAAAACTTCTGTAATTAATGGTCCAAAATGGTTGGCGGTAGAAGAAGACTACGGGGCAATAGGTATTGGTAAAAAAGCAGATATCCTACTGTTGAAAAAGAACCCATTAATCGATATAACAAATACTACCTCCATACAAGCTGTTATCAAAAATGGGCTTTATTTTAAAAAAACCTATTGTTTAAGTAAAACGTAATCAGGTATTATTTACTTAATAAATAAATTTTTAATTAATGATTAATCAAACTCTATAATTACTAGCCTTTAAATCTTATTACTAATATGAAAAAAATAGTTCTTCTTTTAAGTCTTTTAAATATATTTTCTGTTTTTGGATCTAGTATAGATACTGTTGTGGTAACTAGTAAATCCATGAATAAAGATATTTCAAACATTATTATTAAACCTGCTGGTTATTCTTCAAAGAGCAATAACTATCCTGTTTTATATTTACTTCATGGCGCTGGAGGTGATTACACAAGTTGGACATCTAGTGAACCTAGTCTTCAAAAATATGCTGATGATTATAATATTTTAATTGTCTGTCCTGATGGTGGCTCCACTAGTTGGTATTTTGATAGCCCTATTGACGACCAAATGAAATATGAAACATATATTTCAAAAGAACTTGTCGATTTTATTGATAATAAATTCAAAACAATTCCCAAAAAAACAGCAAGAGCCATAACAGGTCTAAGCATGGGAGGACACGGAGCCTTTTACCTAGCCTTTAAGCATCCCGATATATGGGGTGCAGCGGGAAGTATGAGTGGGGGTCTTGACATTCGTCCATTTCCAAATGGATGGGATTTACCCAAAAGATTGGGAAGCTATTCTGATCACAAAGCGTTTTGGGAAGAAAATACAGTCATAAATTTAGTTTATAAAATTAAAGGGAATGATTTGAAACTCATATTTGATTGTGGCATAGATGACTTTTTTTATGACGCAAATAGAAGATTACATGAGAAACTTATTGAAAGAAACATACCCCATGATTATATTGAGCGCCCAGGAAATCATACTTGGGAATATTGGGCAAACTCAATAAAATATCAGCTTTTGTTTTTTAGCGATTACTTTGATTCTCAATACTAAAGAATAGGTTTATTTTACACCTGTTTTTATTCGCTCCTTAAGCTTTTCTGAAATTCAGCTTTCTGAATATAGTTTAACACTCTATCTTCCAAAATTGATAAGCTAACAGTTCCTTGACCTAAGATAAGCTCGTGAAAATCTCTAATATCAAATGAAGTTCCTAAAGCCTCTTGGGCTTTTTCTCTAAGAGCTCTGATTTTTAACTCCCCAATTTTATAAGATAAGGCTTGACCTGGCCACGAAATATAACGGTCTGTTTCTGTTTGAATTTCATGTAATGACAAGGCGGTGTTTTCAGACATATATTGCACCACCTCATCTCTAGTCCATCCCATAGCATGAATACCAGTATCTACTACAAGCCTACAGGCACGCCACATTTCATATGTCAGTTTACCAAAATGTTCATAGGGTGTGGTATACATATCCATCTCACTTGCTAAAAATTCAGCGTATAAGCCCCAGCCTTCTCCATAAGCAGATAGGTACAAATTTTTTCTAAATTTTGGAATACTATCTCCCAATTCATTATTTAAAGCACCCTGTAAGTGGTGTCCCGGAACTGCTTCATGGACAGTCAAAGCAGGTAAAGTATATAAAGTCCTACTAGGAAGATTGTAAGTGTTAACCCAATAATATCCTGGATCAAGACTATTGGCGTCAGTCCCAACATACCTACCTCCAGTATATTTAGGTGCTATTGCGTCGGGAACAGCCGCTACACCATAAGGCTTTCTGGGAAGGGTTTTAAAAAATCTTGGCAATTGTTCATCTGCCCTTTTGGCCATATCTCTCGCGATCATTAAAAGCTCTTTAGGTGTCTTAGCATAAAACTGCTTGTCAGTCCTCAAAAAGTCAAGAAAATCTGTAAAACTTCCATCAAACTTTAAAGAAGCTATAATTTTTTTCATCTCTGCTTTAATACGAGCAACTTCTGAAAGACCAATCTCATGTATATCTTTGGCTGAATATTGGGTACTGGTAGTGTAGTAGTTAATTCTATCCTGATAATAAGCCTCGCCATTAGGAGTGTTTAATAATCCTATTGAGGTTCTTGTAGAAGGAATATAGGTGTTTTCAAAAAAGTTTTTAATACGTTTAAATTGAGGCACCACTACTTGTTCAATGACTTTTTTACCCCTGAGTAGTAAACTGTCTTTTTGGGAGTCAATTATATTATTGGGAAGTTTTAAGAGAGGTTGATAGAAAAAACTATCCTCATAGTCATTTACTATGTGGCTTTCATAAGTAGTTTCATAGCCTTTAAAAATCACCTTGGGCTGGGAAATTCCTTTATCTAATCCAGCTTGAAGGTTTTGAAAGTGTTGGTCTACATATAAAGGGAGCGCTTCTAATTTTCTTAAATATTCTGTCGCCTCCTTATAATTAGACAAAGGGCGCACCATATATCCCAAACTCAGATGAAATCCTGCGTCTGATAGTAGGGGATTTAAATAGCGTTCAAATTTGTAAAAAGCCACCTGATCCTCAAGAATGAACTTCAGTAATTTTAAAGAGATACGTTCCGTTTCAGATAAATTTTCTAGAGTGACCAAAGACAATTCATGAAGCTTTTCTTTTGCAAACAATGCCTCGGATTCATAATATTCTTTAGTTACTAATCCAAGTGGATATACATTAGAATCGTAAGATTTGTGGTTCTGAAATGAATCAATTATAGCTTGCAAATCATGAGAAGCAGTGGGGCTCTCCAGATCTTTACATCCCACTAATAGGACTAAAATCAAAAAAAATAAGTTTTTAATCATGGTATTAAATTACAGCCAACCATCTAATTTAATCATAATTAATTTAAGTAGTTTTTGGGCTTGGGCAGGATTATAAATAAATAGCCAAACCACTTTTTGATTAAGCAAGGGATTTGGGCTTTATATTGCAAGATTGTATATATAATATGTACTTTTAAATCATGAAAGCAGTCTTTAAATTTATATATAGTGTTCTTGTGTTAATTTTGTTTAGTAGTTGTAAATCTGGGTATGAGACAATTAATTTTAATTCGGCACAGATTCCTAATCCACCTAGATATGATAATGAAAATCATTGGGCTGTTTTACCTGGAAAATATCCTGAAGTGTTAGACTCTTATGCTCCTAAAGATGTTTCAACTCTTCATGCAGATGTTTTTTATGTGTATCCCACATTAATTCAAGACCCTAAAGATACTCGTTGGAATGCTCCCATTGAAGATGAGGTTCAAAGAGAGGTGGTCATTAATAAAGCTGTTCATTACCAAGCTTCAGCTTGGGCTTCATCGGGCCGTTTATTTGTACCCTATTACCGTCAGGCACACATTAGATCTTATGATTATTACAATCAAGGAGGTAAAGAAGCTTTTAGGGTAGCTTACTCAGATATTAAAGCCGCTTTTGAATATTATTTGACTCGTTACAATCAAGGTAGGCCTATTATTATTGCGAGCCATAGTCAAGGAACCACTCACACCAAGCGTTTACTTAAGGATTTTTTTGACGGCACCCCCCTTCAAGAACAATTAATAGCTGCTTATTTGGTAGGGATGGATGTTCTTCCTCAGATTTATGATAATTTAAAGCCAATGACATCGCCATCTGAAACGGGTGGATACCTCTGTTGGAATACTTTTAAAAAAGGGTATTACCCCAAGAAGAAAGACAAGTATAATGGATCTGTAACCTCCAATCCTGTTACTTGGGATACTACATTAACTACAGATTTTAATGACCATAAGGGATTTCTATTTTCAAATGGCGTTATTTACGATAAGGCCTTAAAAATTAAAATTATAGATGGGCTCGTATGGACAAGTTTACCTCGTTTTCCTTTGAGATTCTTTATGCTGTTAAAAAAGAATTATCATATTGGAGATATAAATTTATTCTGGAGGGATATTAAGGAAAACTCGGAACTGAGAACCCAGAGTTGGTTAAGCAAATAAAAAAAATGAAAAAATGAAACGTAAAGACTTTTTAAAATCTTCACTAATAATTAGTGCAGGGATTGGATTTAACCCTTCTTTAGCTTCAGGCTCAATTTCAAAGAGAAAGGTTAACAAAATTGGACTAGGTCTTTTTTCTATTCCTAGAATCATGAAAAATGATTTAGAGGGAACTATTAAAAAAATGGCTGAAATGGGGATTAGAGAATTTGAAACCTACGGTCCTTATTCTTTTACACATGAAAAAACTAAGGCTTCATGGGCTGAAATTAGTAAGTATTTGGGGTTTAGCGCTAGTGGTTTTTACGGTAAATCTGTGGAGGAATTTAAGACTTTAACAAATCAATATGGCATTAGTGTACCCTCAATGCACACTGATTTATATACTTTAGAATCCAATATGGCATCGCTTGGGAAAGCCGCTAGATCAATAGGAGCAAATTATGTGGTGCTACCTTCAATCCCTGATGAAGAAAGATTAGATATAGATGCATACCATTTAATGGCAAAGCGATTTAATGAGATTGGAAGACAGGCAAATGAAGAGGGCATTAAGTTTGCCTATCACAATCATGGCTATGGACTCATACCTGAAGAGAATGGGATTATCCCAATGAACATTATTCTAGATGAAACAAATAAAGACAAGGTTTTTTTTGAAATGGACCTCTTTTGGACAGTAGCAGGAAAAGCTGATCCTATTAAATTATTAAGCAAGCACCAAGGTCGTTATAAGATGTTACATATTAAGGATATGAAAAATATTACATATTTTAAAGGCAAGGGTTCTACTTCTTCAGAATGGATGGAGCTATTTCCTTTATTAGTTCCCGCAGGATCTGGTCAATTACCACTCAATGAAATTTTAAAAGTCGCCTATAATTCGGGGGTTGAACACTATTTTATTGAACATGATTTAGCCCCAAATCCATATAATAACATTCAATCAGCCTATGATTTTTTAGAAGCCTTGCGTTTTTAACCTTCGTATAATCTTTCATTCATTTTCATTATGTTTTATAGCAAGGTATAGTATGTCTTTTAAATTCATTTATAAACAGTCTTCAAAAAAGAAAACTATTTCCACAATACTCATCCCTTTTCTAAAAACAAGTGATGTGAGTTGTCTATTTTCCATTTTAACACTTGGTAAGCATCCACTAACATATAAGTTCCCCAGCATATTTGCCTAAAAAGACCTATAGTAAACCATCTACGAAGTTACATTAGGATCAGTATATTATTGGAGGGTAAAATGTCAATTTTCATCCTTTATATATACCCTGAAAATCAACACACTTTCCCGCAACCAGACACAACAACATTCTAATCAAAACAATTAGAAATCCTTTGTTCAATGCCTCTTTTCTGCATTATGGATTAGGCATTCTCTAAAAGGGTATTATTGTCTATTTTATAGGTTGGACTATTTGCCCTGAATTATCCTATCTAGCATATCAGCTATAGCTTCTTGTGTTTGAAGATATATTCCTTTGGAGTGAATTAGGTTAAGTTTCCTAAGGTTGTAGTCCTGTTCCCGCTACTAAAACAAAAAAACGGTTACACTATTATAAAGTGTAACCGTTTTTTTATTTTTATTACATGTTAAAAAATATTATTTACATCTTTTCCTTACTTCTGTTTTCCTCATGTACCAAATCGACTGACACTTCTTCTATCAAGGTTGTTGGTGAAATGAGAGATGTGATGTGGAAAGGAGATTTAAAAGGTAAGATTGCAACAGATTCATTAAATTACAAAGAAACCTATGGATTAGGACCTATTGAGTTTTTAAAAGGAGAAATAGTAGTATTTGAAGGACAAACATTTGTCTCGAAGGTTATTGACAGTATTTCTCATCAGGTAACTAAAATCCCCTCAGTCAGAGCTCCCTTTTTTGTATACAGCACAAATAGTGATTTAAAAGTTGTTGAATTCAATCGTGAAAATTTTACGTTAAAGGAGCTTGAGGAATATATTAATTCAGTGTACAAAGATTATGACCAACCACTATTAATACGTATCGATGGTTTATTTGATAACATAAAAGTTCACAGTGTGAATCTACCTGAGGGTAAGAAAGTATCATCCCCAGATGAAGCGCACCAAGGATTGACTCAATATGATTTCAAAAATATTAGTGGATCTTTGATCGGCTTCTTTTCTCGAAATCATAAGGCTGTTTTTACGCACCACGACAGTTTCTTTCACGCACACTTTATTTCCGATGATCGTAAAGTGTTAGGCCATATCGACGAAACCGATTTTA
>Ga0213862_10000227_pt1 | contig 24188 bp, 13 predicted proteins | sample PICome_7_FD_160092 | JGI IMG/M metagenome (GOLD analysis project Ga0213862, IMG submission 160092) | Coastal seawater microbial communities near Pivers Island, North Carolina, United States - PICO266 | ecosystem: Environmental > Aquatic > Marine > Coastal | place: USA: North Carolina... | reverse complement strand
TCTCCCTTTTTCTCTGATTTGAGGATTTTTGGGTAAAAAATACGAGAGAAGAGAAGAAAAGGGCAGAGAAAGAGTATAAACAAACGCTGCCGATGTGACGCGCGCGAACACACTAAAACCAAAACGACCCGCACGACGCGCTGCTGCTGCTCCTGCTGCTACTACTACTACTACTATTGCCTGTGCTATCATCGTCTCGTAGCCCCAATCCTAACGCCGCGCGGTGCGCTTGGACGGCGCGTTCGAAGGCGCACGTCGCCCCGCAGTACGTGGACCACGCGGTTTTGACGTTTTCGTCGCAGGAGGATTTGGCGTTGGCGGCGGAGGAGGGAGGGGATGTCCCTGAAGCAAAGGAGGAGGAAGAGGCGCTGCGAGTAGTGCCGCGAGAGAGCGCTCGAGCTGCGCGCAAGGCGTACGACATCGTGCGGCGGAGTTTTTCCGCCCGCTCGAAGAGTTCGTTCACGTCTCGACGTTTTTGAGGGTCCGCCGGTTGGGCTTTGAAGAGCGCGAATGTTTTCGAAGAGGACGATGTAGAAGAGGAGCGACTGGTATCAACGACATCGTCGCCGATGAAGTTTGTCTCTGCACGAGAGGCGAGCGTTTTGTCGATGAAAGCTTCGGTTTTGTTCCAAGCGTACGCGAGCGCGTCCAAGGAGAGGACGACTTCGATGGATGCCGATGACGCGGGGGCAGCGGCGACGGTTGCCATCGACAGTGGTGATGATATTGAAGAGTTCTCTCCGCCATCCAACTGTATGGGGCTAGTGTGCTCGTTCGTGATTGTATCGTTGATGTTGCTGTTGGATGGTATTATTTCGTTGTTTTCGTCTCTGTTGTTTTCGCTGGCAGTATCATTGAGGCATATGCCCGGGACGATTTCACTCGCACACTTCGCAAAGATACCTTTCGATAGCACACCCATTTCGAGTGCTAACTCCGCATCTACTCCTTCTAAATTTGTATCGACTATACCATTGCGCTGTTTCAACATCGTGCGTTTCGTTTCTTCGTGACACGCCTCGAAAACTTCCGCAGCGAGTGCGTCGGCTTCCTCACCGCTCGCGCCAGCTTCTTTAAGCAAAGTTCTCACGATTGGTCGGTGCATGAGAGGTTTAGAAACTCTGTGTCGAAAGACTGCATCGAATGTTTCCGAAAATTTGACTTTAGCCATCTTTTTGAGTTGAATGAGTTCAGTCAACGCGAGATCCAACGCTATTCCCACATCAATCGCGTATCGATCGTCGTTCAACCCGGCAAAATATTTTTGTTGCAAATCCTGAAAATTATAGCCATCGCTCGATACCGAGTGGTTCCGCAACGCACTTCGCAGTTGTGTTGGTATCTTGTTCCGTCGAAACGCGTAGTGAATACCTCGTTCGGCTTCGTCGAGGAAAACCATCGGCGTTTGGGTCTTTTTACAGAGCGGTACTTTCATCGCGCTTCGTTCTGGAGGCAGCATCGCAGAAAATGCAGTCATTACAAACACTCGCTCGTCCGCGCGTAAAGGCTGACAACATCCCATCAAGCGCGAAAACATTCTCGCCAACGGCGTGTGACTTGTTGCTATGGAAGATGTCGAGGCGTTACAAATATTGATTTTTCTGAGTTTTCGCAACGTCACCGCGAACGCTCGCAAGTGCCACGTGGCGAGCTCGTGAGACCCGTGGGACTTGATGAACCACGATTTAACGAACCGTAACAAGTCGTATTGAATCGATGGCGAAGAACTTGCAGAGTTCAATTCTCCTTGCTTGCGGAAAAATGTGGAGCGTTTATGCACGCCACCACAGATGCTCGGTTTACTATCGTAAATAGTCGAGATGCGCCTATTCGCACTCGTCGCGTTGCTATTACTTCGCACGTGTATCGACGAACGCGAAAGCACTGTGGAGTTCATTCTCGAGAATCTTCTCGAATCCAGTGAAGGTACGCGTTCTGCTTTGTTTCGCTCGATACCGTTGGTCATTGTGTCCTCGATGCCTATGTAGTCGTCGCCGTCGTCGTCAAACGGCAAACATTCCATCCGTAAAAATCTCACGATCTCGCACAAGAGTAACAGAATGTGAGTCGCGCAATCGCTCGAGCGCATCGGTTCAATCTCCATTGCATCTCGCCCACCAAGTAAGGATCTCTCTTCATCGTCTAGGTCTTTGTATACTGCAATTTCACATTTATTCTTCGATTCGGCAGTTTTACTCTGCTCGACACGTTGAGCTCTTTCAGAGGAGAAGAAATCCTCCTCGTCGTCGTCGTCGTTCTCGCGTTTACCGAATCCTTCCTCTCGCGCAGACACAACAACGCATCGATCGCGCCCAGGTCGAGCATCCTCGTTCATGCGACCATCCTCGTTTACCGACCAAAAATATTCGGCGTCTTTTTCGTCATCGAGAACAAGCATTACCTTTCCTTGCTCTCCCTCACCTTCCCTCGTTTCGCCGCTCGTCGATACGTCCTCGTCTTCATCGCACGCCGCCAACTTTTCCAGCACCGCCACCATTTCTTCCTCGCGATGATCGTTCCCTTCGTCCTCCTCCTCCTCTTTTTCGTCATCGCTGTTTCCCCGCTTCTCTATTTCTCTCGTCATCGTCCGCATCGCTCGTTTCGCTCTCGCGACTTCCCACCGCAACCGTTCGTTCTCCTCGCTCTGTTTTACCAACTTCCTCTCCAGTTTCTCTCTTCGTTTCTTTTCTCTCTCCGCTTTCTCTTCCGCTCTTCGCGCGAGTTTGCGTTGCCAAACGAGATCGAACGATTCATCCTCCTCCGATTCCGAGCTCCTCGTCACCAGCAGTAGCGGCTCCGGCGTTTTCTCGTTCTCGTTCTCGTCCTCGGGGCACATCTCTCTCTCTCTCTTCGAGCGGTGGTCAACGCGTGTATTTTTAGGACGAATCTGAAAAAAAGGCGTTTTTATAACAATTTTTCCGCGAGATATTCCACACAATTTTTCCTACAACTCTCCTTATTCTGCAACAAATAATGAACGCTTTAACGACGACGCTCAAACCCTGCCAAAACAACGCGGCGCGAGGGGGAAGAGGAGGAGTAAAAGTGGCCTCATCCTCCTCTTTGCCGCAGAGAAGAAGGTTTATTCGGCGTCACAACGGGGGCGGGATGTGCGGCGCGCTTGGGAAATCATCAACTGTATCTCATTATCCAAAAGAAGTTAAAGAAGAACAGAGAGACGAGAAGGATGCGAGCACGAGTGATGTCGCGCTCAATCCGCCAGTACGAAGAAGAAGAGCGGTGATGGTTGGTGTTGCGAGGAGTGTGTTGTTTGGCGCGGCAGCGTGCGTCCTCGCGGAAAGTTTTGTTCGGGAGGACGTCCAGGCATCCGAAGACGTGGAGGATGAAACTGTGGGTGCACCACCGCTCAACGAATTCACGTTCAAAACGTTCACGCTGCGAGCGCCTGGGTTTTACAAAGAGGTAGACGTCGATTACGATAAAGGACGCTTATCTGGCGCGAACGGTTTAGAACTTCTAATTAGAGATTCCCGGTTCGGTTTGGCCGGGAACACGATTACTTTGAGCAAACAAAGCAGTCCGATCGATCCGAACACGAAGCAACCGCTCTTCTCGAAGACGGAAGACTTGGGCGACGTCGACGCGGTGGCGGAGAAGTTGGTAGCGGGGGAGAATCAGAGGAATAAAGGCGCAAACGCGATTTTGAAAGAATCGAAAAAAGGTACCGTGGACGGGACGACGTATTACGACGTCAGTTATACGAAGAAGGTGAAATTTGTGGATAGAATTGTGAGGACGAGGGTGTGCGTGCACGATAACGTGTTGTTCACTTTGACAGTTGAAACGGACTTGGAACGCGGTACCGGGGAGGAGGCGCAATCGTTGGACGATATCGTGACGAGCTTTAGAGTACTTTAGTAATTTTCTTGTACCTATAGGTTGTGTACAACACATGAGAATAAAAATACATTTAGGTATAGAAGCGCCGAGCACTCGTTTATAAATACATTCATGCAGACGTTGGAGGAGGAGTTGGTGGTGTTAAGGAAGGCGGCGTAAACGCGACGATGACGTTTGCAAACTCGGCACCTAAGTACGCCGACCCTCCGGCGATGGCGCATAACGCCACCAAGCCAATACCTCCTCTCGTTTTGATCCAATTGTCCGGATTCCCAGCTTGTTTACCGAACAAGTACGTCACGGTAATCTCTAATCCTAAGGAAATTCCAGGTTCTATGACGCCGTAATTTGTAAACGCCCACTTCAACGTGCTCCAATACGGAAACCGACGTCGAAAGTTTCTCTCGACTTCATCCAATCGAAGTAATCGAGCGTCGTTCCCTAGTAATTGCTCAAACTCGCTCGGGTTCCCGACGATTGGTTTCTCCGTCGCTTGCTCCGAGCGCAAAAGACTCACAAATTGTCGGTTCAAGTTCCCCAACGACGCGACGTTTAGCACGCGCTCAAAGTTTCTGTAATCGACAAACACCGGCGTCAATTTTGTGCTGTTGATTTTCGCAAACTTTTCGTTGAGTTCGAGCATGGTCATAATTTCCGGACCGACCGCGTCGTACATTCGCAACGTGTAATGCCTCTGATTATTCGTGACGAGTTGTTTCCACGAGTCTTTGTTCCACATTTTGTTCATGCCGTCGTCCGCGTCGTACGTTGCGGTACTACTACTACTACTACTACTACTAATACTACTATTACTGCTGCTGCTGCTGCTATTTGCCGCCACGTCTCCTGTGGTGTTATTAATGCTCCCAACTCTCACTGTTGTCGTGTTGTTGTTACTCGAGCTACCCGAACCCCACCCACCGCTCGGCATTCGCCTCAAATCGTACCGTTGCGTCGCCCTTGAACTAAACTCTGTCAAACACAAAAAAGCAATCCTATTTGCCGCGTCTGCCACCTCCAGCGGTTGCAGCGGCGCCGTTCCGTTGCCCATAATCGGCGTCAACGGCAACAGCGTCAAATCCGTCATGTTCAACAAATCCCCTCTCTGCCCGACTGCGCCACTCTTCGAACTGTACAACAATCCTAAACTCGTGATCGATACCGGTAACTTCTCTAACCTCGCCAATGAATAATCAGTCATCGATTTCCACCTCGAATACGGCACCTGCCCGGCTCTCTCCGCTTTCGTCGCTTGCGTCGAGCTTTGCACGAAATGCCCGAATCCCAACGCCTCGCACGCCCTCGCGGCGGCCACCGGCGCGCGATAATTCACCGCCATCATCGAATCCGGCTTCCCTGGAACCGGTCCGGCTAAACCGGCTAAATTTGCAAACACCGCGTTACACCCACCCAATCCGAGCGACCCGAGCTGGTCGTGCCACGAATCCACGTCGTGTTGATGATAATAATCCACCCGAGTCGCTCTCACCGTCTTCAACCTTTGACTTCCCAACTGACTCGTCAATCGCGCCATCAGCGTCCCTGGACTGGAGGACAACAATAACAACTCTCCTGGATCTAACCCGTTCGCCCTTCGAAACTCGTGCGCGTCCAAAATAGCATCCACGACGTTGCTCCCTAAAAACCCAGCCGGACCGCTCAGCGCTATCGTCTTCGGTCGAGAATATAACAGTTGTTCCCCGGCGTGCTTGATTAAAGGGTTGTTAAACGCTTGCTTCGCGTAGTCGGTTGGTGTGTTCGAAGAAGAAGAAGAAGACGCCATCGCCGCGCCACCATACACCACATCGCTACTACTACTCAGCACTCGTCGCCGCACATCGTAAATCCCCTCCGCAAAAGCAGAAGAACACGAGGAAGAACACGAAGAACCAGACGGCATCCCCCGACGAAAACACCCAATCCGTGACATCATTCTCCAATTTGTATCGCTTTTTATTTGTATCTCTTCTCCAAAGAATTCAAAAAATCCGAAACGCGTTCTTTCGTTTGTTTGTGTGTGCGTATATGCAAATGCGCGTGATGCGTTGCAAATGCGTTCTTTCGTTCGTGTGAGTGTGTGTATTATTATGCGTATGAATTCGCTCCTGTGAAGATATAATTTATGCTGACTCAGAAGGAGCTCAAGCTGCTCAAAAAGCTTCAAAACAACAACAAGACGGAGAAAAAAAACATCACACAAAAAAGTTTAAAAGGGAGAGAGATTTTTATAGAGCGAGTGTATACATGGCATGCTGAGCGCGTTAAAGGCACTCGGAGTGCCTCGGTTCGAATTCGAGTTTCGGCGAAGCGCGACTGATTCTTCCTCTTCTGAGGACGAGGAGGATGAGAATACAGAAGAAGACGAAGAGAAGCGAGGTAAAAAAGATGATGATTTTGATGATGATGATGATGATTCGACGACGCCACCGAGAAAGCAACCGACGATGTCGTCTTCTTTGCGTAAGAACGGCACGCGTGGTGGTGATAAAGATACGAAGTCGAGACTTGGTAAGAAGAATCGAGTGGTGTCGTTTGACGACGGGACGTTTAGCGACGAGGAGGTGGAGGAGGAAGGTGGTGATGATGAGGAAATGCTTTTGTTTGGAACCATCATTGGGAGTTCGGAAAAATCGATCGAAATAGACTTGACGAAGTGCGCGGAGAAGATGCGTTTGGTTTTGGAGCGGTGTACACGGATGGGAATGTCTTTAGTCGAATGCGCGAGAGCGGTAGGGAGTAACGGTAGATATAGTCATAGGAAACGGATAAGTAGTAAAAATAGGAACGGCGGAGCGTCGTCGACGTACGGGAGAGGAGGAAGAGGAGGGGACAAAGCTTCGGATATGAAAAGTTATTACGTCGAGTCGAGGAAGAAGATGCAGAAACGGACGCGACGCTTGGTTGTCCCGAGAGTGGTTATAAGCGTCGTCTTATTTTGGACGATTATGTATTTATGGTACAGGAAAAGGACGATGATGGATGGATTAGGTGTTGAAAAGAGAATCGGAGAAAGTGAGTCGATGAAAAACGCTCGACTGGAAGTGGACGCGGCGAAAAAAGGCGATTATAATAGTCGCGAAAAGTTCCATTCCAGTCGCGAGACGACGTTTTCGGGCGGTATTTTTCCGTCGCACGAACGCGTCGGGTCCGCCGAGTACGAAAGAGAAACCGAACGATTGATGGAGGCTCTCGCGAAAAGAATCGCCACCGGACAACACCATTCCGCGGATTTTAACGACGCGAGAAGGCACGTTCGCGAACACCGAATGAGAAATAACTTAGTTCACGTAGATAACGCGGAAGTGATGAGACTGAGGGAAGCTAAACGCCAACTCCGCGATGATTTTTTACAAATGGGACCGAAATGTGAATTCGACACTTCTGGAATGTCTCGCGAAAGTATCAAAGACATGAAAGAAGAGTGCAAAGAATTCTTTCGCGAAGAAGAGAAACGAATCGGAAAGATACCGTTGTTGGACGACGCGAAGTATAAAGTTCACGCAGATAACCAGCTCGATCGCGAGCATTTTCGAGGGCATCGTCAAAAACTCCCAACAATCGTTGATATTCGAGCCATGGACATGGTCCCGCACTAAATAGCACGCGTTTTAGATATATAGTAGCATATAAAAAGTATTAACGACTAGCTTTAGTATCACAAATTAGTAGCGTCTGTAACCACCACCACCGCCGCCGCCGCCATGGTGTCTCCTACCACCGCCTCTTCCGCCGTGCCTTCCTCTCCCTTCCGGTTTATACTCGCTCTTGCTCGCGTTGCTTTTATCCCATCCGGGAAAGCACCCTTCCACGCACTTCCTGTACGAAAAATCCGACCTCGACCCGTCATTCCTCACCACGTAATAACACTTCGAATCATGCTCCTGGTGCACCTTCACTTGTATGGATTTAATCCCGCTCTCGCCGATTTTTTTCTCCGCGTCCTCGTGTCCTCGCCTCAACATCCCTTCAACCACCAAACGTTCGTAATCGTTCAAGTCTTGATGCATCGTGACCGTGTTTAACAACCAGGAGATGTATTTGATCGCGTCTTCCGGCGTGTCGAACGTTTTCGGACCGAGTTTCACCGGCGTCCACGTGGGTGATTTCTTCTCCGCCACCTCCGCTTCCTCTGCCATCACCGCCGCCGAAGCAGATGGAGGATCCACTTCCTCCTCGCCGCCATTTTCCGATTCCACTTTTGCTTTTTTCTCCTCTTCTTTTGCCGGCGGTTCTTCTTCCTCTCGCTCTCGTTTATCGCCGACTTCAGCGGAAGGAGGAGGATCATCGACAACAGTTTCTTCTTTAGCTTCTTCTTTCTCGGCCTTCTCGGCGGCGGCAGCAGCTGCAGCCGCTTTCTTCGCCGCTGCGGTTTTTCTCGGTGGCATTTTGTTTTTTGTGGAGCTTTTTGGTCTGCCTAAAATGGAGCTTTCGCATCTGCAAAAATTTTACGAGAGCTCTATATATATCTCTTTGCTTTAATTTTACACATCTCTTCTATTATCATACATCTCTCTTCTAACTGCTATCGTTCGCATACTATTTATTTATATCTACGCTATCGTACGCGGCGGCGCGGCCTCTTCGGCCTTCGGCGGCTTGGAGAGGGTGTTCGCCTCCTCCTTCTTCGTCGTCGTCGTTGTCGTTTTTCACCTTCTTTTTCGGGTCTAAACCGACAAAGGTTCGTTTGGTGAGCAAGTATTCTGCGCCAGAGCGCGGCGTGGAGGTGGTTTTGTTCAGGTGGAGGTTTTCGTGGCGGAAGGTGAGCGCCTGAGAGGCGCGTTCGGCGAGTTTGAGAGCGTCGGCCGCTTTGGCGTCGTTCGTCGCCCCTTCTTCCTTCTCGTCGTCTTCCTCGTCCATGAGCGTTGACGAAAGGTTTGCGCCGTGTAAATCGTAATCGTCCGCATCGTCCCCGGTGAGCGCGGAGGATGCGTCTTTGCGTAAAGTTCCAGTTAGAAATGACATGGTTGGTTCCGCTCGAACGTCGTGTACGCCGTCGAAATCTTTCGTTTCCTCTTCGAACGAGTCGAAATCTAATTTGATTTCGCCAATCCAAGGTTTATTCCCGAAAGCTAACGCGGCTTCGTACGGGGTGATGACTGCTTGCAAGTAATCTTTCCCGTCTACTAAAGCGCACAACTCGCACGCGACTAGCACGAACGTTTCAATCTCTGGAAAATTCGCCAACTTATTTGGATTCGGCTTCCCGCACGCCACGGTATAACACGTACGTCCGCTCGACTCTATCATTTCACGCAGTTTAGATACGACCGATAAATATCCCGAAACACCAAGAGTACCGACGACAATACCGACAATGTTCGAATCTTTCGCACGCTCAATCGAATGGTTACGTTTCTTCACGTTTCTCCGACACGCCTCGGTCCCAATCGCTTTCGCTTCAATCTCGCCCTTCTCTGGACAATATCGCGCGACATCGTAATTCGTCCGAAACGGCGACGCGTCGCTCGTCGCCGACGATATCATCAACAAAGCGTGCGTCAACGCCGGTGAGTTCGCATCGCCAACCCAAACGAACGCTTTTGTATTCGGATCTTTGAAATCTTTGTCCATCTCGCGTTCGTATTTTAATTGAGCGGCGCCTAATGTCACGTGTATTTTATTACCGTAATCGTTTTCTCCGTTCGTCCCACATTCACTCGTGGATGTCAGGCGAACGGTCTCTTCGTCTTCTTTCCCAATCCTAGCCTCTCCCGTCGGTTCAATCACGTTTGGCGGCATCGACGACACCACGTACCGAACCTTCCCACCATCTTCGCTTTCCCCTACCGCCAACGCCTTCTCCATCCGCTCCGAACACCAGCTTCGATTTTGTTCCATTAACACGACCACAACGTTCACGGACTCCCCTAACACACTCTTCGCGTGCTCTCTGATCTTCTCCGCGCACGCGTCCACCTCTAAACTCTTCTCCTCGAATACCATCCTCGCGTTCAACCTGCTCGTTTTTGAACAACACGAAAAACCAACGTGAACAACGCAGTCCGCGTTGTGATGCAACGCCGCGACTTCGTCCACGCAACACGAACCAAACGTCGTGTCCGCGAGAACAAACACTTCTCGTCGTTTCTTCTTCCCCTCGTCCGTGGAATCTTTGTCATCCTCCGTCGTCGTTCGCGCGTCCAACTCGCGTTTCAATGCGCGACAGATGCTGGCGGCGTCTTTGAGTAATTCGTCGGGAACCTGTATCGCGATTCGATGGAACGCGTTCACGTGGATCCATTCAGCGACTCGAACGATGTCGTATTGGTCTCGAACCACGCTTTCTCGCGACGACGGGGGAGGAGGAGAACTCGTCGTCGCGGAAGACGACATTTTCGAAACGTTGGGCTGTCTTGGTCGAATGGGGAAAATACGAGCAAAATCGTTTCCTTTTAAAACTGCGCGATGTAAAAGCTAATAAACAAACTATTTAAAAGTCCACATCCAAACCAGGATTATTCTTCCAAACGCTGTACTTCCACGTTGGATTCTCCTCGTCGACGATTTTACTCTCGAGCGCGTGTTTCACGGCCAACGCGTTTTCATCGAGCGCTTGGTTTCGCGCCATCGCCGACTCGAGGCGTTCGCGTCTGGTCAAGCCAGCGGTCGGGCCGTAGCGTTGTACGTCGTGGTCGAAGAGTTTAAACTTCTGAAGAAGGAGCTCGTAGTCAACGCCCGGTATACTGCCGAGTTTTGGTTTCACCGCCGGTGGTGGCGCTTGCTTTTCGCGCTCGTCTGTTACGGAGAGGTGCAGATGATGTCGGGATCAAGAAAATGTCAGACGCGAACGAAGAGAAAGAGCCAAACAACGCGAAGAGAGGGAGAGAAGTAGAGAAAGCGGTTCCGACTCAGAAAGAGGTATCTGTAATCACCGAACGCCACCAAAGGCAAAGTCATTCGAAGAATTACGGATGTTTTACATCATCGTCGGAACATTTGAACACTCTCTCGCTTCTCTCCTAAACCTCATTCGATGTGTATCTCGAGAGAGAAAAGAAAGAGAGCGAACGCGATGCTTTTCGCGTATTTTCGAGAAAAGATACGTTTCTTACCTTTCTTCTGAGGTGTGATCGGGGGAAGCGCGCCGATCGTGGAAAGTTCTTCGCGCCGCTTTTGTCGTCGTTCGCGCTCTTCGGCGGCGTAAAAGCTCATTCTTCTTCGTCTCGCGTCTTCTTCTTCTTCTTCTTCTTTGTGTGTGCGCGCGTGTGTTTTGTTCGGTCAAGTTGTCCTCTCACACACGTGATATTTTAAAACACACAAAAGCACAGGAGTCTCAAAAAATTTCCTCTGCAAGAAAAAAGAAAAAGCTGCTCTGCCCATCGAAAACCAAAAAGTCGTCTGTCGGTTAAATCGATGCAGATCTCTGCATCTCTCTCTCCGCGTTGTTTTTATTTATCCAAGCGTGTGAAGATATCTCTCAATTTTCCCCCCACAAACTTTTCTCATCCAAATAAAGCGAGAGAGGAACATCATCCATCCGTAACAGAACACAGTAGCGCATCATGTTCGCCGCATCTGCGAAAGCGTCCACCGCTCTCGTCGCACCGTCGTCGTCCTCGTCCTCTCGCGCGTCGACGACGATGAAATCATCATCGTCTTTCCCGAAAAAAAACAGATCCTCCTCCTTGGTTTCGTCGGCGTTACCCATCGCGGACCTCGCGGACGGATCTGCGGTGACCACGGCGGTTGTCGGCGTCGCGGCTATTGGTGCCGCCGGTGCGGCGTTAGTGCTCACCGATCCGTCGAAACGACGCGCGTCGATGATGGAGACGACCGGTGGTGACGAAGCCGCTTCTGTGCGCGATTATTTCGATAAAGTTGGATTCGAGAGATGGCAGAAAATTTACGGCGAAACCGACGAGGTGAACAAAGTACAATTGGACATCCGTCAAGGGCATCAAAAGACGGTCGATAAGATTTTGGATTGGTTGCCGGAGAACATGGACGGGATGACGGTGTGTGATGCCGGCGCTGGGACTGGGTCTTTGGCGATTCCGTTGGCGCACAGAGGTGCCGGCGTGAGCGCTTCGGATATTTCGGCGAGTATGATTGGCGAGGCGGAGACGAGGTATAATCAAAGCATCGCCGCGGGAGCGAAGGCGCCAGCTGTCGCGCCGAAATTTGAAGCGTTGGGGTTGGAAGAGTGCACTGGGGAGTACGACGTGGTGAGTTGCATCGACGTTATGATTCACTATCCGGACGATCGCGTGGCCGCGATGGTGGGGCACTTGGCTTCTTTGAGTAAGAAGAAGTTGATTGTTTCGTTCGCGCCGAAAACGTTGGCGTATTCGATTTTGAAGAGAATTGGGGAATTGTTTCCGGGGCCGAGTAAAGCGACCAGAGCGTACTTGCACGACGAAGGTGAAGTCGAAGAGGCGTTGGAGAAGGCTGGGTTTCGCGTGACGAGAAGACAAATGACGGCGACGTCGTTTTACTTTTCTCGCATCTTGGAGTGCGAAAGAGTGTAAGAGAGCGTCACCTTCTTCATTTACGAACAGTAGGATCATTTTATATGTATACGGTACTTCATATTATTATTATTATTATTTTAACAGAACACACCACTCGGATACGTATTATTATTATTTGTCGCGCGCGTGCGTGGCATCGATGTGTTATTACTTTCATTAATGTCCTTTTTTCCCTTTCTTGTGATTCCCGGCAGCTTTTTTGATCACGAAGATGTTCGGATGCAATCCCAAGCAACCCGTAACTTGAGCGACCAAGTGAAAGAATCGGTAGAAAAAGGTCGCCAACGCTACGGCAATCACTGTACCCATCCCGACGTCGTCCGTCTTCTCGATTACTTGCGACGCGACGAACGCGACTATCGCGTGCGTCCAGTTAAACACGCGAAAGTTGGGATCGCTCACTCTTATTTGCATCACGCGAACCATGACTTCGGTAAACATGACGCACGCGCAGATGTGCGCCGCTATAAAGTTTTTCGAATGATAAACGGCGTTGAAGAAACACAACTCGATGACAACAACAGTCAAATACACCGCGGCTAAGGAACGGTCTTGCGGCCAGTGCGGTGGTAAACCGCCGTTCTTCTTCATCTGCGCTCTCGTCGATGTCCTGCGTTTACCTTCTCCCGTCGCAACGCTTCCACTCTTCACCTGTCTTCTCTTCCTGACAGTCTTCACTACGGTTATAAACCTCGTCGTATACGAAACAATACTCGCCACACCCATGAAGAGCAACCCAACCGGAATCGTCCCGCTAGGACTCACGAACGTCGGCACTGGAACATTAATTTCCTTCCATCCGCTCGGTCCGAGATACGCCGTGAGCAAAAACACAATCTGACAGATAATCTGAATCTCTTGCGCGTCAAAATCGTTAATCGGCAACAACCCTTGATACGTGCTCGTGACCGTATCCAACCCAAAATTCCATCTGCCACAACTCGTAATCGCGCACACCAACAACCGATTCGTCTTGGCGTTGAACGAAAACGCGTCGCACAAAATAGTCGCGTACGCGCACGCGCTAAACGCGTCGCACCCGTGGTCGACAACCTCCCCTAACGGCGACCCAGTCCCGGTCCTCCTCGCTTGTTTCCCGTCCATCCCGTCCATGGTTTGATAAATCCAAAAACCCACCGCGCAAACTGCGTACACCCAATTCGGCGAAGACCCGTCCAACTCCGGCGAAAAGTACAAAACTAAAGACACGTTCAGAATCACGAAACACAAGCCGAGCGTGGTGATTAAATTCGGCGCCAGCCATTTCGGACAAAACGTGTGCACCATAAACGTCCAGTACCTCTCCAAAAACGCTCGCTCCAAAATCGTGCTCTTCGGAGACGTGTGTAAATACGAGTGCACTTGCTCGCACTTTGAAGCGTCCGCGTGCACGTGGTGCTTCCTCTTCCTCCCTCCTAAAACATCGTTCTTGAAGTGGCAGCACTGGCTCTCTTTCCAACGCGTCGTTCGTAAACTCGTCGCGTGTAATACCGTCATTTTTGCTTTATCAACAATAACAACAACGCGGGACGCAAGAGAGAGAGGCAAACAACGAGAGTTTTCGCGGCAGATGCAGACGCAGAAGAGCGAGAACAAACAACAACTCTTCTTTGAAGCACATTCGCTTCTTTTTTGTGCTTCGTTCGTTCTTTCCCAAAGCGAAAGATATATTCGACCAATTAAATCCCGCCTCTTTGTTATTTTTCAAAAATTTGAAATCTTGCTTCTTTTCGCTTCGAATAAATTTGAAGAAGAAGAAGACTTCAAAAAAAGAACGAAGGATTTTGCATTTCAGACTTGCGCGCGCGCGCGGTGTTTTGTCGCGGGGGTCGAGAAAAGAGTCGGTGGTCGTGATACGACGAGTAGCCGCAGTTTGGCAGCGTTCGCGCGGTGGGCTTTTTTGTTTCTTTGAAGAAGAAGAAGAAGAAAAGGCAAAGAAATTTAGAGAGTAAAATCATCATCATCATGGGCGAAAAAGGAAAAAAGCGAACGCAAGATGAGATGGAGAAAGACGAGGAAGACGCGGTTGAAATCATGCCCGGGACGATCAAATCGGTCCGTCTTCAGAACTTCATGTGCCACGAACATTTGCTCGTGGATTTAGGTCCAAGGATTAACTTTATCACCGGAGAGAACGGGTCCGGGAAGTCGGCGGTGTTAACCGCGTTGACGTTAGCGTTGGGGACCTCGGCGAGGAAGACGAACAGGACGAGTAAAGACGGCGTGAAAGGTTTGATTCGAACCGGGCAGCACAGCGCGAAGATTATCGTCGAGTTACGGAACGAAGGGTCGGACGCGTTCGAGCCGGAGAAATTCGGGGACGTGATTATTATTGAGAAGAATATAGTCAATACGGGCGGGTCGACGATGAAGATGAAAACGAGACACGGACCGGGCGCCGGCGAGAAGAAGGAAGTGACCGTGTATACAAAGTCGGAGGATTTGGCGAGGATGTGCGATCATTTGAACTTGAATTGCGAGAATCCTATTTGCGTGATGACGCAAGATGGGAGTCGAGAGTTTTTGAGCACCGGGAAGGATCGAGATAAATACAACTTTTACATGAAAGCGACACTTTTGGAATCGGTGTTGAGCGAGTTGCAAACGTCGAAAGATAGGTTGGATCTGATGGGCGAGAATTTGAAAATAAAAGAACAAACTATTCCAGAAATGGAATCGTTGGTGGCAGATTTGGAAACGAAGATGCAGATGTTCACGTTGAAGAGAAAGTTGTCGACAGAGTTGCATTTGGCTCGTATTTTGTTTCCGTGGGCCGGAGTCGCCGCAATGAAGCTTGAAATGGACAAGTTGACGGAAGAGATCGAGGAGGCCAACGCACAATTGCAACAGTTTGACGCCCAGTTGAAAGCTCGCGGTGCGAAGAAGGAAAAATACGAGAACAAGAGAAAGGAATTGGGAGAAGAAATAGAGAAAATAAAAAGTCAAGAGATTGGCCAAGCTTTGCTGAGGAAGCAGGAGTACACAGACTCGATGAAAACGGCTGAACGTATGATGATCAGCGCAAAGCGAGCGATGGACGGGGCTGAAGCGAACGTTAAAGATAAGGTAAAAGAACGCGATAACCAGAAACGGTTGTTGGAAACCGAGAAGGAAAAAGCCGTGTCGGCGACACAAAATGCGAGTGGTCAAAACGACGCGGCGTTGCTCGCGGCGAAAGCGAAATACGAAAAAGCGCGCGGGGAGAAGGAAGCGTTTGAAACGGCGGTGAAAGAAGTGAACGAGCGCGTCAAAAAGGCTGATTTTGAGGTTAGAAATATCTCTAATAGAATTCGCGGCAAAGAGCAAAGCGTGAACCAGCAGCAACAGACGATTATAAGGATGGAAAACGCGAGCAAGGACGCCAACGCTCAATTCGGCGAGTGGGTGCCAAAACTTTTAGACGTCATTAAGAAGAACGAGAATAAGTTTTCGAGACCGCCGATTGGACCGGTTGGTGCAAACGTGCTGCTCAAGCAAGATAAATGGGGCCTTTGCGTTGAAGAGTGTTGCGGACGTGAGTTTGAGAAATTTCTCGTCCATTCGCCGAAAGACGTTAGCGTTCTTCAAAAAATCGCCAAGGATGCAAATTGTAAGGTTCCGGTGATTGCTTGCATGAACTTTGATGCGCCAAGATACAATACGAAGGAAAACTCACCGGATGGTTCGCTTTTAACTGTTTTGGACGTTTTAGATTTCAAGAACAACGCGGTGTTCAATTATTTGGTTGATAAAGCGCAGGTTGAAAGAGTTATGTTGACTACGAGCGATAAGGAAGCGGCGTCGATCGTGCACCACAGATTCGGCCAACCGAAGCACCCGAAGAGTAAAAACGTGGCGTATGCGTTGACCGTGGACATGCGCAGCTACAGGCAAATTGGAGGTACGCAGCAAGTGCAACCCTTCAGACGACAAGTGCTCAATTCTCCGGTTCGTCTGATCAAGGATAAGAAAGCCGAAATCGGGAAAGCTAAGTCAAAGCTTGTTGAGATTCAAACCGAAATGAAAGACGCGCAGAAAGCGATGGAAAGGGAGAGAAAAGCACTGAGCGATGCGAAAGCTGAGCAGACCAAAATTGAAAGCGGACGCCTCAAAATCGTGCGGAACGTGCGGACGACGTTGGACGAGTACCAAAATAAGAAACAGGAAGTGCAGGAAGCTGTGCAAGATGTGGCGGAAGTGGATTTGGAAGAACTCGAGCGCGAGTTGGCAGAAAAAGAAGAAGCTTTGGTAAATAGCGAAGACGAGAAACGCGTGTTAATGGAAGATCACGTGCAGAAAAAAGAAGATTACGTTGCCAAGAAAGCTGCACTCGACTCGTTCATCGATAACCAGGTGGGCTTATCAGCCCAACTCGACAAGTACGATTCAGATCTCGGTGCTTGCGTTCGAAAAATCGAAACGGAGGAGGAGACGCTTAAAAAACTCTCTTACGGAAAAGAGGAGAAGATGAAAGAACGTGACGTAAAAGTCAAAATGCTCGACGAAAAAAAGCTGGAATTCGTGGAGAGTGAAAAGAATGTCATTGAATGTACGAAAAGCGACAAAACTGGAGAGAGCATCAAATCGCTCGAAGAAGCCGAGGCCCACAAAGCCGAGTTTGACGTTTACAAGGGCATAGATGCCGCCCAGAAACACATCCAGTCTATTAAAAATAAAATTGCGAGAGAAGAGGCCATGCACGAACAACCGTTCGAAGAGGTGCGCGATCTTCTCGACGAGGCGAAGAGTAAACTCAACAAGACAAAGAGGTCACTCAAAAACACGAAGGAGCCAAAGAACCTCTTGTCGAAGCTGGTGAAGAAACGGAAGTTGGCGTTTGAACAGGTAGCCACGAACGTAAAAAGAGAAGTCTCTGGTAACTTTGGTTTTCACTTAAGTAAAAAACCCGGGTGCGGAGGAGGATTGGACGTTGACTACACGAATCGCACGTTGACGATGAATGTGCAGATGAAGAACAAAACTGTCACGAACATCAACGGACTATCTGGCGGCGAAAGATCGTTCACCACGCTCGCTCTCACGTTAGCGATGGGAGAACTCAGCGAATCGCCTTTCCGCGCCATGGACGAATTCGACGTTTTCATGGACGAAGTTGCGCGTAAAGTTTCCATGAACTCACTGTTGGAATTCGCGAGAGGAGACGAGGAACTAAGCAGACAGTTCATTCTCATCACGCCGCAAAATATTTCCGGCATCGCCGCGAAAGCGAAGGACATTCACGTCTTCCAAATGCGAGCGCCTAGAACGTAAAAAATATAAAAGAGAGAAAGAGAGAGAGAGAGCGAGAGAGAAATCTCAGAGCAGGCGTACGTACTACTACTCGCCATTTCCTGTATTAAGAAGAACGCATTCGAATTATAAGACTACATACACGATATTACATTATACAGTATAAAAAATCGACTTACTGTACACACCTCCCTCCCAACTTTTCTAAAATCACCTAACAACTCTAATCTAACTTTGCCTCGCCTCCCCCGTCCCCGTCCCGGTCGTCGTCGTCGTCCAAGACAATCCCAAACCCGTCGTCGTCCTCCTCGCTGTTATACTGCCTGTGCGTGACCCTCATGTCCCCACCCGGTCGTCGCAACAGTTTCAAATAACTCTTCAACTCTCGAAACGATTTGAACGCTTTATACGCCAGAAAAACGAGCGCGAGAAAGACTAAAAACTGTTCGAAGTTCAAGGAGATGTAATCGCCCTCGGTCGGGTGCGTCGGGGTGATGACTCTCTGGTGAAGACGGAAGGAGTGTTTTTGCTCGTTGAGGCCACCCTCGCGTTTCGTGTTGTCCGACGATGACGACGGTGACATAGAGAAAGTGCAATAAAAAGTAGGGGAAATTCGTTTGTGCATGGCTCCAGAATAAGTTGTATTAGTTTTAGCGCGGATTAATATTTCACGCCGTAGTTATAGTAACAGTATTTCCGCGAGCATTTCGCCTCGCGTTTGTTTCTCGATGCGTCACTCTCTCTCGTTCGTTTTTCGGACTCCTCAGACGCTCAGTACATTTGTTGCACGTCGACCATTTTATCCAAATACTCCGCGATGTTCTCGTGCGTCAACTTGACGAGTTGGCGACGTTTCAGATTTTGTTTGGTGAACGGGCACGTGTCCGGCGCTTCTGGGTTGCGTAGGATTCGGCACCAGGTTTCGTAACCAGCGACGTGACCGTACGGCGAGATTGCCGCCGGTTCCTCGATTTGCATGCGCGTGATTGGGTCCAAGAATCCAGCCGGCAAGACCGGCGGGCCTTCGTCGTCGCCGTCCTCGTCGTCCTCGTTGTCTTCGTCCTCGTTGTCTTCTCCCTCGCCGCCGTCGGAGTATTTTCGCTTCTCTTTGCCAGAGTTTCGACTGGATCGGCGAATTTCACCGGTTTTGACGCTGCATCGGAAAGTCTTATCACCTTTCGTGTCGTCGTCGCCTTGGTCTTTCTTCTTTTTCTTTGGTTCTTTCTTCGGTTTTTTCATTTTCGGTGCTTTGATTTTCGGAGGAGGACGCATTTTCGGTTTCTTCGGTTTCGGCGGCGGCTTGACTTTTGCCGGTTTAGTACCAATCGTAGTTCGGTCGAATCCTTTGTTTTTGAAGTTGAAGCGCAACTCACCCTTATCGTCCAACATGTAGTTTTCGTCTTGGACGACGCCGTTTTTCACCAACGAGCGGTAATAGTTGGAGCACTGGTAGCCCACTCGCCCCGGGATGGAGATGGAGAACGTGCCCCACTCGTAGTTGGCTTTGCCGTCCGGAAGCTTCGCCAACGTGTCCATGAATTGCTCGTGCTCTTTCGGCGTCCAGCCGCCGTTCGCCTGGCGTTCGCCCGGGGCGTTGAAACGGTAGTAGTACGCGTTCGGTTTCTTAATGCGATTCTTCCATCCTTTGATTCTGGCTTCGGACCATCCGGCAAAGAGCTCGGATTCGTCGATTTCGAGCGGCGCTTCGATGTCGTCGTCCGAGTCATCGTCCGAGTTGGCATCGGCATCGACTGCTGCTGATACCGGTGGCGGTGGAACAGTATCGTCACCTGACACTGTGGCGTCCATAGCTTCACTAGATAAAGCTTTTGTAGCATCGGTGGTCTCTTCGACTGGTTTCGTTTCTTCGCCAGCAGTCGCCGGCTCAAGGAACGTTTCTTCCATCCCGACGTCCTCCTTCTTCTGCTCCGCTTTAACTGATTCTTCCTTGGTCTTCGCCGCTTCCTCTTCCGCCAATTTCGCCAATCGCTTCGCCTCTTTCGCCTTCCTCTTCTCTTCTCTCGCTTTCATTTGCGCTTCCATGACCGCGTTCGCTCTCGCCACGGCGTCGTCCAACTTTAACCGCGCCGTCGTGTGCGCGCCCTTCTCCAAGTTCTCTCCGTTCGGCGCTTTCCTCTCGTGTCGGACAAACTTCACTCCGTCCAACGCCTCGTCTTTCCCGATGACCATTTCTTTCCCGTCCTCGCCCAACATTGGCCCTAAATCCACTTTCTCCTCTTTCTTCGGCGGCAGTTCCACGTACTCTTCGAAAAACTGTTCGTTATCGTACTCCTCCCACGCCTCCAAATCCGAGTCCACGATTTCATTCCCGTCCTCGTCGAACAACTTCTTATTCGACAACCGTTTAATCTTCCTCGCGATGCGTTGTTCCGAAATCGTCCGCATCTTCTTATTCTTCTGTAACGTCTGCTTCGCGTATTCTTCCTCCTTCACCATTTCTCGTATTTGCGTCAAAAACTGCCCGGTTTCCGTATCCAAAATACGCAGTAAATACATCTCCGTACTTTCTCCCGCGTCTTGATACAAATCGTCCACGCGTCTCAATCTCTCCTCCGCGTTCAGTTCGTTCATCTCGCACACTTTTAAAATCATAAACGCTTCTTTCTCGTTCAAATTCAAGTGTCCGTGTTGCACCACCAACTCTTCGATTTTGTTCTCCGTGCTCTTCTCTTCGAATTTTTTAAACCGGTTTTGCAACGCAGCGATGCGTTCGGCGATGACTCTTTTTTGTTCCTCGGTGAGTTCGTCGTCCGAATCGTCCATGAAATTATTAGTATTATTCGTAGCATTCGTCGTCGGCACCATCATCACTTCCTCCTCCTCGACACGCATCATCGGCGCCGTCGCATCATCGGGAGGACACATGTTTTCAAAATTCAAATCTTTGTTTTCCAACGTTGCTCCAACATTAGTATCAAAAGCAGCAGAAGGGGGAGTCTCGCTCGATGGAACCCCTCCTCCCGTCTGCTTCATCAACGTTAAGCCGTTGGTGGTGGTATTATTCGTGTTGTCTTGCAGAAGGTTGTTCGGCATGGTCTTCAAAAAGGACAAAGAGGGCGACGATATTGGCGTCATGAGATGTTGAAAATGTGACGAGCACTTTCTGCGTTCCGTTTTGCTTAGAAAAATGTTTAGGGTTTACAGCCCTACTTAAGCTTACTAAGAAATTTTGAAAATGCGTTCGTCGCTCTTCTGTTGTGAGACACGCTTTAGCGCGCTGTATCTCCGTCGCTTGTTGTTGTTGTTAAGAAGAAGAAGAAGAAAGGTTTTTCGTGCGCAAAACATCGTTATCATTGAATCATCATCATGAGCGACAATAATAATAACAACAAAGAAAGGAGCAAAAATGAAAGTTCTACTAACGCGATGATAAAACATTTCGCCGACGCGTCGTTTCTTTTCGCCTTCAACGACGACAACGACGACGAAAACGAGGGGGAGACGAATTACGAAGAAATCCGCGCGCTTTCCAAACGCATGAAAGCGTTAGGATGTGCACAAGTCACCGAATCGTTCGCCTTAAAAACGAACGACGCGACGCACGTCGTGTGCCGATCCGAGGAGGAATATAACTCCTTGTGGGAAGAATCGCAGAACGACGCGGATTCGTTTTTTGAATTAGTCCACGACGACGAAAAACGAGCACCACCTGTCAAGTGCACGTTTGAATTCGCCAGGCGAAGCGTCGAGGAAAAAAAAGTCTTGGACGTGCATTCGAACATCTTGTTCCGACCACCGAAGACGTCGGAAAAGATACTGAAAGGTTTGAAGATTTGTCAAACCTCGTACACTGGGCCAAGAAGGAACGACGTGAAGTCGCTCATCGAGCGGTTAGGCGCGGAGTACTCGAAGCCGTTCGATAAAACGTGCACGCACTTGTGTTGTTATCAGTTTGAAGGGAAGAAGTACGAGAAGGCGGTGTCGGATGGGACGACGATTGTCAGTCACGCGTGGTTGGAGGCGTGTTACGTGAGTGGGGAGAAAGTGGACGCTTCGAGGTACATGAGGAGCGGGGAGGAGGAGGATAGGTTGGCGCAGGAGAAGGACGTGGTGCCGGACTCGGAAGCCGAAGAAGAACAAGAAGAAGAAGAAGAAGAGATTGAAGATGCGATTGAAGATGTGGTGGCCGTGGTGAACGTAAAGAAGAACGCGCAGAAGATGAAAGAGTATAATCTTAACAACAACGCGAGCGGTAAAAAGGGTGACGAGAGTAATAACGAAAGCGCAAAGAGCGTTCGGTTTGAGGCGCTCAAGAAGTTGAACGGTAACAACACAGAAACGCAAGAAGAACCGAGCGTATACGAGATACGGGTGAACAAAGTCTCGGAAACGCCGACGGAACCGAGCGTGGGGAGAACGACCGCGCAAAAGGAGAAGGAGGATGAAGAGACGGAAATCCCCGCGACGGAGGCACAAGCGAGACCATCAGCGCTTGCTCACGAAGGAGAAGAAGAAAAAGAAGATGCGCCTTCATCGGCGAATTCAAAAAAATATCCGTCACCGGATTACAACAATCTCCCACCGGAGCAAGTCGAACGATGCGTCCGTAACATCATCGATCCAACGCACTCGAAATCTTCAAACGAGTTCCAAGGTTTGCTCGCGGATGCGGACGATGTCGAAGCGGCGTTGAATAACGGCGGAACGTTCGCGATGGCAAACTCGTTTCCGCGTTTTGGCGACGGCGACGGTCCCTTGTGTAAAGAGACGGACGACGATGCTTTCTTCGAGCTCTTAATGGCTGGAAAAATTCCAACGTTAGCAGACGAGTATAATAACCGAGCGAAAATAGACCGCGTGTCTAAAGGCGAACGAGTGTTTGAAGTTTTGCGCGATGTGGAAGAGATTGAACACGACTTCGGTCTGCCAGAGTTAGGCGTCGAGTTGATCGATGTTTCAAAAGGTCAGCATAAAGTACACCAAAGCCGGCGAGAATTGAACAGTGACACGTTCAAAGCGGTGTGTTTCAATGTAGAAACTACAAACGTTGGTGACGATAAGTTTGACGAAATTCGAGCGAACGCGTTGACGTGCTTAAACGAAGCAGAAAGATATGCTGAACGCGGACCACTCGGTCGCGCGGTGACGTCGCGCCTAGCCCTTGAACGCGCACAGAATGGGACATTGCGTGATTCGAACACTAGCGACGATCCAGATGCACTTTTAGCGACGTTCGTGAACGTTTATTTGCGCTATGGGTACAACTATACCCCGAGAGCCGTTCGAGAGATGTTCATGACGAACAACGGCACGAAGATCATCCAGGACTACACCTTTGTCGTAACGCTTCCAGAGCGAAAGCCGGGAAATTTACCGAACGTAGTTTTAGAGTCGGTGGATAGAACCATCGGTCAAGTTGTTGCTGGATTTTTCGAATTGTTAGCGGGTCCGACGCAACCAGACCCGACGCAGCGCGTGCCGACGCAACCATCGGCGAGGAAAGAGAATAACTCGCAGCAGCTGCAACAGTCTCCACACGAAAGATTAGACCTCACTCAACTCGCGACACAACTTGCGACGCAGCCACCTGCGGCGACGCAAACCTGGGAACCCACGAGTGAAGATGAAGAGAACGTAGACGAAGAGGTACAAGAGGGAGAAGAAGATGTCGAGGAGGAAGCTATGCCGGCACGTGGGGAGGAGGAGGAGGACAACGACGACGACGACGACGACAACAAGGAAGAAGAGAGGGATGAAGAACTGAAAGAAATAGAACCTGACCAACACGAGCGAGCGGAAAAGAGAAAGCATTACATAAGCGGTTCTATGGAGAAGTCAACCTCCAAGTCGAACAATAGCGGGTATAAGACGGCTCTGGACACGCAAGCGACAACAACAGTAGACGTCGCCGAAGCTGAAGAGGAGGAGGAAGCACCTCCGGTTTTGGAGCCGGTTCCGGCAAAGCGAATGACGAGACAGCGAAGAGGCCAGTCGACTCGGATTAGTGCACCTACGGCCGAGCAGCAACGCAAATCGCTCGAAATGTCCGCGAAAGAAGTCGTCGATAAATCTTCGGCCAAACGGAAGGAGAAGACGACGACGAAGACAGTTGCTTCGACGAAATCTACGTCACTATCACCACCATCAGCGCCAAAAAGGAAGCGGAAAGCGGACCAGACGGAGAAGGCGGTGATGCACATATCCGTCAAGCGGAGCTACAGCGCGCGTGCTACTAAAGGGACAACGAAAAGGCAGTCAAATGTCGTCCGCGTGGCGCTTTCTGGTTTCAACACCGAAGAGCTCAAGAAGCGCGTATCTGTTTTGAAGAAACTCAACATTCCGTACTCTTCCTCCGGCCGCGATTGGGATGAATCTATCACGCATGTCGTTTTTGGCGTTCGTGGTACGCGTAGTTTAAAGTTTCTCGCCGCGTTGGCGAGCGGTGCGCACGTCTTGAACGAAACGTACCTGGACGAGTGCGAGGCGCAAAACAGCTCGAAAGACTCGATGCCGATAATCGATGACAAGCACTTTTTCAAAGGCGGAAAAGGCTTGGAGAACAAGTTGATTTGTGCGTCAGCATCAAAGTTTTGGCACGGTTGGCACGCCTCGGCATCGAAATCGACCACAAACCGCGGCGCGGACGCGTCATCGACAATGAATAGC
>Ga0213862_10000224_pt1 | contig 24272 bp, 21 predicted proteins | sample PICome_7_FD_160092 | JGI IMG/M metagenome (GOLD analysis project Ga0213862, IMG submission 160092) | Coastal seawater microbial communities near Pivers Island, North Carolina, United States - PICO266 | ecosystem: Environmental > Aquatic > Marine > Coastal | place: USA: North Carolina... | reverse complement strand
AGTTGGCTAATCAAAGGGCCAAACTACCAATGTTTGGTAAAATTGAATCGCTAAATGTATCTGTTGCATGTGGAATTTTTCTTTATGAACTAATAAGACAGAGGTTATAAATCATCCTCGTGTTTAGATTCAATGAAATTACCATCTGAATCAAATTGACTAATAAAAGGATCTTTATTTCCATCGAAATTTTCATTTTCCCAATCATAAGTATATTTTTTTGGAATATTTTGTTTAAAAAGTAATGCAAAAAAAAACCCTATCAAAAATCCTGACAAATGACCTTCCCAAGACATGTTTTGTTTTAAAGGAAAAATATACCAAACTAAACTTCCATATATAAAAACAACTACTAATGATAAGGCCATTAAATTAAAATTTTTAGAAAATATTCCTTTAAATAAAATAAAGGACATCAATACATAAATTAATCCACTTGCACCAATATGATATGAATTTCTGCCAATTATCCATGTTATAAGGCCTGAAAAAAATATACCTAATATAATGATTCTCCAGCTTAGTTTTTTATAAAAGAAGAATGTAAATGAACTTAATAAAAAAAGAGGGATTGAATTATTAATTAAGTGCTCTAAAGAGCTGTGTAGAAAAGGACTAAAAAAAATACCGATTAAACCCTCAAAACTTCTAGGATAAATACCATATAACTTTAAGTTCAGATTAAATTTCATATCTAACCAAAAAGTTATCCAAATAATTAATACAAATAAAATTGGAAATCCAACAACTCCAGTATAATATTTAAACTTATTTTGCAAAGCGAATTAAAATAACTTAATTAATTCATCTAATTTATCTATTGAATCAATATCAGCTGGCACATCTTCCTTATGAAAATTGAATAATATACTGCTCATACCAAATTTTAGTGCTCCAATAACATCAGCATCTAAATTATCTCCTATCATAATACTATTAGTTTTGTTTGCATTAGCTTTATCTAATGCTACTTGGAATATTTTTTTATTTGGCTTTTTTACTCCTACCATCTCTGAATTTGTTATCGTTGAAAAAAAGTGATAAATATTTGAATTTAATAACTTTTCATTTTGTACTTCTTGAAACCCATTAGTTATAATATGTAAGGTATATTTCTTATTTAAATATTCTAAAACCTTAAGAGAATCTTCAATTAAAAAATTGAAAGTTGAGAGAAATTTAATGTAATCTTCTGATAATTTATGAATTAATTTAGTGGAAATATTTAAATCTATAGATTTAAAAGTGTCTTTAAGTCTTCCAAATCTAAGATCTTGTTTAGAAATATTATTAGCTCTGTATAATTTCCAGTAACTAGTATTTATAGGAAAATATGCTTCTAGAAAAACATCGATATCTAAATTAATATTATTAAGTTGAAAAATTTTTTTAAAAGTAAATTTTGAATTTTTGTCAAAATCCCATATTGTATGGTCAAGATCAAAAAAAATATGTTTAAAACTATTCATATGTTTCATTTGATTCAATTACAATATTAAATAAATCTTTAAATTTTTTCCATTTTTTTTCTTCACTAAAAGTATGGTTATGAAAGATAGTAGTTAATACACCATTAACAGCTTTAACTTTATTTATAATTTCAATAATTTTTTCTTTTTTATCCAAAAAAGAATTCATATTTAACAATGAGTTATCCATAAAGCAAAATGGATATATTGTTAAAGGAGTCTGTATCTCATTATCAATATCATAAAAAAGAAAAGGAGAACATGTACTAGCTCGAAAACCAATCATATTGTAATAACCCATAGTATAATCTTGCTTAATATTGAGTTTTATTAGATTTCTATAAGTATTGGGTAGATTAACTTTGGATAAAGCATTTCTGCTAAATTGTAAATTTTTGTTTGTCAGATTCTCTAAACTCTCTTTTTCATTTTTTAAAACTTCAACATTATTGAGAGCAAAATGAGATAATTTTAAACCAACTTTTGAGTAATCAGCTACATATTTGATTATTTTTTTAAAGCTTTTATTAGTAAGGCTTATATTTTTATCATAAGTTGAAAATGTACCAATTAAAAAGAAAAATAAAAATTTACTTTTAGATTCCTTTTGCCGATTGATTATCCATTTAAAATTATCATAAGGATCCTTTTTAAATCCTAAAATTACTAGAAAACGAATAAATATATTTATAAGTTTTAATCTTATCAAATCTGAAAATAAACCTCCTATTGTTCTAAAAAAACCTTTACTTTTATAACGATATGCACTAGGTACGTCAATTATAGTTTTAACAGAATAATTATTACTAATAAAAGAAATTTTGGGAAAATAATTTTGTAGTGAAAGCTTAAAACTCTGAATCCATATGTCAATAATTGGTTCTTGCAAAAACCCATTTTTATAGGCTATACTTTCCTTGCAAGAAAAACGTCCATAATCGTCTTTAAGTTGTGGTAAATACTCTTCATATCTAGAAAGCAAATAAAATGATGCTGAAAAAATATCAAACGGAAAACTAGACTTTTCATCATAAAAAAAACATTTTAAATTATTCCATTCTTTTATTTTAATATCTATATATGAAATCCCTTGTTCTAACAAGATTCTATTACTTTTTATAAAATACTCGTTAGATAATTGGTTTTGACAATATGAAATTTTGGGACCATTAAATGAAATAAAATCTTCAACTGTAGAAGTAAATTTTACATCTTTTAATAAAAGTCGATTAAAGATATGTTTGAATATATACTCTATTCTTCTTGTTAGTATTGGAGTATATATTAAAATCATATTACAACTTAATTATTTCTTTAAGTTTTTCAAAATTTAAATTTCCAAAATTTCCTGAACTCATCATTAAAAGAACAGAATTATTATAATTCAATGAGTTTAAATAATTATTTAGATCTAATGGATTATCAAAAACATCTAATTTTAAGTTGTTAAAGGACAATCGAACATCATCAATATTAATTTGTTCTCGTTTTTTAGAAAGTTTTGTTTTATTTGAAAAGTAAACTATTGCTACATCTGCATCTTTAAGAGTATTTTTATATTGAAGGAGAAACTCTGAATTTAAACTACTAAAAGTATGTAATTCAAAACAAGCTATTATCTTATGATTTGAAAATTGATTTCTTACTGCTTCTAATGTTGCTTTAACTTTACTTGGAGAGTGTGCAAAATCTTTAAAAATATAATTGTTTTTGAATTCAAAGATTTTTTCTAACCTATTACTAGCCCCTTTAAAACTTGTAATAGCTTGAAAAAAATCATCTTCATCAACTCCCATATGTTGGCAGATCCATTTAGCGCCCATTAAATTATTTAAATTATGTTTCCCAAAGATTTCAAGTGGTAAATCTCCTTCATTTGTTTGTAAATATGTAACTCCTTTTACAATTTTATAGTTGGGTGTAGAATAGTTAAATTTTCTTATGCTCCTGTTACTACTTTCTACTATATTTTTTGTTATTATATCTTCAGAATTATAAGTTATACTTCCCCCCTCTACAATAGTTTCTAAAAATATAGTAAATTGATTTTTATATATGTCAAAAGTTGGAAATACGTTTATATGATCCCATGCAATTCCACTTAGTAAAGCTATATTAGGTTTGTATAAATGAAACTTAGGTCTTTTATCAATTGGAGAACTTAAATACTCATCTCCCTCAAGGACGATAAAATCATTTGTATCTGTTAGTTTAACCATTACATCAAATCCATCTAACTGTGCTCCCACCATATAATCAATATCTTTATCATAATAATTCATTACATGTAAAATCATTGACGTGATGGTAGTTTTTCCATGACTACCTCCAATCACCACTCTAGTTTTAAACTTAGATTGGTTAAAAATAAATTCAGGATAGGAGAAAATTTCTAAATTTAATTTTTGAGCTTTTATCAACTCTGGATTATCTTCCCGAGCATGCATTCCAAGAACAATAGCGTCAATATCAGAGTTAATTCTACTTTCATCCCAACCTAATTTATCTGGGTATAAATCGTGAAATTTGAGTCTGGATTTAGATGGATCATTAATAATATCATCACTTCCAGTAACAACATAATTTTTTATTTTTAAAGCGATAGCTAAATTGTGCATAGCAGCTCCTCCAATTGCTATAAAATGAACTCTCATTATTAATTATTTAACATTAACCATAATTTATCTTTAAGCTGATCAATACCTTTGTTAGCAATAGAAGAAATAAATAAGTAATCAACTTTTAGATCTTTATCTAATTCCTTGGTTAATTCACTAGTCAATTCATCATCTAACATATCCGATTTAGTGATAGCTATTAATCTGTTTTTATCTAACATTTCAGGATTATAAGTTTTTAACTCACCAAGTAAAATTTCATATTGCTTTTTTATATCATCTGCATCAGCAGGTATCATAAATAATAAAGTTGAATTTCTTTCAATATGTCTTAAAAAATAATGTCCTAAACCTTTACCTTGAGCTGCACCTTCAATAATTCCGGGAATATCTGCCATTACAAAAGTTTTAAAATCTCTATATTTTACTATACCTAAGTTAGGCTTAAGAGTTGTGAACTCGTAATCAGCTATTTTAGGTTTTGCAGATGTAATAACGGATAAAAGTGTAGATTTTCCAGCATTTGGAAAACCTACTAAACCAACATCAGCTAACACTTTTAATTCAAGTGTAATTTGCTTTTCCTCGTGAGGGATACCTGGCTGGGCATATCTGGGAGTTTGATTAGTTGATGACTTAAAATGCCAGTTACCTCTACCTCCCATACCTCCTTTACAGATAATCTCTTGTTGATTTTCATTTGTAATTTCACAAATAACTTCATTAGTATTTGAATTTCTAATAACCGTTCCAAGAGGTACGTCTATATAAACATCTTGTCCATCAGCTCCGGTACTTCTACTTTTACTTCCATGACCTCCGTGTTCAGCTTTAAAATGTCTTTTGAATTTTAAATGATATAGAGTCCAGTAATTAGAATTACCCTTCAAAATTATATGACCTCCTCTACCTCCATCACCTCCATCTGGACCACCCTTAGTAATATATTTTTCTCTATGTAGGTGTACAGACCCCTTGCCTCCGTTCCCAGAAGTTACAAAAATCTTAACATAATCAACAAAATTACCTTCAGTCATTTGGTTATTAGAGTGAATTAATTACTGAACTTAGTCTATTTGTTATTTCTTCAATATTACCTTCTCCATTAACACCAAAATATCTTTTTTTACTATCATAAAACTCTTTTAAAATAGCTGTTTTTTTATAATACTCAGAAATCCTATTACTTATGATTTCTTTATTTGAATCGTCTACTCGACCGCTAGTCTTACCTCTTTCAAGAAGACGATCTATTAAAATTGAATCTTCTACTTCTAATGCAATCATCGCGTCAATATTTGAATCAATTTCATTCATTAGATTATCCAATGCAACAGCTTGTGCATTTGTTCTTGGAAATCCATCAAAAATAAATCCATTTGAATCTAGATTATTAATTACTACATTTTTTAACATATCTATTGTTACTTGATCAGGAACAAGGTCTCCTTTGTCCATGTAAGATTTTGCCATTATTCCTAAATCTGTATTGTTTTTAATATTAAATCTAAAAACATCTCCAGTGGATATATGAAATAAATTAAATTTTACTTTTAAAAATTTAGCTTGAGTGCCTTTACCAGCCCCAGGAGGTCCAAATAATACTATATTTTTCATAATTTATCTTAAGAAAATAATTAAAAAACAAATATAATCAATTGAATAGCTTAATCTATTTTTTGATTAAGTTTTAAAGCGTATTTTTGTATTAGTTTTACAAATAAAAATTATGAGTTTTTACACATCGCAAAATAAATTAGGCATTTTAGGTGGTGGACAATTAGGGAAAATGATAATAAATGAAGCTAATAAATTAGATATTAGTTGTAAAATTATGGACCCAAACAAAGAAGCTCCATGCAGTAAATTGGTTGATGAATTTATTGTGGGTGATTTAATGAATTTTGATGATGTTTATAATTTTGGTATAACAGTAGAAATTTTAACAATTGAAATTGAAAATGTAAATACTGATGCATTGGAAAGACTTCAATCAGAAGGAATAAAAGTTTATCCTAGTTCTGATAATATCAAAAAAATTCAAGATAAGTCTGTTCAAAAACAGTTTTATTTAGATAATAATCTACCATCATCATATTTTAAAAAATTTGAAAACTTAGATGAATTATTAAAAGAACTTGATGAAGGTTTATGTAAATTTCCTTTCATATGGAAAAGTGCTAGATTTGGATATGACGGAAAAGGTGTTAAATTAATAAATAGTTCTCAAGATTTGAAAGATCTACCCAACATCAAATGTATTGTAGAAGATAAAGTCAATATAAAAAAAGAGCTTTCTGTAATTGTAGCTAGAAATAAAAAGAACCAAGAAATGTTTTACCCATTGGTTGAAATGGAGTTTAATAGTGCTAATTTAGTTGACAAAGTTTTATGTCCAGCTCAAGTATCTGCAGACATCAATAAAAAAGCTATTCAAATCGCATTAGAAACTTCAAGGGCATTTAATCATATTGGACTTTTAGCAGTTGAATTATTTCTAACAGAAAATGATGAAATTTTAATTAATGAAGTAGCTCCAAGACCACATAATTCAGGTCATCATACAATAGAATGCTGTTATACTTCACAATTTGAACAACATCTAAGGTCAATACTAAATTTAGAGTTAGGAGATACATCAATTAAATCACCCGGGATCATGTTAAATTTAGTTGGAGAAGAAAATTTTAACGGTAAAGTACAATATTTAAACATAAATAATGCCTTAAAAACTATAGGGGCTTCTATTCACCTATATGGTAAAAAAATAACTAAACCATTTAGAAAAATGGGGCATATCACTATAGTTAATAAAGACATCAATAAAGCTAAGGAATTAGCTGAAAATTTAAGAAAATCAATAAAAGTAATAAGTAACTAAGTTATGGTAGAAATAGGAATAATTATGGGAAGTAAAAGTGACTTACCTGTTATGCAAGAAGCAATTGAGATTTTAAAAGAATTAGAAATTAATACTGAAATTGATATTGTATCTGCTCATAGAACCCCTGAAAAAATGTTTGATTATGCTAAGAATGCTAAAAGGAGAGGTTTAAAAGTAATTATAGCAGGAGCAGGTGGAGCCGCTCATTTACCGGGAATGATAGCATCAATAACTTCAATTCCTGTTATAGGAGTACCTATTAAATCTAAAAACTCAATTGATGGATGGGATTCTATTTTATCAATTTTACAAATGCCTAATGGAGTGCCTGTTGCGACAGTAGCCCTTAATGCAGCTAAAAATGCTGGCATACTTGCAGCTCAAATGATAGGGACCTCTAATAGTATTGTATATTCAAGACTAGAAAATTATAAAAAAGGTTTAGAAAATAAAGTGATTGATTCTTCTAAAACTTTATAAACTTTATGAATATTTTAGATAAAAATTTTGACTTTGCTCCTTTTAACAGTATTAAGACAGAACACTTTAGTTCATCTGTAGATAGAGCTTTAGAAAAGCTTAAATCTGAGATATATGCAATCACAAGTAATAAAGCTCAACCAACTTTTAACAATACAATAGTTGCCCTAGAAGAATCAGGAGATAAATTAGATAGGATTACTTCAATATTTTTTAATTTAAACTCAGCAGATACCAATGAGGAAATTCAAAAAATTGCATTTACTATATCTTCTAAATTAAGTGATTTAAAAAACTTTATACTTTTTAATGAAATTTTATTTAATAAAGTTGAAATAGTCTTCAAAAAAAATAGTAAAAATCTATCAGTAGAACAAAGAACTCTTTTAGATAAGACATATAGATCATTTGTTAGAAATGGTAGTAAGTTAAATTATGTTGATAAAGAAGAATTAAAAGAAATTGACAAAAAGCTTAGCAAGCTAAGCTTGGATTTTGGTCAAAATCTACTTAAAGAAACTAATAATTATGAGTTAAACATAATTAATAAAAGTAAACTAAATGGTTTAAGTGATGATCATTTAGAGGCTGCAAAAAGTTTAGCAGAATCAAAAAACAAAAAAGGATGGTTATTCACACTCGAATACCCTAGTTATTCATCTTTAATAACATATTGTAGTGACAGAAATATTAGAAAAGAAATATCAATAGCATACGGAAAAAGAGCATTCCAAAATAACAAATATGATAATCAAAAAATTATTTTAGATATTATAAATTTAAGATTTATTAAATCAAAAATTTTAGGTTTCAATAATTATTCTGAATATGTTTTGCAGCAGAGAATGGCAAAAAATCCTGACAACGTTATGGGTTTTTTAAATGAGATACTTGATAAAGTATTACCAGTAGCAAAAAAAGAATTTGAAGAATTGAGTTTATATGCAACTAAATGTGATGGAATAAAGAAATTGCAGAAATGGGATATAGCATATTATTCTGAAAAATTGAAAAAAAATAAATTTCAAATTGATCAAGAGTTACTTAAACCTTTTTTTAGTTTAGAAAATGTTTTACAAGGAGTATTCAAAATAAGCAACAAACTTTATGATTTAAAATTTAAAGAAATTTTTCATGTAGACAAATATCATCCTGATGTAAAAACGTTTGAGGTTACAGATAAAAGTAATAATTTTATATCATTATTATATACCGATTTTTACCCTAGAAAAAGTAAGCGTGGTGGAGCCTGGATGACTAGCTACAAACAACAATCAATAAGAGATAAAAAAAATATTAGACCTCACATATCTATAGTTTGTAATTTTACGAAACCTACAAAAGACAAACCATCATTATTAACATTTAATGAAGTAACTACCCTATTCCATGAATTTGGACACGCTTTACATGGCATACTTGCAAATACTAAGTACAAAAGCCTTTCAGGAACAAATGTTCTATGGGATTTTGTAGAACTTCCTAGTCAATTATTTGAAAATTGGTGTTATGAGGAAAAAGCATTAAATCTATTTGCCAAACATTTTGAAACTGGAAAAAAAATCCCAATTGAATTAATTAAAAAGATAAAAAATAGTTCTAATTTCAATCAAGCAAGTCAGACCTTAAGACAACTCAGTTTTGCGCTTTTAGATATTAATTGGCATAATTCTGATCCAAGTTCAATAAATTCAGTAAAAGATTTTGAAGATAATATTTTAAATAAATATTCCTTTACTCCTAATTTTAAGGAAACTTGTATGAGCACTAGCTTTTCACATATATTTCAAGGTGGTTATTCCTCAGGATATTATAGTTATAAATGGGCAGAAGTTCTTGATGCAGATGCATTTGAATATTTTAAATCTGAGGGAATATTTAATAAAAGAATAGCCACAAAATTCAAAAATAATATTTTAAAAAAAGGAGGAACACAAAATCCAATGGATCTTTATATAAAATTTAGAGGTCGTAAACCAAAAATTGAAGCTTTATTAAAAAGATCCGCAATTACTAAATAATGTATATTGATAACGCCCATATAATTGGCAAGGATTCCACCCAAAATGATGAGTAGTATTTTGATTGGTCATTTTTAGACTTCAATAAAAAAAATGAAAGTATTAAGATAATTATAAAATTATTATAAATGATAGACTCAATAATTATCGATTTATAAGATTCTAAAACCACAAAAATTAAAGATAAAATTAATCCTATAATTTTAGTTTTTTTTATACCTAGAACTTGAGGAATAGTATTTAACTTAGGATTATCAATTTGTAAATCTCTTATCTCAAAAGGGAGAATTGAAATAAAAACAAAACAATAAATTTGTGTGAGAAAAATAATCTCAAATACACTATAGTTGATTTTGTAAGTTAAAAGGGGCATTAGAACAATAAACAAGGCCCAAACAATGGAAACTACAAACACTTTTAAACCTGCGACATTTCTAATATTTTTTCTTTTAATTGATGATTTATAATATGGGAAAACATAAAATATGGTTATCAAACCAAGAATTACTACTAAAACCATCTGTGATATATTTAAAAGAAAAAAAAAATATATGCCTATAAAAAAACATATGATTGTAATGCAATAAATTGGCAATAATGACTTAACAAATTTAAAACTTAAAATGTCATAATATCTTATATAATTGTAAGCAACAAGAGAAGACATAAAAGCAAATGCAAGAATTCTATCCTCTACACTAATATTAAAACTTTGAAAAGAGATATACACCAAACTTGTGATAGCAAGTGAAACATGCAAACTAGAATTAATATAAAAATTAAATAGCCTTACAAATAATATTTTAATGTTAATAAGTTGATTAATTATTTAATATTTTTAAGAGTTTGTTATCATAAAAATATCATTTATTAATTAATTTTGTATACCTATATTATAAAATTATTTATGAATACAGAATCATTTTCAATTAGACATATTGGACCACGTGAGTCTGATTTGCCTAAAATGCTTGAAATAGTTAAAGCTTCGACTTTAGATGAATTAATTAATGATACAATTCCGTCAAATATTAGACTTATTGAAGATATCAAATTAGAATCTCCAATGAATGAGTCAGATTATTTAATGCATTTAAAAAAAATATCTCACTTAAATAAGGTATATAAAAGCTATATAGGTCTCGGCTATAACAGATCTTACCTTCCTGCTGTAATTCAAAGAAATATATTAGAAAATCCTGGGTGGTATACAGCCTACACACCCTATCAAGCTGAAATTGCTCAAGGTAGATTAGAGGCATTATTAAATTTTCAAACAGTAATCTCTGATTTATCCGGGATGCAACTAGCCAATGCATCATTGTTAGATGAAAGTACTGCAGCTGCAGAGGCAATGACAATGCTTTTTGCAGTAAGAAAGAGGGATCAAAAGAAAAAAAATGTAAATAAATTCTTTGTTTCTAATAACATTTTTCCTCAAACATTATCATTACTTAAAACCAGAGCAAAACCTCTTGGTATATCATTAATTATTGATAATGAAGAAAATATTGATTTAAATTCTTCAGAATATTATGGAGCATTCATTCAATATCCAAGCGCAACTGGTGAAATTATGGATATTGATAAGTTTATTACAAAATGTAATTTAAATAATGTCAAGGTTGCAGTTGCTGCAGATATTTTAAGCTTAACCCTCTTGGAGTCACCTGGGAAATTAGGTGCTGATGTAGTCGTTGGAACAACTCAAAGATTTGGAATCCCTCTTGGTTATGGTGGTCCACATGCTGCTTATTTTGCAACGAAAGAAGAATATAAAAGACATATTCCAGGTAGAATTATTGGATTAACACTTGATAAAGATGGTAAAAGAGCATTAAGAATGGCTCTTCAAACTAGAGAGCAGCATATTAAGAGAGATAAAGCAACTTCAAACATTTGCACCTCACAAGTACTACTAGCTGTTATGGCTGGTATGTATGCTGTATATCATGGTGCTGAAGGATTAACTCAAATTGCAAAAAAAATACACAATAATGCGTCTGCGCTGTCAGAAAAATTAAAACAATTAGGATTAAAACAGCTAAATGAAAATTTTTTCGATACTATCAGGATAGAAATTGATATTGAAAAAATTAAAAATGAGGCAAATTTAAGGGAGGTTAACTTTTATTATCCATCAAAATCTATAGTTTCTATATCAATTAACGAAACTACAACAAATGAAGATCTAAATACCATTATTTCAATTTTTTCATCCGCTCTTAAAAAGAAAAGTGGACAAATAATAAGTGTAAAACAATTTGATAATATTCCAAAAAAATTAGTTAGAAAAACACATTTTTTAACTAACCCTGTTTTCAAAAATTATAGATCTGAGACCGAGCTCATGAGATATATTAAATTTTTAGAAAGAAAAGATCTTTCACTAACACATTCTATGATTTCATTAGGATCTTGTACAATGAAGTTAAATGCAGCAGCAGAAATGCTACCCTTAAGTTGGAATAGATGGATAAATATTCATCCATTTGCACCAAAATTTCAAGCAAAAGGTTATGAGTACATTTTAAAAAAACTTGAAAGCCAACTTTCAACAATTACTGGATTTACAGCAACATCATTACAACCTAATTCTGGGGCACAAGGTGAATTTGCTGGTTTAATGGTTATAAGAGCCTACCATGAAGATAATGGCGATAGTCATAGAAATATTTGTTTAATTCCATCATCTGCGCATGGAACTAATCCTGCTAGTGCAGTCATGGCCGGGATGAAAGTTGTTGTCACAAAAGCCTCTGAAGATGGTAATATTGATATTGAAGATTTAAGAAATAAAGCAATAGAATATAAAGATAATCTTGCAGCTCTAATGATTACATATCCTTCAACTCATGGTGTTTTTGAAGCCGATATAGTTGAAATTACTGATATAATTCATAAATATGGAGGTCAAGTATATATGGATGGGGCTAACATGAATGCTCAAGTAGGATTAACTAACCCAGCTGCCATAGGAGCGGATGTATGTCATCTTAATTTACATAAAACTTTTGCAATTCCCCATGGTGGAGGTGGGCCAGGTGTTGGACCGATTTGTGTTGCTAAACAATTAGCCCCATTTCTTCCAAGCAATCCTATAATTAAAACTGGAGGAGAAAAAGCAATTGAAGCTATTTCTGCTGCTCCATTTGGTTCAGCATTAGCATGTTTAATTTCTTATGGCTATATCCAAATGCTAGGTAGTAAAGGTTTAAAGGATTCTACTAGATATGCAATATTAAATGCAAACTATATAAAAGAAAGATTATCGGGAAATTATGATGTTTTGTATTCAGGAGCAAATGGTCGTGCAGCTCATGAAATGATTATAGACTGCAGGCCTTTCAAACTAAAAGGTATTGAAGTTACCGATATTGCAAAAAGACTTATGGACTATGGATTTCATTCACCAACAGTTTCGTTTCCTGTAGCAGGAACTATTATGATTGAACCAACTGAGAGTGAAAGTAAAAATGAACTAGACAGATTTTGTGATGCAATGATAGCAATAAGAGAAGAAATTGACTCATGTAATATTAATGATGAAAGTAATATATTAAAAAATGCACCTCATACACTGGCTATGGTTACTGCGGATAATTGGAAATTTAATTATTCTAGAAAACAAGCTGCATATCCTTTAAGTTTTGTTTCAGAAAATAAATTTTGGGCCTCTGTTAGAAGAGTAGATGATGCTTACGGAGATAGAAATTTAATTTGCAGTTGTGAATCAATTGAATCATATATAGAGTAGTAAAACAAAAAAAAATAAGTAGATTTAATAAAATCTTTTTTAAGACAAACAAATTATGAATGTTAGGATCACTGGAACTGGAAGTTATATACCAAAAATAGTAAAAAAAAATAAGGACTTCTCTAATCATGAATTTTATAATACTGATGGCTCAACCGTAGATTCTGAAAATTCAACTGTAATAAATAAGTTAGAAGAAATCACTGGTATTAACGAACGTAGATACGCAAATGAAAATCTAAATTCCTCTGACTTAGGTTATTTAGCTGCAAAAAATGCTATTGAAAATGCTAAAATTGATAAAGAAACCATTGATTACATCATTCTAGCACATAATTTTGGTGATGTAAAATCAACCTCAGATCAAAGTGACATGCTACCTTGTTTAGCGGCTAGGGTTAAACACCTTCTTGGAATAAAAAATCCTAAATGTGTAGCATATGACATATTATTTGGTTGTCCAGGATGGCTAGAGGGAATCATTCAAGCTAATAGCTTTATTAAATCAGGAATAGCAAAAAAATGTCTTGTAATTGGATCTGAAACTTTATCTAGGGTAGTAGATAAATATGATAGAGATTCTATGATATATGCTGATGGAGCCGGAGCGACAATATTAGAGAAGGATGAAAAAAATATTGGTATCATATCACACGAATCAGCATCCTATACGGCAGATGAAATTTACTATTTATTTTTTGGGGGATCTTACAACAACAATTCTGGAAATGACTCTAGATTTATTAAAATGCATGGAAGAAAAATATATGAATTTGCATTAACAAATGTTCCATCAGCAATGAAAAGTTGTCTAGATAACAGTGGGCATGAAATAACTGAACTAAAAAAAATATTCATTCATCAAGCAAATGAAAAAATGGATGAAGCAATCATAAAAAGATTTTATAGATTATATAAAATGCAAACTCCTGAAAACATAATGCCAATGAATATTCATAAGCTCGGAAATAGTTCAGTAGCTACTGTTCCAACACTATTTGATCAGGTGAGAAAAGGTAATTTAAAATCTCATAAACTTTCAAAAGGAGATTTGATTATGTTTGCTTCAGTTGGTGCCGGAATGCATATTAATGCAGTTATTTATAAATATTAGATGTACAAAAATAATTTCCCTCATAAAAGATATAAAATAAGCTTAGATTTTTTAAAAAAAAACATTGATACTAGTGAAAAGATTCTTGATTTAGGGGTTTCAAATCCTTTCTCTGAAATAATGAAGGGAAGCGGTTATGATGTTTCAAATACTCAAGGTGAGGACCTTGATATTAATTTCAAATCAATAATACAATCAGACGCAAATGTTGTTACTGCATTTGAAATATTTGAACATTTAGTGGCCCCTTTTAATGTTCTTAGAGAAATTAAGGCCAATAAATTAATAGCTAGTATCCCCTTAGACTTATGGTTCGCTAAAGCATACAAAAGTTCAACCGATAGTAGAGACAGACATTATCATGAATTTGAACAATGGCAATTTGATTGGTTATTAGAAAAATCTGGATGGAAAATTATTACAAGTTATAAATGGACTAATCCAACTAAAAAAATTGGTTTTAGACCATTACTTAGACTATTTTACCCTAGATACTATATAGTATATGCAGAAAAAATTAATGGCAAAAATAAAACATGGAGCAAAAAAAGAGAAGAAAATGAAGAAACATATTCCTCAGATTTTGTAGATTACAGCCATAAAATTTAGCTATATTTTAACTTTAAACTATGAATGTTTATATAATAATTCCATATCACAACGAGGAGAATTTTATAGAAGCAACTGTTAAATCAATAATTAAACAAAATTTTAAAGTTAAAAAATTATTATTTGTAAATGATAACTCAAATGATAATAGCTGTAATATTTTAAAAAAATATATAGATAATCACGATTGGATAAATAAAATAGATTTCATATCAACAAATCAACACCTTCCAGGTGAAAAAGTTATTAAAGCATTTAATTTTGGACTTAATAATTTAGATAGTAATTATGATGTGATATGTAAATTTGATGCTGATATAATTTTACCAAAAAATTATATTGAAAAAATTATTAATGTATACAAGAAAGATTCTTCAGCTGGAATGGTTTCTGGACTATTACATATAAAAAAAGAAGGTAAATGGGTTTATGAAAAAATAGCTGCAAAGACTCATGTTCGAGGACCAATCAAATCATATCGTAAGAAATGTTTTGAAAAGATTGGTGGTTTAAAAAAATCTATAGGATGGGACACTGTTGATGTATTATTATCAAAGTATAATAATTTCAATGTTATTACAATAAAAGATTTAATTGTAAAACATCAAAAAAAGACGGGATCAAATTATAATAATAGTGCAAAATATTTACAAGGAAATGCTCTCTACAAAATGAGGTTTGGTTTTATTTTAAGCTTACTATCTGCTATTAAAAGATCATATAATTTAAAAGATTTTAATTATATTAAAAATATAATTATTGGCTATATTAAATCTAATTTTTCAAATGATAAAAAAATAGTAACTAAAAAAGAAGGGAAATATATTAGAAGAAAAATATGGTCAGATATATATTACAAACTAGTTAAATGGTAATTTATTTGGATCAACATTACCTCCTGAAATTAATACAGCAATTTTTTTGTTTTTAAATATTTTTTTTTCTTTTAAAAGTCCAGCTAGGCTTACAGCACCAGAGGGTTCGACCAAAATACCTAACTCTTTATGAATTAAATGCATAGCATCTATAATTTCTTCTTCTTGAACGCAAATAATTTTATTTACATGTTTTAAAATTATAGGAAAGTTTATATTTCCTAAATTTGTCCTTAGACCATCAGCTATTGTATTTGTAGTTTTATTAGTTTCAATCTGTTTAGAGATAATTGATCGATATGCATCATTTACATTAATTGGTTCAACTCCAATAACTTCACACTTTTCTGATAAAGCACTTGATGATAGAGCTAATCCAGATAATAATCCACCGCCACCTACTGGACATAGTATAAAATCTAAGTTAGGATTATTAGATAAAAGTTCTGTTGCAATAGTTGAATTCCCTAAGATTACATCTAAATTATTTGATGGATGTATAAAAGATAATTTATTTTTCCGTAAAACTAATCTAGTCATATTCTCTCGATCTTTTACTGTAGGCTTAGATTGAATTAGATTATTATTGTATTTCTCAACAGATTTCTTTTTAAATGCAGGAGCATTTTCAGGCATTACTATATGAGCTTCAATATTTTGTGATTTTGCTGCACATGCGAGAGCTTGAGCAAAATTACCTGATGAATGAGTAATAACTCCTTTAGATCTTTTTTCATCTGTTAAATTTAGTATAGCATTAGTTGCTGCTCTGTATTTAAAAGATCCAGTTATTTGAAAATTTTCACATTTAAAAACAATATCAGACCCACACAAATCATTAATAAATATTGATGATAAAGAAGGTGTTTGTTTGCAATATTTAGAAATCGATGAAGATATCTTTTCAAAATATTTTTTATCCGTAATCATATTAAAGAGAATTAATTAAATCTCTTAGAGGCTAGTTGTAAAACATCATTGATACCTTCAATCTTGGAACCTCCAGCTGTAGCCATAAAATCCTGACCACCTCCACCTCCATTGACAAGAGCTGAAAATGTTTTTATTTCTTTTCTTGCGTCAAGTCCCTGTAATTCAACTAAATCTTTGGAGATAAAGCAAATCATATTGACTTTTGAGTTATTTTCTGCAATAAATAACAAATAAAGATTTTCGAAATTTTTTGATAAATTGAATACTAAATTTTTAAGACCAGAAATATCAAAATCTAGCTGTTTCACTAAAAAATTCACGCCATTTATTTGCTTGATTTCATTTTGCAAAGAAATTGAGACTCTAGATAATTTATCATTTACTAGCTGTTCCAATTCTTTTTTTAATTTTATATTTTCATTTTTCAAATCAGTTAATGAAGATATAGGATCTTTTGAGTTATTTAATATTGATGTAATTTCAATATATTGATCGTTAATATCATTAAAATAATCTTTAACTCCATCACTTGTAATAGCTTCAATTCTTCTTATTCCTGAAGCTATTGCTGTTTCTGATTTGATTTTAAATTGCCATATATCTGAAGTTCTTTTTACATGAGTGCCTCCACACAATTCAATTGAATTTCCAAATTTGATTGTTCTCACAACATCACCATATTTTTCTCCAAATAAAGCTATTGCACCATTATTTAATGCATTTTCAATTGGAACTTGTCTATCTTCTTCTAATATTAAATCATCTTTAATTCTAGAATTTACATATGACTCAATCTCATTTAACTGATTTAAACTTATTTTTTTAAAGTGTGAAAAATCGAATCTTAAATATTTAGAATGAACAGCACTACCCTTTTGTTCTACATGTGTACCAAGTATCTCTCTCAAAGCTTGATGAAGTAAATGTGTTGCGGTATGATTTGAGGAAGTTCTACTTCTCTGGTTTTGATCAACCACCGCTGTGAAGGAATCATCGAGTTTCTTTGGTAAATCTTTAACAGTATGAATAATGATATTATTTTCTCTTTTTGTATCTGTAATGTAAGTTACATCTCCATTAGATAATTCAAGATATCCCTTATCACCTACTTGACCACCACCTTCAGCATAAAATGGGGTTAAGTTAAAGACTAAGTGAAATTCTTTACCTTGTTTCACAGAATTTACCTCGCGATATTTTGTTATTTTAACTTTGGTTGCTAATAAATCATATCCAACAAACTCTTGTATAGGATCGTCAATTAAAACTATCCAATCATCTGTTTTAGATTCACTTGCAGCTTTAGATCTATTTTTTTGTTTTTCTAATTCTAAATTAAATTCATTTATATCAACAGAAATTCCTTTTTCGTCTAAAATTAATGATGTTAAATCTATTGGAAAACCATATGTGTCATATAATTCAAATGCTTTTTTCCCTGAAATAATTTTTGATTTTGAAGATTTTACAATCTGATCCAAGAGTAAAAGTCCTTGATCTAATGTTCTTAAAAAAGATTGTTCTTCCTCTTTTACTACATTTTCAATTAATTGCTTTTGTAGATTTAACTCATTAAAATTATCTCCTAATTTATCTATTAATGTACTTACTAATCTATAAATAAATGGCTTTTTTTGACCAAGAAATGAAAAACCATATCTTACTGCTCTCCTTAATATTCTTCTTATTACATAACCAGATCCATTATTACTTGGAAGTTTTCCATCTGCAATAGAAAATGCAACTGCTCTAATATGGTCAGAAATAACTCTCATTGCAATATCAGTATTGTCTGATTTTCCATAATCGTAGGATGTCAAAGCTTCAATCTCATCAATTAATGGAGTAAAAAGATCCGATTCATAATTAGATTTTACTCCTTGAAGAACCATACATAATCTTTCTAGACCCATTCCAGTATCAATATGTTTGTTAGGTAAATCAATTAATTTACCACTTGCCTTTCTATCATACTGCATAAAAACAAGATTCCATATTTCAATAACTAAAGGATGATCTTTATTAACTAAATCTTTACCGGGAATTTTATTTTTATCATTTTCAGATCTTATATCTATATGAATCTCACTACAAGGACCACAAGGTCCCATTTCTCCCATTTCCCAAAAATTATCATTTTTATTTCCAAATAATATTTGATTTTCAGGTATAATTTTTTTCCATATTTCAAGAGCCTCTTGATCCAAAGCAAGATTATCTGAGTCCCTAGAGCCTTTAAAAACTGTAACGTATAGATCTTTTGGATTGATTTTATAAATTTCAGTTAATAATTCCCAAGCCCAACTAATAGCTTCTTTTTTGAAATAATCCCCAAAACTCCAGTTTCCGAGCATTTCAAAAAAAGTGTGGTGATAGGTATCATATCCAACTTCATTTAAATCATTATGTTTTCCTGAAACCCTTAAACATTTTTGAGAATTAGCAATTCTTTTATTATTAGGTACTGAGTTTTCCAAAAAATATTCTTTAAACGGTACCATTCCAGAATTAACAAACATCAACGTAGGATCATTTTTAACAACAATTGGTGCTGATAAAACGATATCATGTGACTTAGATTTGAAGAAATCAAAGAAGTGTTTTCGTACTATATTAGAGTTCATTATCTGTTTGACTTATTTATCATATTATTATTAGTGCAAAACAATTTATATATTTGTAAGCTTATTAACTTAAACTTATACAAAAATAAAATTTTTTATAATATGTCTAAGGTAAAATATTATTACGACTCTGAATCACTTTCTTATCGCAAAATAGAAAGAAAGAAAAGTGATATTGTAAAGTACATATTACTCTACTTATTTGGCTCTACTGCTTTAAGTATTTTTTTTATTTTTTTAACTAGTTCATATTTTGAATCTCCAAGAGAAAAAGCTTTAGCTCGAGAATTAGAAAATTTAAATCTACAATATGATATTTTGAATAATAAAATAAAAGATGCAGAAAGTGTTTTATCTAATATTGAAGAAAGAGATAATGCTATATATAGAATTTACTTTGAAGCGAGTCCAATTTCAGAAGATAAAAGAAAAGCTGGATTTGGAGGAGTTAATAGATATAAGAAATTTGATGGTTACCAATATTCTGATTTAATAAAAGAAAGTAACAAGAGTATTGACATTTTACAAAAAAGAATTATTGTCCAATCTAAATCCTTGGATGAAATAACAAAACTTGCTTTAGAAAAAGAAAAATTTTTACAAGCGATCCCTGCAATTCAGCCTGTTAACAACAACGATTTAACTAGAATTGCTTCTGGTTATGGTTATAGAACAGATCCGTTTACAAAAGCTAAAAAATTTCATTATGGAATGGATTTTACCGCTCCTAAAGGCACTCCTGTATATGCAACTGGTGATGGAGTTGTAAAAAGAGTAGATAGTAGATCTTCAGGATATGGCAAGCATATTAGAATTGATCATGGATATGGATACACCAGTTTATATGCTCATTTATATAAATACAATGTAAAAAAATGGCAAAAAGTTAAAAGAGGAGATCTAATCGGATATGTAGGTAATACTGGACGATCACAAGCTCCACATCTACATTATGAAGTTTTTAAAGATAAAGTAAAAATTAACCCAGTTAATTTTTATTATGGTAACCTAACAGCTAAAGAATACAACGATTTACTTAAAAAAACTTCCCTAGTTAACCAATCATTAGATTAATGAATATTGAATTACCTGAAAAAAGATATTATTCTATTGGTGAAGTTGCTAAAGCATTTAAAGTAAACACTTCACTAATTAGATTCTGGGAAAAAGAATTTAAAGGTTTAAGTCCAAAAAAAACAACAGGTGGAAAAAGAAAATATACTTCAGAAGATATATACAACATAAAACAAATATATTTTTTACTTAAACAAAAGGGTTATACATTAGAAGGAGCAAAATCACAAATCAAAGAATCTAAAAAAGCTCCAATGAATAAATTTGATATTATAGAAAAATTAAGTGATATAAAAGAAAGGTTACTTAAAATTAAAAAAGAATTATAACTTTTTATTTTTTTCTCATATAAATATCAATTGGCACACCCTTAAAATCAAAAAATTCTCTTAATTTATTTTCTAAGAATCTTTTATATGGATCTTTTATATACTGAGGCAAATTACAAAAGAAAGCAAACTGAGGTTGTGGGGTAGGTAATTGTGTGATGAACTTTATTTTCACATATTTAGCTTTGTAAGCAGGAGGTGGATATTGTTTTATAATTGGTAATAAAACATCATTTAATTTACTTGTTTTTATTTTTTTAGATCTATTTTTGTAAACTTCAACAGCAGTTTCAATAGCTTTAAATATTCTTTGTTTAGTTAAGCTTGAAACAAAAACTATTGGAACATCAACAAATGGTTCGATTTCCTTTCTAATTATTTTCTCATAATTTTTAAGAGAACTATTATCTTTATCTACTAAATCCCATTTATTAACCAATATTACAACTCCTTTTTTATTTCTTTCTGCTAACCAAAAAATATTTCTAACTTGACCATCAAAACCTCTAGTAGCATCTAATAGTAATATACAAACATCGGAATGTTCTATTGCTCTCACACTTCTCATAACTGAATAAAATTCCAAATCTTCTTTAACTTTAGATTTTCTTCTAATCCCTGCAGTATCTACAAGATTGAATTCAAAACCAAATCTGTTATATTTTGTATCAATGGAATCTCTAGTCGTCCCAGCAATATCAGTTACAATATATCTTTCTTCTCCAATTAAAGCATTTATAAATGAAGACTTACCTGCATTAGGTCTTCCTACTACTGCAAATCTTGGTAATTCATTATTGTCTTCAAGTTCATTAGAAAAATTCTTTACAAGATCATCTAGTAATTCACCTGTTCCAGATCCATTAATACTAGCAATTGTATAAAATTCACCTAATCCTAGTTCATAAAATTCAACTGCATTATTGGATCTTAAAGAATTATCAACTTTATTTACAACAAGAAAAACAGGCTTATTTACCTTTCGTAATAATTTAGCTACTTCTTCATCCATAGAAGTAACTCCAGATTCAACATCGACCATGAAGATAATAGCATCAGCCTCATCAATAGCTAATTCAACCTGCTTATCAATCTCATTTTCAAAAACATCTTCACTTCCTACAACATAACCACCGGTATCAATTAGTGAGAACTCTTTACCGTTCCAATCACTTTTACCGTAATGTCTATCTCTGGTAACTCCACTTACAGCATCAACAATAGCTTCTCGTCTTTGAACAAGTCTATTAAAGAATGTTGATTTACCAACATTAGGTCTACCTACTATAGCAACTATATTACTCATAACTAATAATGAGTGCAAATGTAATGCTAAAAACTAGAAATAACATAAAAAAAAAGTTGATTAAAAAATTAATCAACTTTTATAAAAAATATTTAAGAACTATTAAAGTTTAGAAGACATTTCAGGTTTCAATTCAGCTGTTTCAATGGTTATACCCCATTTTTCAATAGAATTACTGTATGCTTCTTGGTCATTTCTATGAGTTCTCCATCCATGCATTTTATTATATTCTTCAACATAATTTACATCTGGATCAGACATATTACCTAATCCTTCTGCATGACTATTGTATGGCTCAACTTGAAGTAATTTATAAGCTTCACCACCTGATTCAAGCATAAAAAGACCTATAATACCTGTGTAGCCTAATTCAATTTGCAATTCTTGATTATTTCTCCAAAATCTAAAAAAATCTGACATAGAACCTCTTTTAACAGAGTAAGTTGTCATTTTAACAAATCTAGCTGGTGGCAAATCATTATCCCAATTTTGTCCAAGACCTTTCATTCTCCACCATCGAATATTTCCATCATTGGATTCGACAAATGGCATAACATTTTTCATCCAATATGCTAATTCTTTAGAATCATCTTGATCAAAATCAGCTGCAGTTCTATTACCCATAACTCTCATATATTTACCTTGATCTGGACCTGTGACAAGTTGATAAGTAGCAAAAGAAGTTTCTTTTGTATTATTAAATTTTTGTGTTTTTTTTGCTACAGCTGATTCAAATTCAGCATTCATTCCGTTTTTTGGTGTCCATTTATTAGTTTGCCAATATTCTCTATTTGGATTTGTTTGAGTGAAAGCAAAAAATGGAACTAAAAGTAATACTAATAATTTTTTCATTTTTATATTTTTAATGTTAATTAATAAATATGAGGAAAATAAGTTAAAAAAAATTATATAAACTTAATTAAGATTATAAATATTAAAAAAAAATGTTTAATTATTGTAACCGAATCTTCTAAGTTGATTTTGATTGCTTCTCCAGTTTTTATTTACCTTAACATAAAGTTCAATATGAATTTGTTTTCCGAAAAATGCTTCTAAATCTCTTCTGGCAGAAGTACCTACACGTTTAAGAGCTACTCCTTTGTGACCAATAATTATTCCTTTTTGACTATCTCTTTCAACCATAACAATAGATCTAATTCTTATTATTTTTTCTTCTTCGATAAACTCTTCAGTTAATATTTCTACAGAATAAGGAATTTCCTTTTTGTAATAAGTAAGTATTTTCTCTCTTACGATCTCATTGACAAAAAAACGTTCAGGTTTATCGGTAAGTTGATCTTTTGGATAAAAAGGGGGTGATTGTGGAAGCAACTCTAAAATTCTGTTAAAAACCTCTTTTATTTGAAAGTCTTTTAAGGCTGATACAGGATAAATTTCAGCATTAGGAACTTTTTCTTTCCACATTAAAGCATATTCTTCTAATTCTTCTTGATTAGAAATATCAATTTTATTAATAAGTAAAAGAACTGGAATCTTGGAATTAATAATTTTTTCAAAAAAAGATTCATCTTTTAAATTCTTTTCACCAATCTCAACCATGTAAATAAGAATATCCGCATCATCTAAAGCAGTTTTAACAAAATGCATCATAGAAGATTGTAATTCATATGCAGGTTTAATTATCCCTGGTGTATCAGAGATAATCATTTGAAAATTATCTCCATTTACTATACCTAATATTCTATGTCTAGTAGTTTGTGCTTTAGAATTTATTATAGATAATTTTTCACCTATAAATGAGTTCATTAATGTTGATTTACCAACATTAGGATTTCCAATTATGTTTACAAAACCAGCTTTATGCATATTTTTTTTTCAAATATACTTTTATATTATTTAATCGAATAAAAAAAAAAGATCTATCCAATTGGACAGATCTTTTTAACACTAATCTAACTAGCGAAATATTTAGTTATGACTAAATATTAATTTTAATAATTTATTTCTTTAATAATGACTTGTTTATTGATGGTTTAGATAAAGATGGTTTAGACATACTATTTCCGCTTCCCCATGAACTTTTTCCACTTCCCCATCCTGGTCCAGGAGGTGCTGATTGTGCCTGTGCTTTTTTTGGATTAAGAATCATGAAAGTACCAACTGCTGTTAAAGCTGCATACTTCCCCATTTTCTTTATCGCATCTTTTCTAGTAATACC